>ERZ773209.1036-NODE-1036-length-17706-cov-9.227183_pt1 | contig 17706 bp, 14 predicted proteins | sample MGYA00511109_ERZ773209 | MGnify/ENA primary metagenome ERZ773209 (study PRJEB29015, sample SAMEA2737786) | human gut metagenome | biome: human gut; feature: human-associated habitat; material: faeces | place: China | collected 2012 ...
GATGCTAAACAAATTATCAACGCATGTAGGAACTTAGACGACTTCAACTCTTTTAATTTAAAAAAAGCAGGAGAAATATACCTAAATGCATTTCACGCATTAATCGAGAGTGGATATCCGTATAAAACAGAAAACGGAAAGAAAATTATTGAGATTGGAGAAATTAAGTATGTTGCGACAATGGCTGAGCTACCTGTTGCAGAGGCAAAACAAGCAGACAAGGAGGTTTTCATCCGTCATCATGAACCTACAGAAAAGGTAGATGATGAAGAATACGTCACAGACATTGAAGACATGACGCTTCCTCCAGACGAATTAAAAGAGGAACAGGAAGAATCTGCCACACAAGAAATAGAAGAAGAAACAGAAGTTGCAGAATTCCAAGAACAGGAAGAAGGAACGGAAGAGACTGAGCCCCAAGAACCGGAAGAATACGTAGAAGAACCTACATTGGAAGAGGAATTTAATGGGGATAACATGGATCTTAATGCGATGGAAGAACCAGGGTTTGACGTAATGGAAGGAGTAATCGGGGAACCTGAACTTGAGATGGGGCCTGAAGACTTCGACCCAATCGAGGAAGACGAACCAGAAAATATTAGCGAACCAGAAGAAGATGTTGTAGAACAAGAGTCTGACCTTGTAGAACCGGAATCAACAGAAAAACAGGAAGAAGCTGTTCCAGAGGGAAAGACTAAAGAAGAAGTTATTAATCCTGAACCGAAACTGACCCCAGTGCCTAAAACAAAGCGATCAAATATGCCAGACCACATGCATAAGGATGACTTTACATTTAACTTTGATAGAATCCGTGTAAACAATGCAGACGGAAGCATTAGTGAAAATGCAAGACTTTTGGTAATGCCGTTGAGCATTGATGAAGACGAACCGGAGATTTTAGCTTGTGCAATCATTAACCGCAAATCTCACGTAGTTGTATCGAAGGATGGAGTCGCAAGCATTGATATTGCTGGGCATAAAGTGGAAATCCGAGGCCGCATGGATGGTGGAATTTTTGCTTCATGGTACAAAATTAGAGAAAACAACCCAGATGACGATATTATTATCCGAGCTAAGTCAAAACATCATGGAACAAGTGGGCATATTGTTTTAGATGATGATGGAGTTGTTGTTCATGTATTACCCGCAGGACTCTCTAATAACGAAAAAGGGGACGCAGACTTTGTGTACTATATCAATGTAAACGGAGAAGAAAAAGTAGGAGATACAAGTGACGGAAAGCCTGTAACATTCATGTATCAGGGAAATAAACTTCGTTTAACAGCCAGATGGAAAGACAATGATACAATGTACTGCCACGTATCTGAATACGAGGATGACATGTAAAAAATAAGAGAAAGGGGAAGACAGATGGCAAGGGCAATACTTTATAATAAGCGTAAACCATTGGTAGAGCTTGAAATTGAAAGAACAAAGGTAACGCAAATTTATCGTGTTTTAGATGAAGTTTGTCTTCCAATCGTTTTGCAGGATCGTTTAACAACGAATACGATTAACGATTGGTTGTCGAAAAGGATAATCCCGGAAAAAAGAGACGGCATGACCGAAATAAGGTCTCGCTTTTCCGGTTTTGCGAACTTTAACAACATGTTTTCCCTATCAGATCAGTACTGGTTTCAGTTTAATGAAGATGAGACCTGGGATAAACTAAATTTCTTTACAAATTCCTATGCAGAGGACTTTGGAAAAATGTTTTTCTCGCCATGGGAAGTAAGAGAGGAAAATTTATCACTTTCAACCCCGGATATAACTACAAATGGGGTGCTTAGAAAACGTTGGATCCGCGAAGAAAACGGAGAATCATACCTTGTAAAAGCTGGGAGTAAGTTTTATCATCAGGAGCCCTTAAGCGAGGTTCTTGCATCTATTACACTAGAAAGGCTAGAGCTTCTACCTTTCGTTAAGTATGAATTGGCTGTTGATGGCTTGAGACTCTGCTCGAAGTGTAAGAATTTCGTTAATGAGAACACGGAATTTGTCCCAGCGTCTTACATTTACTCGAAAATTCCAAGAAAAAAAGATGAAACTGTATATAAGCATCTGCTGTTAATGTGCGAAAAGTATGGGATTGCTAATGCGCAGGAATATATTAACAATATGATTACAGCAGATAAGATTATTGGGAATGATGACAGACATCTTGGGAATTTTGGTTTTATTAGAGATGTCGAAACTGGAAAAATTATTGGATTTGCCCCATTATTTGACTCTGGTTCTGCATACTGGACAAAGCCAGGAACAGCAAAAAAACAAAGACTATTTGCAGATCAGGAAAAAGAGGCACTAAAAGATGCAATGTATAGAATGAATTTTGATAGTGTAGTTGAGCATCAAGAAATGTTTCGTTTAATTGATATGTATCCGGAAATAGGAAAAAGAAAAAGAATTGAAATCAAACAGAGTATTCTGGAATCAGAACAGGAATTAGAAAATTGCAGACTTGAAATAGAACAGGAAAAGTCGCATGCACGTCATAAAAACCGCTCTGAACCGATTAGGTAAAAAAAATAACTAAATTCGTCGAGGATTCTCACACTCTCTATAGGAGGTGAGATGAATCGGCTTTTTTTGTAAATTTTGCATTGGTTACATTGACTAACCACATACGCGTGAGTATAATAAAGGTATGAATGAAAAATACACAATGTACAAAAAAATTTTAACTGAATTAAATATTCATTTCGTCTTCTGTACGAAATTCCGCCGAAAAATTTTCAAGAAGGAGGGAGCAGAAGAAAGTTTCCGTAATGCGGCGCAAACAGAGTTAGCGAATCTTGGGGTAACTCCAATCAAGATTTTATGCAAAGACGAATATGTCCATATCTACGCAAAATGTCCGCCAGATATTACTGCGTCGAAAGTTTTAACAAGCGTTAAAAGGACGACTTCGGCTGCTTTAAAGGATGAAATTCTTAACCTTGGCGAACATGCGGGTATCTGGACTTGGGACGCTTTAGTAGCGACAGATGCGACATTTAAAGAAGACGATATTGAGATTTATTTAAACATGCAAAAGACGAGAAGGTCGTAATTTGATGAAATTTAAGCTTGGGAATCTTTAATTTCATTCAGACCGATTTTGTATTCGAGATTTTACGGTTCTGCGGTTAAAAAAGAACTGTATTTTGGGAAAGGACTAATTAAAAAATGAGAAATGAAGAATACGCATTTTTATTGATGGAAGACAAAAGTCTCTCAGATGTAGAGATTGTAAATTTATCTGGGATGCTAAAAAACACCCCAGTAGATGATGTTCCAAGTATTATTCACGCAGTAAGTGTATTGCAAAATGCGGATAGGCGATTTCTTAATCAATTGGTAAAGGAGATATACCATAATGGAAAAATCAGCAATTAAAAACGGAGAATTTGTACTCACAAAAAAACAACAAACCGAAATTAGAAATAGATTGATGGACGTATATGAAAATGTGGATCCTATAAAACCTAAGGTTAGCATGGAAACTCAGGAAGACATTCGTTTGGCTGTAAATTCTGGGGTAAAAGAACTTTTTGACCTCGGATGTCTTACGGCGATGGCTCTTATAAAGCCACATTATGCAAGACTTGCTGTGAAATACCAGGATATTCCAAGGACTACGGTAGAGGATCTTGTAAATGCTCCGCTGTACGAAACAGTTAGAGACAATATTAAAAATTATAATGCAAAATATGCGTTGATCACATACTTTAAAAAACCTGTACTGTCTGCGTTTATGAAGGCGCGTGAAGAAGCTCGTGGATGTATCATGACAAAGTATTACATGGACATGTCCGTTATTATTAAACGTGCAGAGCGTGAACTTGAAGGGTTTGGCATTACGGAGGTATCTGATGTAGATTTATCTCAGTGGATTAAGGCAAAGTACAACAAGGATATTTCAGCTGTTACAATTGGAAAGATTCATGATATGACCAAGAATGAATCATCTATTGATGGGATGAGCACTCAAATTGCAGATCCAAGCATGGCGGACCCTGCTGCAATTATGATGGAAAAAGAACGCCAGGAAGAATTTCAAAAGAGCATTAAAAGTCTTTCCGAAAGACACAGCTGTTTTATAGAAGCTGCTCTTGAATATACAGCGACAACAGGGGAAGCTCCAAAAACAGCAGCTCAGGCGTATGAAATCTGTAAAACCTTCTTGCCGAATGTCACAAAGGAACAGGCCCTAAGACTCATGAGAGCCTCCTTCCGCGAATTTGGCCGTTATCACAGAAGATATCGTTCTGATGAAATTGCAAATAATGTGTCAAACATGATAGATGATGTATGGATTATGGAAAGAGAAGAATATGAACTTAATTCCTATGCTAATGCAGAAGAAGACTCCGAAACAGAAAACATGATCGAAGAAGAAGTTGTCATGGTCGACGAATACTAAAAAATACTAAAAGGAGGATGGTGTGGTTATGAGGACTTATGCAGATCCAGACATTAGTTTTACCATTCTGGTTTCATTATTCGTAGCTGCAATTTCAGTAATCATGTATTTTTACACGAAACCAGCTATTCCAGCAAAGGAAGAAGAACTTGATGGCTATTCGCTGGAGAAAAAAGTAATGAAACAACTAAATAGTATATTCCATACAAATCCGATTCCAAACGTTGTTCTGCAGCACACGAAGGGGACAACTGAAATCGATATTATTCAGGTGACTAGAAAAGGTATTTTTGTGGTCGAGTGTAAATATCGTACGGATGAAGTTTCCGGGAGCGCTATAGAATATTTTTGGGACATTACAAGAAACGGCAAGAAAATTGCTACAATGTATAACCCTATTAAGCAGAACGCTAATCATATAAAGACATTGGAATCTTATCTTAAAAAAGAAGGAATTGAGGCTCCAACAGTTTATAATATTGTTGTAATAGTTGCAAAAGAATTATCAATCAAAGAACTCGACCAGATAGATACAAACACCTTTTTAGTTCAGGGATTGAGTGATTTAAAGAAGTTAGATAGTCTTCCCGATGAGCTATCTGATAAACAGATTTTGGAATTCCAAGCTATTATCGAGAAAAAAGAGAGCACAGAATATCAAAGAAGAAAACATGTTGAGTATGTGAAGAATCAATATTCAAAATCAAACTAACTATCAGAAGGGACTAAATTTATCAGTTTCGTCTCTTCTTTTGTGTATATACTTTTGCACCGAAAAGGAGTTATGAAATACAATGGAAAAAGACAAAAATTTAGTAAATTTATCATTAGAAGAACAACAAAAAATAAAAACAGATATGAGGAATGCTATCTCTTGCTTTGATCCAAAAAACCCAAAATTATCTGATGAGCTAAATATGGATATTCGTTTAGCTGTAAATTCTGGAGTGAAGGAACTAATTGATACCGGGTGCGAACTAGCGTATCTGGCAACTCTTAATCATTATAAGAAGCTTGCAGTAAAGTATCAGGATCCACCAAGAACAGAAATAGAAGACTTGGTTAACTTAGAATTATTTTCAACCATTAGGGATCACATCAAAAATTTCGATGGGATTCATTCCTTATTTACATTTTTCGATCCATACGTAAAAGCTACATTTATGAAGGCCCGTGAAAAAGGTCGTGGGCATGTATTGACTAAACATTACATGGATTCTTCAGTAATTATTATCCGAGCAAGAAGACAACTTACTGGAGCTGGACTTACTAACGTATCGTCGTTAGACCTTTCTAAATGGATTAAAATCCATATGAATAAAGACATTTCTCCAACGACAATTGAACGTATTGATGATTTAACGGTTAATGTAGAATCGTTGGACGGAATGGTTAAAGGGGTAGCAGATCCAACGGTTGGAGATCCATCGAAGCTTGTAATACAAAGCAAATCCGAGGAGAAATTTTGGAATACAGTAGAGGCACTATCGGACAGGCACAAGGCTTTTATGGCGGCGGCTCTTGATTTTACAGATAGGACAGGATGTAGCCCAACAGCTGCGGATGCATTGGAAATTTGCAAAACCTTTATTCCGGATGTAACATCCGATCAAGCAACGAGATTAATGCGTGCAGCGTATACGGAATTCAAACGTTACAACAGAAGATATAGAAAACACGAGGATACTCCAATTAATAATATGCGAATGTTTGAAGATATTCAGATTATGGAAAATGAAGAAAAAGATATTGAAAGTGCATTGATGGATGATATCGGCTTTTTCGAAGACGATGAATTCGGCGATGCGGAAGCGGTTAATTTCTTCGATGATGACGAATAATTGGAAAACAACATTTCTGCGAAAAGTTTTCGCAAAAACCTTAACGAGATATTTATGCCTGTTAAGGTTCTTTTTTATTTCAATAAGAATCCGACATATAAATAATGATTCATAAGATGAAGGGAGAATTGTTATGGATACAAAATTCAATATAAACAAAGGAAACAATGTAGGCACAGATAGTGTAACAGGAGGAAACAACATGATAACAAGAGAAGAATTAGACAAGAAGTGGGAAAGCCGTAAAGATGTAGTCGCAACTGAAATTCATGCGCATTCGAAAGATGCCTGTGATTCAGACAACCAGCCGTCAGCTGTTTGTAAATATATCGCGGCACACGGTGGTACCACAGTATTTGTAACACAACATGGTGTTGCAGCAGAATGGTATCCATTCAAAGCAGCAGCTAAGAAATCAGGTCTTAAGTTTGTTCCAGGTATCGAATCTTATTTCGAAGGAAACCAGCACCTCATCTTGATTGCAAAATCTGATGCTGGTAAGAGAGAAATATCAAGAGCAGTCTCTGAAAACCAGAGACAAGATGGAATGTGTGAGCTTTCAATGGCAGCACTGAAAGAGCATTTTGCTCCTGGTATGCCTGGACATGGTGAAGTTATTGCTACAACAGCGTGTATTAACGGACCTGTAGCAGCAATTCTTCGTACGAACGAAAGAGTAAATCACGAGATTGAAAAAATTGAAAAACGAAGAGATAAAGCTTGCGGGATCATAGTTGAACAGGCTCGCGTTGATGCTGTCGACGCGAAAATTGAGAAACTTGAAAATGAAATGGCTGAAGCTAGAACTCAGATGAATGCAGCGAAGAAACTTGCCGGAAAAAGCCTTGAAAAACGTAAAAAAGAAGTTGAGAAACTAGCTGGAAGCGAGCTTTATGAAGCCGCCGTAGCAGAGCTTAAAGCTGATTTGGAAAAAATCGAAGCTGCAGCAGTAGAAGCTGAAACGCTAAAAGAAAAAGTAGCAACTTTAAAAGGAAGAATCTCGGCAAAAAAGAAAGAGGCAAATGAACTTAAGAAGATTCAGAAAAAAGCCGAAAATTACAACGTAAGAATTCAAGAGCAAAAAGTTATGTTGTTGAACGATGAAGAAATTCAAGTTCAGGCAGAAGCTAGAATGCAGGAATTAATCGCTGTATTTGGAGAGGACCTTTATATTGAGGTCCAGTATCATGGTATTGATCTCGAAGAAGAGATTTACCCAAAGATGGCTGAAATGGCAAGAAAGTACGGTGTGAAAATCGTTGCAACTAACGACGTACATACTATTACAAACGAGCCAGAAGAGCTTCTTAGACGTCAGATGCTTAGAAGTCTTCGTTTCGAAAAGTGGGAAGAACTTCAACCAGGTGATGATCAGTTGTACTACCGTACAAACGGAGAAATGATTGACTGGCTTTGCAGAATCCTTCCGGTGGATGTAGTCGACGAAGCTATGGATAATATCCAAAATATCGTTGATAAATGCGATGTTAAATTTAATTTTGACAAGCATTATCCTAAGTTTGTGTCGGAAGATGGACGTAGTGCGGTTGAGGTGTTCACGGAGATTATTTGGAACAACGCAAAGAAAATGTTCCCTGATGGAATCCCTGAAGAATATCAGGAAAGAATGAAGTATGAGACAGAGACTATGGAAAACATGGGATTTATCGATTACCATATGGTAGTACGTGACTTTAATAAGTACGCTGCGCTGTATGATTACATTCCAACTGAAGAAATTGAGAATGCTCCAATCGAGATCAATGCATTAAAACGCTGGATTGCAAAAAGAGGCTATGATACAAAAGTTGGTGTAAATAATGGGTCAGGACGTGGATCTGCTGTCGGTTCTTTCGATTGCCAGATGCTTGAAATTACTCATTTGGACCCAATTCGCTATAATTTGCTCTTCGAAAGATTTTTAAATCCGGAACGTATTACCATGCCGGATATTGACTCAGATATCTCTCGTACTGTAAGACCGCGTGTCATTGAGTACGTAAAAGAAAAGTATGGTAAAGATTGTGTGTGTGGCATCATGACTACAAACGCGCAGGCTCCTAAAGGGGCTGTCCGTATAGCTGCAAAATGCTACGGATTATCCCTTGATAAAGAAGGAACAAACAAAGACGCTGGTAAGAAATTTTTAGGTCTTGCAGATAAAATCGCAAAAAGCGTGCCAAGTGATGTGGGTATTTCTTTTAATACGATCCTAGATAATCAGGTATCTCTTTACAATAGCCTGCTTTCTGAGTTTGCTGAAAACAAGGACGCCGTAGAAATTATTAAATGGGCAAAAGTATTTGAAGGCTGCTTTACTGCTTATGGCGCTCATGCTGCCGGTATTGTTATTACTGACGGTACCCCGGTAAAAGATCTTGTTCCACTTCGCTGGAATGACAAATTGGGGATTTATACTACTCAATGTGATATGATCGAAGTAGAAGCGAACGGAATGTTAAAATTCGACTTCCTTGGATTGAAGACGTGTGATATTATCACAACTTGCTTATGGCAGCTTCATAAAGAAGGAATCGATATTGATATTTACAATATTCCTATGGATGATCAGGAAGTGTTTGCAGAAATTTATTCTAATGCACAAACTGATTCTGTATTCCAGTTCGAATCTTCCGGTATGAAATCTATGCTTAAACGTTTTAAACCAACAAGTTTTGAAGATTTAATTATCCTTGTTTCAATGTTCAGACCTGGTCCAATGCAGTATCTTGACGACGTTATCGATGTCAAAAACGGGGTTAAACCTATGACATTCTTAACACCTGAATTAGAGCCAATTTTAGGCCCTACATATGGTGCTATAACATACCAGGAACAAGTCATGAGAATATTCCAAGAGCTTGCTGGATACTCACTTGGTGGAGCTGATCTTGTTCGTCGTGCGATGTCTAAAAAACATCTTGATGAAATCGAAGCAGAACGCCACAACTTCCTTTTTGGAAACAAAGAGAGAGGGATCAAAGGATGTATTGTAAATGGTATTAAAGAGGATGCAGCTAACGCGCTTTTTGACCAAATGACAGCATTTGCTGCCTACGCATTCAACAAGAGTCATGCCGCAGCTTACGCATTCAATAGTTATGTAACGGCTTATTTAAAATACCATTATCCTGCAGAGTTCTTAATGTCTGCTATGCAGTGGGCAGAGAAAACTCAAAAGAAAGATCCAATTCCTGGACTTATGGCAGAAGCTCGTAACATGGGCGTAGAAGTTTGTGCGCCTAGTATCAATCATTCAGGTACCGGATTTACAGTAGAAAACGGCAAGATCTTATTTGGTCTTTCAGCTGTTAAATCTGTAGGTTCATCTGCAGAAGAAATTCTTGCAGAGAGAAAGGCAAATGGGCCATTCAAAACTTTAGCTGATTTCTATGGCAGAACAAATATTAAGAAGAATGCGATTGAAAACTTGATTAAAGCAGGTGCTTTTGATGAATTCTATAACAATAGAGCAGCAATGCTTGCAGTTATTGAAGAGTTTAAAAAACACGGAGCAACAATTGAGAAGAAAAAATCATTCCTTGATACTGCTAGACAGATGTTGCCATATATCGATAACCTGGAAACAGATAGTGATGTAAAGGCCAAGCAAGAAATGCTTGGAGTAAAACAAGAGCTTAAAGAAGTAACAACTGCTGACAAGCTTCAAAAGCGTATTGACCATGCAGAAAAAGCCTATAGTGAAGCAGTAGCTAAGTTTGAAGCAATTGAAATTCCAATGGATACGTTTGAAGACAAGGATGAAAAAATGCGCGCTGAACGCGAACTTATCGGGGCGTATGTAACGGCTCATCCGTTAGATAACTATCCAGAACCTTCAGAAATTGGCGTTACTTCGATCGAAAGCATTAACGAACATACAACTCGTATCTATGGGTTAATTAGTGATGTTCAAATTAAAAAGCGTAAAAAAGATGGAAAGCCAATGGCATTCATTACTGTTGAGGACATGACTGGCTCTATTCAGGTCAATGTGTTTACAGAATCTTATGCTCGAAACCAAAGCATGATTGAAGTTGGAAATGTTGTTACAATCAATGGCAAAGCACAGGTCGAAACCAAATTTGGTGGAGATGATGATATAGGTGAGACAGAAATCGTATTTGTTGCAGAAATTATTCGTCCTGCTGAAAAGCGAATGGATAGAATTCTGATCGCTGTATCATCTATGGCGGTGTTCCATGCAAAACACGAGGCAAGCTTTCGTAAAAAATATGAAGTAGCAGAAGGCGGTCACGCTCTTCTTGTTTATGATATGACAATGAAAGTTGTTCGCAAAATGTTATACAAAGTCAATGACGACGTACTTGCTCTTCCGGGAGTTAAAGTAATTGGATAAAATAACAAAACGAAGAGGCACGAGGAAAATTTCCTTTGTGCTTTTTTGTTTTTTTGTATTATATGTACAAAAATGCAATATTTTTGGCAATTTTCTGACATATAATCTATGATATCGCTTGTGCGGAATCTAAAAAATGCAGATTTTAACGCCCGCAAAGTTATAAAATCTGACATATATATTAAAGAAAAAGAAAGAAAATCCGACAGGAGAGGTGAAAGTTCAATGGCAAAACAAAATTTAGCTTTCCTCCTTGGCTCAGTAGCCAAAGAGGTGAGGGTCGTGAAAGACGACGAAGGCAGAAACCTGTATGCTATGGCATACATTAACGTAGCCAGAGGACTTCGCGAAGTCGGCGATCACAGGAAGTATATGAAATGTAATAATCCAATCATCATGACCAGAGATGAAAATATGATGGCAGAAATAGCAACGTGGCACCACCGTGACATCGTGTTCGTTAAGGGCGTCATCGCATCAAAGCATATTAAAAAAGCATCTTACTGTGAACACTGCAACACGAAGAACTCATTTCCAGGTGCGCTAGTTTATATCAATCCAATTTATGTTAAGAAAGAAGCTCATTTCAATACGGATGAGGAGTGCCTCCAATATCTAGCAGACAATCGTGAAATTTCTAACCAGATATTTGTTTTTGGAACATTATGTCGTGATCCAAAGAAAATCACGCCACAAGAAGGACTTACTGTCACACAGTATCAGATTGCGATGAATAGAAAATTCCGTATCCAAACTGACCCGCCAGAAATTAAAACAGATTATCCATGGGTAAAATCATATGGAGAAAATGCAAAGGAAGACAGAAACCGTCTTCGCGTTGGTTCTGAAGTCTACATTGATGGATGTTTACAGGCACGTGCTGTTCAACGTCATGCTTTCTGCGGACAAGCCTGTGACGAAAAAGGAAAAGTGTTATTTTACGAAGGCGGAGAACCCGTTATGATCCTTGAAAATGTCAATGAAGCGGTTGCATCCAAGACTTGTAAAGGGAAAATTATGATTGCTTCTGAATATGCCCGTATGGTACAAGCAAAAGATGAGTACGGAAATCCAATGTTCCATGAAAATAAAGAACCTGTTATGAACCAAAAGACAGAAAATGTCGTGGTACGCGGGCGTAAAACACAGTTCCTTGTATTTGAAAAGAATGGGCTCCCCGTAAATGCAGGATGTGGAAAAGAATATATTTGGAAAGATAGAGCAATGGAAATCGTCCCATATGCAACAGAATATCTTTATAATTATCGTGACGATGATGAGGTAGAGGCTTTCGTCGAAATGAGAAAAGCCCAGATGGAAAAAGATAGAGCTGCCAATAGAGAAGCGTCTGATGATGACGATATCGATAGTATTGAAGATGACGGAATCGATACTATGCGAGACGAATAGTCAATAACCCACGACTAAAGTTGCGGGCTTGCAGAAGCCCTTATTGACTAGCCTAAGTGCTTCGGGCACTACGTTAAGAGAGAATATATAGTTACCAAAGGGTGTTATACCTAGCCCTCTGCTCTAAGGAAACACATTAAACAGTTCTGATGGGTAAGAACAGTGTGTGGTGGACGATAGTCCTTTATTCATTAAACCTCTTATTAACATAGGCGAAGGTATTTTACAGTCTGATATGTACTGGCTTACAGCATAAAACATATCACTATCAAAGAAAAGGAGTGCCTGTTATGGTATATGTACTTAATAAAGACGGACAACCACTTATGCCGACAAACAGGCATGGTAAAGTAAGAAGGCTTTTAAAAACCAAAAAAGCCAAAGTAATAAAACGTTGTCCGTTTACGATACAGTTATTGTATGATACAACAAATCATACTCAAGACATTACATTGGGTATAGACGCAGGTTCTAAGCATATTGGATTATCTGCAACTACAAAAAATAAAGTATTGTTCGAAGCCGATGTAGAGCTTCGTAATGATATAAGCAAACTGCTTGAAGCGAGACATACATTTCGTTGTTCAAGACGAAATCGAAAGACCCGCTACAGGAAGAAACGATTTGACAATCGAGTATCCAGCAAGCACAAAGGCTGGCTGGCCCCAAGCATCGAGCATAAGATCCAGTCCCATTTTGCGATGGTTGAAAAAGTGCACAGGATATTACCTGTTACAAAGATTGTAGTAGAAACAGCTTCGTTTGATACACAGCTGCTTAAAGCACAGCTGGAAGGCAAACCCATCCCTCAGGGGACAGACTACCAAAATGGCGAGCTTGCAGGCTGGAACATCAGAGAATATATCTTTCACCGGGACAACTATACCTGCCAATGGTGCAGAGGTAAATCGAAAGACCCGGTTCTTGTAACACACCATCATGCATACTGGAAAGGCGACCATACAAACAAGCCTTCAAGTCTTATTACGCTCTGCAATACCTGCAATGATAGCAAATATCACAAAAAGGGAGCTAACAGACTCTGGGGCTGGGAACCGAAGATAACAAACTCTTATAAACACGCAGCTTTCATGGGCGTTATGAGATGGACGTTCTATAATCGGTTAAAGGAAATTTATCCAAATGTTTCTATGACTTATGGGTATATTACAAAAAATACCCGTATAGAGAATAATCTGCCAAAAGCTCATTATGTGGACGCAAGATGCATTAGTGGTCACCCAGAGGCTAAAAGCAGTGGAGAATATTTCTACTACAAAAAGGTCAGATGCCACAACCGTCAGCTGCATAAAGCCAATACGTTAAAGGGAGGCATCCGAAAACGTAACAAAGCTGAATATATAGTCAAAGGTTTCAGACTCTTTGATAGAGTTGAATATCAGAACAACGAGTATTTTGTATTTGGCAGAAGAGCCTCAGGCTTCTTCGATATTCGGACTTTGGATGGGCAGAAGGTCAACAAAGGCTCTATCAGCTTTAAGAAGCTAAAACTAAAAGAAACAAGCAGAACTTATTTAATCGAAAGGAGGATGGCGGATACAGGAGTTAGCTTGGCTCCTCTCACGACTGAAGTCACGAGTCTCCGCCAAACAGGCTGATGAAATATTCAAAAACCATGTAAAAAAAGACGGCAAGGAACTTGATTTGGATATGGTGGCAATCGAAGCCTTAGAAAAGGCTTACCCACTAGAAATGCCTGTAAATGTCATTAATGGAGTTCCGAAAGAGTCTTTCATAAAAATCCAAAACGAGTTGATTATGAGCCAAAAGAAAGTGGAAATCCTGCAAGGTCAGCTTTTGGACGTTCAGGAACAAATGGCAGCAGCAAAGGCGCAGGAGCTGCTATTGGAAGATAAAACCAATCAGGTTTCGGAACTGAAAAAGCAGATTGATTTGAAAAATGATGAAATCGAAAATTTAAAAGAACAGCTTTCGGAAGAAAAATCAAAAGGATTTTTTGCAAAAATATTTGGACGCAAATAAAAAAGGTAAAAAAAATATATTGTTAATATAACGACCTCTTATGTGACTATAAAAGATACGTATTAATTTGACAAAAAGTATACGTATCTTTTAAAATCAAAAAAATAGGGAATTACTATATTGTTAATATAACGCCCCCCTATGTCCCTGCAGGGGACTAAAAACCGCGTTTCGCGCACTGTATAAAACAGAGGTTTTTAAGGTGGAGTTTACGACACCTCACCTCTGTTTTACGAGGGTGAATTGAGCAACGCGAGAGAGGGGGGCGGAACCCCCCTTGCAAGAGAGGGTTACCAGGGGGAGAGTTTTGAAAGGAGTGATTGCATGGGTTATTCAAAGTTGTCTTATGATGATATGGTAGAACATCCCGAAGTTTGGAGGGATGAAAAGGAACTTGTTTCTCCAGCATGGGCAGAAGAAATATCAGAGCTAGGATATAAGGGAGTGTGGGCGGTTGACTTCTACAATGATGTGTTTGGAGAACACTTAGAGCCATCACGTATGCCTGAAGACTATCAAACAGGCGAATATGGAGCGATTGCCTTAGAAATCTTCGATGAATTCACAAAAGATACGAAAGGTCGAAAGAAGCGTAAAGTCCACAGATACACAGTAACAGACGGTTGCATGGAACTGTTCGATTTGATAGACGAGAGTGACAACTTCATACTGATCGCCCCAGTAGCCTATGCAGGAAAGCAGAGGACGAATGAAAATGCAAGGTTTCTGTTTGCACTCTGCGTGGAAATTGACGATATCAATCCTAAGAATGGGATTGATGAGTTGTTCTATACGTTTAAACGTGAAAATAGACCTGTGCCGAGACCTACGTACATTGTATGTAGCGGTAATGGGTTACACTTGTATTATGTGTTTGAGCGCCCAATTCCACTGTTTAAGAACATCTTTGAGCAGTTTACAGAAGCGAAAACGTATATGACAAACCAGTTATGGTCTGCACAGATTTCAAATGCACACGATAAAATCCAATATGAGTCTGTCTGTCAGGCATTCAGAGCTGTAGGAACGTCAGGAAAAGACAAACATAAAATCGCATTAGCTTTTGAAACAGGCCCGAAATTGACGATAGAGGACTTCAATGCAAGACTTCCGAAGAAATATGCAATAAACAAGATATACAAGTCAGAATTGACCAAAAAACAAGCGCAGGAGCTTTATCCTGAATGGTATCAGCGAATAGTTGTTGAAAAGGGAGAAAGAGGTCACTGGAATAGACACGAGGGAATTTACCACAACTGGATTGAAAAGTGTTATGAGGGTACAAAAGTCAATCATAGATATTACTGCCTTGAAAACCTGTGTTCTCTCGCCGTTCAATGTCAGATTGCACCTGAGCAGGTTGAAAAAGACGTAAGAGAGCTAGCTGAATATTTTGAAACACTGACAAATAAAGATGATAATCACTTTACAGAGTATGATATCGCTTGTGCCATGAGAACCTACGAAGAACCTACAGAATCAGCTTACAGGCGAAGAATTGAATTTATCAGCGAAAAAACGAATATACCATTGCAAAGAACAAAAAGAAATGGACGAAAACGAGTCGAACATGTTAAGTTAATGAACTATATTCGTGATGAAATTAATAATAATAAAAACTGGCGTGACGGAAACGGTCGCAAGCCAAAAGCTGATATTGTCAAAGAGTGGCGTTTGGCACATCCTGAAGGCAGGAAAGTAGACTGTATTAGAGATACAGGCTTGAGCAAACCAACCGTCTATAAGTGGTGGGACATTAAAGACAATCAATAAACGATTAGAGAGGATTTAAAATGAAAAACTTAAAGGAATTGGAAGAACTACAAAAAGTAGCCGTCGAGATTACTCGACTATGTGCGGAGTATTCTCAACGAGCCGAAACAGAATCACACGAGGATTTAGAGCCGTTATGGAATCGAATCCAGGAACTAAAGAATCAATTAAAAGAAGGAGGACATTAAGATGTGTGATGTAATGGAAAAAGCAGTAGCGGAAGAAAGAATCAATTCCATAAAGATTTTAGTATCATCATTTAGAAAACATAGTTTTTCGGATGAAGAGATCATAAAAGAACTTATGGAATCATATGGACTTTCTCGTGACGAAGCAACAAAGTATGTAAATAAATAAACGTTGTGTTCACTATGAACATAACTTATAACGAAGCAGAAGCGTCCGAAAGGGCGCTTTTTTCGTGCGAGAAAAAGAGCTACGCAGTAATTGTTTACTCTATCATTATGGTAGAGTAAACAGTTACGACAAACAATAAGTGCATATCTTGAAAAAGATTTTTGTTATCCGAAATGTATTCAGACATGTTATAAGTGTCAAAATTAGAAGAAAGGAGAACAGGGAAATGCGAGACGTGAATACGTCAAAAAGGAACAAGAAGAAAAGCTTAATTCTGCAAGGAATTAAACCGCACAGAGCTAAAGAGTGCATGGTTCATGGAGACCAAAACAAAGCGAAAATAAGTAGCTAACATCCTTAAAGTAACCCAATAATTGGGCGAAATCATTTTAAACATCAAAACACCAAAACCAATAGAAAGGAAGTTTCTGCATGGAAAAGAAAGGCAAGAAAATAAAATTAAAAAAACAATTCAATGATATTCTGTTTAATCTGTACAAACAGGGGCACGGACTTCCAAAGCATAAAAACGAGCATAATTCTACACCGTTGATTCACTCGGATAAAACGCATGAGACATATCAGGCAAATTGCAGGAGATTTGCCAATTTTTGCTACGAACAGGGCGTTAAATACGATATGAACGAGGCATTTAAATTGATACCTGCTTACGGTCGAAAACTGAAGAGTGAGGAAAAATCTGCTTGGACGATTTACACGGCCATGTGCGCCATAGCAAAGGCTTACGGAGTGTCTACGGAATCACTAGGGTATAAGCCACCTAAGCGCGAACGCGCAAGCATTAAACGATCAAGATATGCCACCGAAATGGATAAGCATTTTTCAGTTGAGAACAATAAGAACCTTATTACATTCTGCCAATGCTTTGGATTTCGCAGGCGTGAAATAGCGTCCTTGACGGGCGATAAAATGAAACGCAATGAAAATGGGGTTCTGTTCGTTCGCGTTCAAAACGGCAAGGGTGGCAAGAAGCGTTGGGCAATGTTTTGTGGCACTCCGAAAGAGGAGAAGCTTATTGTGGATCTGATGACGCAGGCATCTTCCACAAAAGTCTTCTCACATATCCACTCTAAAGCCGATATACACGGTTATAGAGCCGTTTACGCAAGCAAGCTATATAAAAGGTATGCTAGACCGATAGAAAGCCTTGAAAGGGCTGAAAAATACATCTGTCGCAAGGATAAGGCAGGAATTGTATATGACAGAAGAGCAATGAAAATTGTAAGCAAGCAACTTGGACATGAACGCATTTCTGTTATAGCAAATAGCTATCTTCATAATGCCTAAAAGCCTTGTAAATAGGGCGTTTATGTGATACATTGTACATGTACACGACGAGTACAGTACAATGTACATAAAGGAGCGAAAAACATTGAAAATATCGGAGTTTTTGCAAGGTCGAAGCGTTGCAAGACAGGCAGTGACAAGGTATATCAATCGGCACGGTCAATAACCCACGACTAAAGTCGCGGGCTTGCAGAAGCCCTTATTGACTAGCCTAAGTGCTTCGGGCACTACGTTAAGAGAGAATATAT
>ERZ773209.1039-NODE-1039-length-17663-cov-6.079907_pt1 | contig 17663 bp, 14 predicted proteins | sample MGYA00511109_ERZ773209 | MGnify/ENA primary metagenome ERZ773209 (study PRJEB29015, sample SAMEA2737786) | human gut metagenome | biome: human gut; feature: human-associated habitat; material: faeces | place: China | collected 2012 ...
AATATTTATCAGGTACGTTAATAAAAATAATTAATTCTGCTGATAAATATTCTCCCGTTTACTGAAAAACAAACCTGTTTTTTCCTTTTTTATATGATCATATTTTTGATTGTTCCGATGGATATGTAATTGGAAAGAACTGCTCCCGCATCCGTTCCATCCGCTGCTTCCGTTTCCGGCAGCCCTGCCGCTGAAAAAATACAGCTTCCGTCCGGTCTGTCCGTTCTCTTGTAGTTATCCCGGTAATACTGGTTCTGATCCGGGATACGATCCCACAGGATTCCTTTGTATTCCTCTAAAGTGCATCCCGGGAAATTGACGTTCCAGATCTCATTTTGCGGTAATGTTTTGGAGATCAGTTCTTTTGCAACCGGTTCTAAATATGTATTTAAAACCTCACACTCATCTTTCTCCGCAACGGAAAATGCGATCGCCGGGACACCCCAGCAGAGAGCCTCCATCGCCGCTCCGATCGTACCGGAATATAAGATATCCCGTCCAACGTTATAGCCTGCATTGATCCCGGAAAATACGATATCCGGTTTTTCTGTCATCAGACATCCAAGTGCCACTTTCACACAGTCTGCCGGGGTTCCCCCCACACTGTACGCCGTCACACCTGTGGCCGGAAAATCATACGGTTTTACCTCTAAATCGCCACGCACAGTGATCCGGTGTGACATGGCACTGCACTGTGCTGCCGGAGCCACCACCCATACTTCGCCAAGTCCTGCTGCCATCTGCACAAGACGCTTTATGCCCGGTGCTTTAATTCCATCATCGTTTACTACTAAAATCCGCATAAATTCTCTCTTCTATTGTAATGTAAGTGTTACCGTCAATGTGCCGCCCGACGCAGATGCCTGGATCAGTAATGGCTGTGAAAATGTATTGGTAAATTTAAGATCTTTGCTCGTTCCTGCGATCGCTGCATCATATCCTGCCGGAAGATATATTACCGGCAGTGAATGCGGATAACGCTCGGTTGCAGGAAGACCTGCATGCAACATTGCAGCGTAAAGTGTCGATGATACCTGGCACACACCTCCACCGGTTCCCGTGCCGACCGTTCCACTGATATAGATCGGTGCTACAACATAACCGTTCGCTGATGTACGCGGCAGAATAGTCGAGCTAAAGGAAAATGATTTTCCCGGCTGTACTACAACACCATTGATGCGGGCTGCTGCCAGCTCTACGTTAACAGCTCTCGGAACTGTCGCATCATATTCTGTTGTACAGGTACCGATCACATTGCCCTGTACCGTGGCAGTATCCGTTGTAGCTGCATCAGTAACAGTAGCAGCGGATGCGCTTCCTGTTCCGCCTCCGTCTCTTCCCTCTGCCTTACCACATGTCACATAATGGCGGCAATATGCTGCCATGTCGTCACCAAATGCCTGCTGCAGATCTGCGTATTTTGCCCGGTATGCCTGTGGATTGAAATCCGCAGAACAGCTTCTTCCTTCTCTTAATCCGTAATTTACAAAATGATTAAAAAGTGCTGCTTTATTATTGCCAAAAGCAGCGGCTACATCCGGATATGCACTGCGGTAATAATCTGCATCAAAAACTGCCTGATATGCATTGCGCTCTGCCGCTGTTGCTGCTTCGGCAGACACCGGGTTCGTCATCAAAAGCGCTGCACACATCATAACCGGCAATACTTTTTTCGTCCAATATTTTCTTTTTATCATGGTATCCTCCCGCGATTGTACCTTATATCTGGTACTATAGTTATTGCATCATCATATCAGACATGGAAGAATTATACAATAGTGCACTTTCACAATCCGTTTATGCTTCCCCGCCCTCGTACACCACATTTCCATCAATGATCGTATACAAAATATGAGTATCCACAGCAAATGGATTTTCCCCCGTCAACACGAAATCCGCATCCTTTCCCGCCTCAATACTTCCGACACGGTCTTCGATTCCGATATGTTTCGCTGCATTGATCGTGATTGCCTTTAACGCATCAAATTCACTTAACCCGTTAAATACCGCCCTTCCTGCGCAAAGTGCCAGATAGCGCTCCTCGATCACCGGGGAATCCGTAATGATAGAAACCTGACATCCCGCTTTTGCAAGTGCCGCAGGGGTATGAAATCCTTTGTGGCGCAGTTCATATTTGGTTGCATGTCCAAAAGACGGTCCAACCGCAACCGGAAATCCTTCCTTTGCAAGATCATCTGCGATCAATGCTCCGTCCGTTGTATGATCAATCCGAAGATCCACATGAAATTCCTTTGCAATGCGGATTGCGGTGTAGATATCATCGGCGCGGTGCGCATGGGCTTTTAACGGCATCTCGCCGCGGATAACTGGAAGAAGCGCCTCCATTTTTGCATCGTAAGCAGGCATCTTTGAAAAATCCACCTTCCTATCCGCGTCTGTTTTCTGCGAATCGTCCATCACTTGTTCCTGTGCCTGTTCCATCTCAAGTTCATTCCAGCCCTCCGGACAGCCGGCAGCGTGTAATTTTGTGTCATATATTTTTGCCTTTGTGAGTGCCTCCCGCAGCTTCGCGGCAACAGACATTCTCGAATAAACACCTTTTTCCTTATAACAGTTTTTCGGATTCTCACCGAAAGCGATCTTCATGGCTGTTTTTTCTTTGACTAACATGTCATCCACACGCTTTCCGTAGGTCTTGATGGCGCAGAATGTTCCGCCAATGACATTTGAGCTTCCCGGTCCGGTGCACACACAGGTCACACCGCCTTCGCGTGCCATCTGGAAAGTCTCATCCTGCGGATTGACTGCATCAACCGCGGAGAGCTGCGGTGTCACAGGATCCCCTAATTCGTTATAATCCTCGCCGGCAAATCCGGTCGCATACCCGTCTAATCCCATGTGACAGTGCGCATCCACAAATCCCGGATAAACATCGATCCCGGTTGCATCGATCACATCCGCGTCATTGATGATCTTCCCCTCTAAGACCGGTGCGATCTTTTTTATTTTTCCATTCTCCACTAAAATATCTGCCACAAATGGCTCTTTCTCTATGGCGTTGTGGATCGTTCCCTGTTTGATCAGTAAGTAATTGCTCATGTGTGCCTCCTGTTTTATGTCCGGTGACTGTAAAAATCCTGTTTACCGTTGTTTTGATCAGAATCCGCATTTTGCGCCTTTCTGTCTTACATAATTAATTCCCATATCATACCAACATTATACCATGTATTCTTTTTATCCGGCTCCTCATTTTCCATATACAGGAAAAACCTTGTGATTATGCCCAAAATCACACAAAAAAATAAGCATAACAGCAGCGTTTCTGCTGTATATGCCCATTTCACCGCACAACTGACAATCATGCCGACACCTTATAGCGTTATCCTACAAAAAAGGATCTGCATGCGAATCATACGCTGCAGATCCCTGATGCACTTTTATTTCACTGACAAATCCGTATTCCTGATCTTATCCCTGATCCGAAGGATCATGGACGGTGATACGGAAAGCTCGTCAAATCCCATCCGAAGGAATGTCTCTGTGAGCGTTTCATCCGCGCCAAGCTCACCGCAGATGCCAACCCAGCATCCTTCCTTATGTCCGTTATCCACAACCATTTTTAACATCCGAAGGACTGCTTCATGGTGTGAATCATAAATATTATCCAGTTTCGGATTCTGCCTGTCGATTGCAAGTGTATATTGTGTCAGATCGTTTGTCCCGATCGAAAAGAAATCAACCTCTTTCGCTAAAAGATCACTGATCATAACTGCCGCCGGTGTCTCGATCATAATACCGAGTTCCACATCCTTATACGGAATACCGTCGGCATCAAGTCCCGCTTTCACTTCCGCAATGATTTCTTTGATCTTTTTCACCTCATTTACGGAAATGATCATCGGGAACATGATCGCAATCGTTCCATAATAGCTGGCACGGTAGATTGCCCGAAGCTGTGTCTTAAAAATTTCAGTGCGGTCGAGGCAGATCCGGATCGCACGGTAACCCATTGCCGGGTTTTCTTCTTTCTCAAGGCCAAAATAACCGACCTGTTTATCTGCTCCGATATCAAGTGTACGGATAATAACTTTTTTACCCGCCATATTTTCCGCAACTGTCTTATATGCTGCAAACTGTGCTTCTTCTGTCGGGTAATCCTCCGACTCTAAATAAAGGAACTCACTCCGGAACAGTCCGATTCCACCCGCATCATTGGCAAGTACATTTGCCACATCGGAAACACCCCCGATATTGGCATAAAGATTGATCTTCGTTCCATCCCTTGTGATATTTTCCTTACCCTTTAATTCCTGAAGCAGACGTTTCTTCTGCTCATTTTCTTCTTTTAACTTCCGGTATTCCGCTTTCGTATCCTCATCCGGTTCTACGAAAAACTTTGCATCAAATCCATCCACGATACCGAACTGTCCGTCCACACCCTCTTCCGGAAAATCAACTCCGATCAATGCCGGAATATTCATGGTTCTCGCTAAGATCGCCGTGTGGGAATTGGTGGAACCGTGACGTGTTACAAAAGCAAGTACTTTTGATTTATCAAGCTGCACAGTCTCACTCGGTGCAAGATCATCCGCTAAAAGGATAAACGGTTCATCACCGCTTAAGCCTGCATCGCCGTTTCCCTGTAAAATAGAGATCACGCGATTGGAGATATCTTTGACATCCGCCGCACGTTCTCTCATATAATCATCATCCATCGCAGCAAACATCTGCGCAAAATTATCTCCGGTGGAAGCAACTGCAAATTCTGCATTGACCTGCTGGGTTTCGATCATGTTTGTGATCGACTCTACATAGTCGAGATCATCCAGCATCATCTGGTGCATCTCAAAAATTGCCGCATTGACTTCACCGACTTCCCTGACTGCTTTTTCATAGAAAACACCAAGCTGCCTTTTGGCTTCTTCTTTTGCATCCTCAAAACGTTTTTTTTCTGCTTCTATATCCGTTATCTTTGTTCGTTTTACTGCGTTATCCGTCTTATGATAGACAGACAGTCTGCCCATGGCAATTCCGCCGAATACACTTTTTCCGTGCAGTTCCATGCCCGTTACCTCCATTTTAGATTTTTATTTCTGTTTTTATCAATTTTTACAGATTTGCTTTCAAAAATGCCTCGATTGCAGCACTTGCTGCCTCTTCATTCTCTCCATCGGTGCAGACTGTGATCTCCTCGCCGCATTTTACACCAAGTCCCATAACTCCAAAAATACGTTTTGCATCTGCTGCTTTTCCATCTTTTGCAATGGTAATGCTGCATGGAAATGCGGCTGCTTCCTTTACAAGTGCTCCTGCCGGTCTTGCATGGATTCCCCCTTTGTCTGTGATCACGTATTTAAATTCTTTCATGATTTTCTCCTTTCTTTGTACATAACACATTGTTTTATGATTACATATTCACAGGCTCTATATTGTTGCAACATAAAGCCTGCGATTTTAATTACCTTTTCCGTTTCCTATCTTTTTGATACATCCTTCTTTAAAAGTCCAAGGATTACGCATCCTACAACAGAACCAACTGCCAGTGATATGAGATATAACAGCGGATGGCCTACGGTTAAGAATACGAAGATTCCACCATGTGGTGCCATTAATGTACAGTTAAATGCCATGGATAATGCTCCTGCAACTGCGGAACCAATGATACAGGACGGCAGCACACGCAATGGATCCGATGCTGCAAACGGGATTGCTCCCTCTGAGATAAAGGAAAGTCCCATAACAATGTTTGTCGGTCCTGCTTTTCTCTCTTCTTCGGTAAATTTGTTTTTAAAGAACATGGTTGCAAGTGCGATTGCAAGCGGTGGAACCATACCACCGACCATAACAGCTGCCATGATATTGTAATTGCCTGCTGCGATAGATGCGGTACCAAATACATATGCTGCTTTGTTTACCGGGCCACCCATATCTACGGACATCATTCCGCCGAGCAGTGCGCCAAGCAGGATTGCCTTTGCACCATTCATGCTGTTTAATCCGTTGTTGATCATAACGTTTAATGCTCCGATCGGAGGCTCTACCACATAAGTCATGATCACTCCGATCAAAAAGATACCGATTACCGGATAGAGAAGCATTGGCTTGATACCCTCTAAGCCTTCCGGCAGTTTCTCAAACAGTTTCTTTAACAGACGTACCAGATAGCCTGCAACAAAACCTGCAACGAGAGCTCCAAGGAATCCGGATGTTCCGTTTGCTGCGATTGCTCCGCCGACAAAACCGACCGCAAGACCAGGACGATCTGCAATACTCATTGCGATAAATCCGGCTAAGATCGGAAGCATAAATCCGAATGCAACACCACCGATCGATTTAAACATTGCCGCCATCGGTGTGATCGTACCAAAGTTTGAACGCTCATCAAATGGAAGGCTGTTTAAGTCAACTGCAAAACCATCGATCAGAAATGCGATCGCAATCAGGATACCACCGCCGATAACGAACGGTAACATATGGGAAACTCCATTCATCAGGTGTTTGTAAATCTGGTGTCCAACGCTGTCAGATTCTTCCTCACTGTCTGCTGCCTGACTGCTTCCCTTCGCCTGATACAATGGAACATTGCCGTTTAACGCTCTGTCTAACAATTCTTCCGCCTTACTGATTCCATCAGAAACCTTACACTGGATCACAGGTCTGCCTGCAAAACGATCCATCGGAACCTGTGTATCCGCTGCAACAATAATACATGCAGCCTCTGCAATTTCAGCTTTTGTCAATACATTTTTGGCACCGCCGGAACCTCTTGTCTCAACTTTCACACGGCATCCAAGTTCTTTCGCTTTTTTCTCAATATTTTCTGCCGCCATATAAGTATGTGCGATTCCGTTCGGGCATCCGGTTACAGCGAGGATCAGCTTTCCATTCTCTGTGTTTTTCTCCTCTGCCGCATTCTTTGTATCTGCGCTGTTCTTTTTCTCTTCTTCGGCATCTTTCTCAGCTTCCGCGCGGTCGATCACACTTAAAAATTCCTCAACCGTCTTTGCATTGCGAAGTCCGCTTGTAAAATTCTCATCCATCAGAAGAACAGATAACTTGCTAAGTACATCCAGATGTACGTTGTCTTCCGTATTTGGTGCTGCGATCAGGAAGATCAGGCTGACCTTTTCTCCATCTAATGCATCAAAATCCACCCCGTCTTTGATGACCATTGCTGCAAGACCAGGTCTGCTGACTGCATCTGACTTGCAATGTGGAATGGCGATTCCCTCACCAATTCCGGTTGTTCCTTCTTCCTCTCTGGCGTATACACCCTTGCGGTACTTCTCAACATCGTTGATCTTTCCGCTCTTAGCCATCAATGCAACCATTGCATCAAGGGTTTCGTTCTTTCCAGTGACTTTGCCATTTAAGTCAATACTCTCTACGGCAAGTAAATCCCTGATTTTCATGCTTAAATCCTCCTTGTTTTACGGAGCAAAATGTCTGCTATGCCTGCATAGCATGTGCCCTTGCAGGAGCAGAGGATTTTACTCCTCCTACTTAAATATGCCTTTGTTTTTATCTAAAAGCGCCAAAACTTCCGGTTCTGTTGCCAGTTCCTCGGAAAATGCCGATGCGCTTCCAGTACAAACCCCCATCTGGAAAGCTTCTTTATAGCTTCCCGTCTTTAAATAACCTGTTACAAATCCGGCTACCATGGAGTCCCCGGCGCCAACCGAATTGACGACCTTACCCTTTGGTGCCTCCGCCTGAAAGATGCTGCCGTCTTCAGCAACCAGCACTGCTCCGTCGCCAGCCATGGAAACGAGGACATTTCCTGCACCCTTTTCCTGCATCTTCTTTGCGTAAGTGATCACATCTTCTTTTTCTGTTATTTTCACACCGAAAATCTCACCAAGCTCATGATTATTCGGTTTAATTAAAAACGGATGATACTGTAATACATTTACGAGCAGATCTTTTGTCGCATCCACAACGATCTTTAAATCCTTATCTGCAAGATATTTCATGATATCCATGTAGATGGTCTGCGGCATCACATCCGGGATACTTCCCGCCATAACCAAAACATCTCCATTTGAAAGCCGATCCAGTTTTTCATAAAGTGTTTTGATGTCAGCTTCTGATATCGCCGGTCCCTGTCCGTTGATCTCACTCTCCTCGTCGGAACGCATTTTTACATTGATCCTTGTCATTCCTTCTTTTACCGGAATAAAATCCGCCCGGATTCCTTTTTCCCTGATCAGACGCTCCAGTTCGTTTCCGGTAAATCCGGCATAAAACCCAAGTGCCGTGTTCTCCAGTCCAAGATTTTTTAACACCATGGATACATTGATTCCTTTTCCACCCGGAAAAATCTTCTCCTCTGATGTCCGGTTGACCATTCCGCAGGTGAAATGCGGAACTGTCACAATGTAGTCCAGTGATGGATTAAATGTAACAGTGTAAATCATTTTCTCAGTCTCCTTTCTGCTTTTCCCGCGTTTTTGTTCCGCAGGTCTTCGTATTTTTTATACTTCAATTACATTTTTACATTTACGGTACGCAGGTTTTGTAAGACCTGTCGTGATGACCTTTGCACTCTCAAACGGAGCAAATGTCACACTTGATATCTGATTGAACTTGCTGTCATCTGCTAAGATATAACATTCTCTGCAGTTCTCCATGGAGCGTTTTTTTACGAGCGCTTCTTTTAACTCCGGTGTGGAAAATCCGCGTTGCATACTGATTCCGTTTGCTCCCCAGAATCCTTTTGTAAAATTATATTTTTCAACCGAAGAAACAGCTTCCTCTCCAACGATTGCCTCTGTCACCGTCTTGAACTCGCCGCCAAGAATATATACCGTACAACCTTTCTGCGCAAGTTTTTTTGCATGTGTGATCGCATTTGTCACAAACACTGCCTGTCTGACCGTAATAAAATCGATCATCAGATCCGTCGTCGTACCTGCATCAATATAAACAAAATCTCCAGGTTCGATCAGCCCTGCCGCATATTTTGCGATCTTTTCTTTTGCACCTTTGTTCCGTTCTCTACGCTGCATGACTTCGTCATCCTCGGTACTGTATGAGGTGTTTTTTAAAATTGCACCGCCATGGACTTTAATGAGCTGACCATTTGCATCCAGTGTATTTAAATCTCTCCGGATCGTTGACTCTGATGCATCCAGTTCTGTCATAAGCTGCTGAACGGTCACGCTGCCCATACTCTCTAGTATGGATAAAATTCTTGTAAATCTTTCTTCTGTCAGCATATCTTTTCCTCCAATTTCATTCACAACCGTTCAAATTCGTTCATCTTTGATAGCTTTATTATATGATTCCATTCCGTCACAGTCAATCAAAATCCGTCAAAATCATTCACAAAAATTCATTTTAAAAATTGTGAAATATGCAAAAAAACTGTCGGAAGAATCGTCTCTGTTTCCACGACAGAATATGATTCTTCCGACAGTTTTTACATTTTTGATCTGATTCATACGAATCTCTGTTATTGCGCTATGTTTTTGCACATCCAAAGTCTATTTTTCACACTGCTTTCCGTGATTGCACGATCATGACCGTTTTACTCCCCTTTTTTAAAACGTGCGATCGCGTCTTTGACGTCATCCGCAAAAATTTCAACCACCTCTGCATTTTTCGTCTTATACCGTATGATACCCATTTCCTCAAATGTCTGTCCGGCAATATAACACCGCAATGCCATCAGTACGCCACTATGCGTTACGATCAACACATCTTCCGTCTCCCGTTCTAAGATCATTCCGAGTGTATCAAGCGCACGCCTCAGCACTTCATTGTAACATTCTCCATGCGGTGTATGGACATAACGCCTGTTGGCATCCCAGTCCTGATACTCTTTCGTATTTTCCTGCGTAATGCTTTCCCAGCTTCTGCCTTCCCAGTCGCCCATATCCATTTCCCGCAGACCATCCGCCGCAATACATGGAATATCAAGCGCGATCGCCGCCTCCTGTGCCGTCTGTGCTGCACGAAGCTGTGGGGATGTATATGCCCGCACAACCTGAAGAGTCCCTTCCTTTTTCCGATCCAGAAGCATGTCCGCAAGCTCTTTTGCCTGCTGCTTTCCTGTCTCATTCAACGGCACATCTGTCTTGCCCTGTATTTTCTTTTTTACATTCCAGTCCGTCTCTCCGTGACGTACAAAATATAAAATCATTGATTTCTCCTCTTTTGGGTGATGTTGTCATAAATCAAGTATAAACAATTCGTTTTGATTTGTCTATGTGAATCCATACAACGGCAGATTCTTCTTGCAATTTATGATTTCCCCATGTATACTACATCTATCGCAATTCAATTTTATTTTCATAGAATCATTTTCTGAATACCACTCTTTTCATTCCGGCATTTCGCCAGCTATTTCAGAAAACTATTGTGAAAAACGTTTAAATTTTTTATAATCAAAGGAGAAAACTACATGGGGAAAAACAAAAGAAAACGCAGTCACACAAAACATGTTTTTGTGCAGAAGAAGTACCGGGATGCCTTATTCCGCAGAATTTTTAATGAGAAACCGGTTTTGCTGGAACTGTACAATGCCCTGAATCAGACAGATTACGATGATGCAGATGAACTGATCTTTTACACGATCGATGATGTGATCTATCTCGGATATAAAAATGATGTGTCATTTATCGTCCGAGGCACGCTGAATCTGTATGAGCACCAGAGTACCTTAAACCCAAACATGCCGATCCGCGGACTGATCTATTTCGGCAAACAGTATGAAAGCTATATCAAACAAAATAACCTGAACATTTACGGGAAAAAGCTGCTTTCGCTGCCGTTTCCCCAGTTTGTTATTTTTTATAATGGGGTTGAACCGTTGGAAGATAATAAAGATTACATAGAGCTGCATCTTTCAGATGCGTTTATATGTGCTGAATCAAACCACCTGACAACAAATGCTGCACCCAGACAGCCAGTCGTTACTACTGATATGCCTGTTTCTGATATTGATGTCCCTGACTCCGCTGCGCAAAATACGTCCAGCCCCATCAGCACCCGCCCCTGCTTAGAGTGCACTGCACGGGTTTACAACATTAATTATGGACACAATCAGGAACTGATGGCGCGATGCCGGACTTTAGAGGAATATTCCATTCTGATCGGCAGAATTTCTTCGAATGTCAGAAACGGTATTCCATTAGAACCGGCAGCGGATGCTGCTGTACAGGAATGTATCAGGGACGGTATTTTGCAGGATTTTCTCACCAAACACAGATCGGAGGTCGTTGGTATGTTATTGGAAGAATTCGATATGGATGAGTATATTAAGATGGAACGCAGGGACAGCTATGCGGATGGACATGAGGATGGCTTAGCGATGGGTTTAGCAGAGGGTTTAGCGGAGGGCAAACGTCTTGAGCAATTACACATCATCCACAACATGTTCCAGGAAAATATTCCTGCACAAAGCTGTGCTAAGTTGCTTGACAAGGACGTTACATTTATCAGCAAAGTGTATTCTCTATGTCAGGCTCACCCTGACTGGTCAGATGAAGATCTTTACAATTCACTAAAAGAAAATTAAACTCATTATTTCAAACGACAGACTACACACTCCACGCATATTCTATTTTCAAAAACACCTGTAATTACATGCCCAACAACATATAATTACAGGTGTTTTTATTACTGAAATATTTCTTTTTTACAGATCACATAGGAAATCCCTGCCACAACCACTTCCGTGATCCAGAACGCATGCCAGACGCCCGCAGCCCCCAATATTTTACTCAAAATAAATGCCAATGGTAAAATAACTGCTATGTACCTGAGCACAGAAATTACCAACGATTCTTTTCCCTTTCCCAGTCCTTCCAACGCACCTGATACCGTGACGGAGACCGATGACGCAATAAATCCAATGCTGATCAGACGAAGCGCCTCTTTTCCAAATTGTATCGTCTCCGGATTACTGGTAAACAATCCAATGAGCGTCTGCGGCACTGCCATACAAAGTATCGTTCCGATCACCATGACCCCCGCGATCAATACCAGCGCTGACCGGAAAATTTCTCTGACACGTTTTGACTCTCCCGCACCGTAGTTATATCCGATCAGAGGACGCATCCCCTGCACGACACCATTTCCTGTCAGATATAAAAATGTCTGTAATTTAAAATAAGCCCCAAGTACAAGTACATAGCTGGCAGAATAAACCGCAAGAATCGCGTTGAGTGCAGAAACCTGTACGGACGGCAGCGCAATACTCAATGTTGCCGGGACGCCGATCGAATACATTTTCCTGCTAAGTTCCGCTTCCGGTTTCATATCTTTCCATCTTATCTTTACCGGAATCGGTTTAAAAAAATAAAACAGCAGATAGCTGACAAGAGAAGCCATCTGACCGATCCCGGTTGCGATAGCAGCTCCCCGGATCCCCATTTCAGGAAAGAAACCAATTCCAAATATCATAAAAGGATCTAAGATAATATTGGTCACACAGCCGATCAGCATACAAAGCATGGACGTTTTCATGCGCCCTGCCGACTGAAAAATCTTTTCAAAACAAAGACCTGCCGCATTGGGTACTGCAAAAAGAAATACGATCTGCGCATATGCCGCGCCCATGTCTATGATCGACCTTTTATCTGTAAACATTGCAAGAAAAGGTGCTGCGGCTGCAATACAGACTACCGCTAAGATCAGTCCGTGGATCATATTAAAAAGTGTTCCCAGCGACGCTGCTTTATCCGCCGTGTTCTGCTTTTGTGCTCCAAGAAAATATGCGATTGTCGCATTGATTCCGATTGCAAATCCGATAACAACTGCATTGACCAGATTCTGCAATGGGAACACCAAAGAAAGTGCCGTCATCGCATCTTCGCTGATGCGCGCCACAAAATAACTGTCAATGATATTGTAGAGCGCATTGACTAACATGGAAAATGTCATTGGCAATGCCATGGAGATCACAAGCGGCATGACCGGTTTTTCTTTCATAAAATTCTGGTTCATTTTTCATTCCTTTCGTTTCATGACATGAGGACACATCGTGGTTTCAGACTTCTTAATTGGCAGATTCCACAAAACCGGGACTGCTTATGTGCAATCTGACAACAAAAAAACGCCACACAGTTGCAAATCATTGCAGCTGTGTGGCGAAAAATAGAGTTCATCACTCAAGAAAAGTCCACTCCATAAAATGGTTTTGGAACTATATTATAACCAGTAAATTTTATTTCTGTCAAGTAAATCTTATTTTGCAATATCAATACGCACCAGTGCTTTGCGAAGTGCAAATTCAGCACGTTTGACATCGATTGCCTCTGTCCGGTGGGCAAGCCGTTCCTCGGCACGCTGACGCGCAGCTTCAGCACGGTTCTTGTCGATCTCATTCGGCCACTCTGCAATCTCTGCAAGAAGTGTTACCTTATCCGGCAGAATTTCCGCAAAGCCGGAATGTACTGCCGCGATCACGTCATCTTCACCCGTCTTGTGGATCTTTACGATGCCGGGTGCTAACACGGTCGTGAGCGGAATATGCTTTTTATACACACCGATCTCACCGGAGGCAGTGGTAAACTCGATCATATCACCCTCACCTGTATAAAAAACACGATCCGGCGTAATGATCTCTACCTGAAAGAGTCTGTTTTCTTCTGCCATACACACCCTCCATTATTACTGCATCTTTGCGCGGACATCATCGATCGTACCTGCATTTAAGAAATAACTCTCCGGTACATCATCATGCTTTCCTTCAAGAATCTCCTTAAATCCGCGGATTGTCTCTGCAATCGGAACATATTTTCCATCCAGACCGGTAAACTGTGTTGCAACGAAGAACGGCTGGGATAAGAATCTCTGTACCTTTCTTGCACGGCTTACAACCAGTTTATCATCCTCGGAAAGCTCGTCCATACCAAGGATTGCAATGATATCCTGCAATTCTTTGTATTTCTGTAAGATCTCCTGCACACCGCGGGCTACCTCAAAGTGCTCCTGGCCAACGATACGCGGGTCTAAGATACGGGAAGTAGAACCAAGCGGATCCACTGCCGGATAAATACCGAGTTCTGCGATAGAACGCTCAAGTACGGTCGTTGCATCCAGATGTGCGAACGTGGTTGCCGGAGCCGGGTCTGTCAAGTCATCCGCAGGCACATAAACCGCCTGAACGGAAGTGATAGAACCGTTCTTTGTAGATGTGATACGCTCCTGCAGAGCACCCATCTCTGTCTGTAATGTCGGCTGGTAACCTACGGCGGAAGGCATACGTCCTAACAGCGCGGATACCTCAGATCCTGCCTGTGTAAAACGGAAAATATTGTCAATGAAGAGCAATACATCCTTACCGCCTTTATCACGGAAATACTCTGCCATCGTAAGACCTGTTAAGGCAACACGCATACGTGCTCCCGGCGGCTCGTTCATCTGTCCGAACACCATGGTGGTCTTATCGATAACTCCTGATTCTTTCATTTCATAGTAAAGGTCATTTCCCTCACGGGTACGCTCACCAACGCCGGTAAATACGGAATATCCACCGTGCTCGGTTGCGATATTGTGGATCAGCTCCTGGATTAAAACGGTTTTACCTACACCGGCACCACCGAACAATCCGATCTTACCACCTTTCTGGTAAGGGCAGAGAAGATCTACGACCTTGATACCTGTCTCTAACATCTCCTGAGATGTTGCCTGTTCCTCAAATGCAGGAGCAGGTCTGTGGATCGGCCATTTTTCCACGCCGGTCGGAGGATCGATCTCGTCGATCGGATCTCCTAATACATTAAACATTCTGCCCAATGTATTCTCACCTACCGGCACACTGATCGGTCCGCCGGCTGCAACTGCATCCATGCCGCGGACTAATCCATCGGTTGATCCCATTGCGATACATCTGACTGTATCATCGCCCAGATGCTGGGAAACCTCAACGGTCAATTCTTTTCCCGCCTGATCGCCTCTTAACGGGATACGAATCGCATCGTTGATCTCCGGCAGATTGCCCTCTGTGAATTTAATATCCAGAACGGCACCGATAATCTGGGTAATCTTACCGATATTATTTGCCATCGCTTCTTTCTCCTTGTAATCAAATTTTGTGCTGCTGTCTTTTTATTCGATTGCAGATTACCTGCAGCTTCATCTGCTTATCCAGAGATTGCCGACGCACCGGCAATGATCTCTGTTAATTCCTGTGTAATCGAGCCCTGACGTGCCCGGTTGTATTTGAGCGTCAGATCACTGATCATATCCTCTGCATTGCTCGTTGCAGAATCCATTGCCTGCATTCTGGCACCGTTTTCACTGGCAACTGCCTCCACAAGTGCCCCGTAAAACAGGCTTGTAACGTATTTTGGAATGATCATATCAAGTGCTTCTGTCTCATTCGGCTCATAATTCATCAGAACGTTTGCCTCTGCTGCTGCACCAAGTTCTTCTTCATCAAACTCGATCGGTAACAGCTTCATCAGCTTCGGTTCGTGTACGACTGTATTTTTAAAATGTGTATACACCAGATAAATCTCGCCGATCGTGCCATTGGTGTAATCCGCAAGCACCTTCTTGCAGAGTTCTGCCGCATCATCATAAGACGGGGACTCAATGATATAGGAGTCATCCTCTTTGATATGATAGCCGCGGCGTTCTAATACCTCGCGTCCCTTTCCACCGATGGCATAGATCTCTACATCATCTTTGGAAAAGTCACTTCCCGTAACCAGCTTGATCAGATTGGAGTTGTATCCACCGGCAAGTCCACGGTTGGATGTGATCACAACGATCGCTTTCTTTGTGGAAGTACCTTTTTTCAGATATGGATGATCGATCCCACCTGATCTTGCAAGCATGGAAGTAACGGTCTGGTACATATAGTTCGAATATGGATTCGTCTGTTCTGCCCTGCTTTTTGCTTTCTGCAGTTTTACGGTTGAAACAAGCTTCATGGCTTTTGTGATCTGCTGCGTACTCTGTATGCTGCTTTTTCTTCGTTTAATGTCCCTCATTGAGGCCATAACAACTTCCTCCTTTTTTTGGCGAAGTCCTGCTTGTTACGCTTATTTCAAGAAATCTGCCTTACATTCTTCGATTGCTTTGACGAGTTTTGCCTCGGTCTCATCACTGATGACTTTCTCTGTGCGGATTGCTTCCGGTACATCCGGATATTTGGTATCCACATACTCAAACAGTGCTTTTTCAAACGGTAAAACCTGTTCTACCGGAATATCCAGAAGGTATTTTCTGGTTGCAGCATAGATGATGATGACCTGTTTTTCAACCGGCATCGGCTGATACTGCGGCTGTTTTAACATTTCACGGATTCTGGCACCCTGTGCTAACTTCTCTGTCGTATCGGCATCAAGTTCGGAACCGAACTGTGCAAATGCTGCAAGCTCTCTGTACTGTGCCAGCTCGACACGGATCGGTGCTGCAATCTTCTTCATAGCCTTGATCTGTGCGGAACCACCTACACGGGATACCGAAAGACCAGCGTTGATCGCCGGACGGAAACCGGAGTTAAACATCTCTGTCTCAAGATAGATCTGACCATCGGTGATAGAGATAACGTTTGTCGGGATATATGCCGAAACGTCACCAGCCTGTGTCTCGATGATCGGCAGTGCAGTCAGGGAACCTCCGCCAAGTTTGTCGGAAAGTCTTGCCGCACGCTCTAAGAGTCTTGAGTGCAGGTAGAATACATCTCCCGGATAAGCCTCACGTCCTGGTGGACGTTTTAAGAGCAAGGAGAGTGTACGGTATGCGGCTGCGTGCTTACTTAAATCATCGTAAACAACGAGAACATCTTCTCCGTTCTCCATCCATTCCTCACCGATCGCACATCCTGCATACGGTGCAATATACTGTAATGGTGCAAGCTCACTGGCAGTAGAAGCAACCACTGTCGTATAAGACATTGCTCCAAATTCTTCTAATGTTTTCACCAGGGCGGCAACAGTGGACGCCTTCTGTCCGATGGCAACGTAAATACATTTTACGCCCTGTCCCTTCTGGTTAATGATCGTATCGATCGCGATCGCTGTCTTACCGGTCTGTCTGTCACCGATGATCAGTTCTCGCTGTCCACGACCGATCGGGAACATGGAATCCAATGAAAGGATACCTGTCTCCAGCGGTACTGTGACGGATTTACGATCAATGATTCCAGGTGCCGGATTTTCTACCGGACGATATCCTTCTTCTTTGATTTCACCTTTTCCGTCGATTGGAGCACCAAGGGCATTGACAATTCTGCCTACATAACCGTTGCCGACAGGAATACCTGCCTGTTTGCCGGTACGGGTTACCTTTGTACCTTCTTTGATTCCTGTATCTTTACCAAACAGAATGCATCCCATGCTGTTGGTACGGATATCCTGAACCATTCCCTTGAGTCCGTTTTCAAATACTACAACCTCACCATACATGGCATGGTCAATTCCGTATACGGTAGCAATTCCGTCACCTACGGAGATAACCGTTCCCACTTCCTGATTCTGGCTGATCTCATCATAATTTTCTATTTCTTCCTTCAGAATAGAAATAATCTCTTCTGGGTTAATTGCGCTCAACGATTTCACCTCCGGGTCAGTTTCTGCTGCAGCATACGATAACGTCCTCGCATGCTCCAGTCAAATTCACGTCCGTCTGCCTGGAGGACAAATCCTCCGATCAGACTTTTGTCTTCTATCATCTCTATTTCGGCCTGTTCAGCCTGAAATTCCCGGCACAAAAATGCTTTGATGCCTTTCAGCTGTTCATCC
>ERZ773209.1041-NODE-1041-length-17649-cov-48.194555_pt1 | contig 17649 bp, 9 predicted proteins | sample MGYA00511109_ERZ773209 | MGnify/ENA primary metagenome ERZ773209 (study PRJEB29015, sample SAMEA2737786) | human gut metagenome | biome: human gut; feature: human-associated habitat; material: faeces | place: China | collected 2012 ...
AAAAATATCGGAGATTACCAACTTTTTTAGGCACTATTTCTTATCCCGAACTGAGGTATATATTTAATAAGAGAATGTCATTGGCGCTAGCTTCCATGCTAGTCGCCAGTGGTGTGGCAAGCGCCCAGGAAATGGCTGACACTACCAAGGTAAACGTGGCTTTCGGTCAGGTTTCCAAGGCCGACCTGATGGGCGGTGTCAGCGAGGTGAATGTCGAAGAGCTGTTGAAAAAGGACTACAGCGCCAATGCACTCAATGATCTTCAGTCGCTCATCAGTGGTTATAACGGAAATGTTTGGGGACAGGGTGCACTTGTTCTCGTAGATGGAGCTCCCCGTGAGGCCAGCACCGTCAATGCCACCGAGGTGGAGAAGGTTACCGTGCTCAAGGGCGCTTCTGCCGTAGTACTCTATGGTGCCAAGGCTGCCAAGGGCGTAATCCTCATCACTACCAAGCGTGGTAAGGTGCAGCCATTGAGCATCGCCGCCACCGTCAATACGGGCATCTATACACCTAAGGCTTATCCTGAATATCTGGGTGCGGCTGAGTATATGTCGCTCTATAACGAGGCGATGACCAATGATGACCCTACACAGCCGCTGAAATACTCTAAGGAGCAGATCTACAATACGGCTATAGGTACGAATCCTTACCGCTATCCGGATATGGACTTCTACAGCAGTGACTACCTGCGCAAGTTCAACAACCGTACGGATGCAACGATGGAGGTGAAGGGCGGTAGCAAATTTGCCAGATACTATGCCAACCTGGGCATGACCTACAACAACAGCCTGGTGAAGTTTGGCGAGCACAAGAAGGACAAGGACAATTCCTTCCGCGTGCGTTCTAACATTGATGCTACCATCACCGACTGGCTGGGGGCTTATGTAAATGTAGGCATCAACATCTCGGACAACTATCGTGGACGTCCTGAGGACTACTGGTCAACAGCTACCAGCGTTCGTCCTAACTGGTATTCCGGCCTGTTGCCAATCTCCATGATGGATGCTAACAATTCAGCCTTGCAGCAGATGATAGCTGGCTCAAAATTCCACGTGCTCGATGGTCAGTATCTGCTGGGTGGAAACAACGATAACCAGTCTACTTTCTTTGGTGATGCGCTTGCTGCCGGCTACGTGAAGAATCACTCCCGTACCTTCAACTTTGATGTGGGTGTGAAAGCCGACTTCGATCAGTGGGTCAAGGGATTGAGCTTCGAGACAGCTTTCAGCATCGATTACTGGAACAACTACTCTGAGGCTTACAAGCTCGACTATGCCGTTTACGAGCCTACCTGGGCAAATGTGAACGGACAGGACATGATTATCGACCTGAAGAAATATGGTAAGGAATCAAGTAGTACGAACGAGTATATCGGTGCAGCCAAATATTACCAGAACACCACCTTCCGTGCTCAGTTTGACTATAAGAACACCTTTGGCGGTGTGCACAACGTAAATGCTACTTTGGCTGGCTGGGGTTACTCCAAGTCGAATTCCGTGGACGAGAATCATGAGAGCTCATCTGGTGTAAAGGGTTCTTCTTACCACCGCACCACCAATGCCAACCTTGCCCTTCGAGCAGCCTACAATTATGCTCAGAAGTACTACGCAGAGTTTGGCGGTGCTCTGGTTCACTCATCCAAGTTGGCAGAGGGTCATCGCAATGCTCTTTCTCCATCAGGAACACTGGGTTGGAGAATCGGTCAGGAGAAATGGTTCAAGAATGCGCTTCCTTGCTTCGACGATCTGAAGCTGAACGCTTCTTACTCTGTGCTCAACCAGGACATAGATATCTCTGATTATTATCTCTACCAGGGATACTATGATGTGAAGGGTGGTTACTACACCTGGAACGAAGGTGGTGGCAACGGAACTTACACCACACTCTCTAAGCGTGGTAGCAACTATGGTCTTGATTTCGTGAAGCGTAAGGAATGGAGAGTAGGTCTGGAGGGCTCACTCCTCAACGGAACCGTAAGTTTCGACATGAACTATTTCCATCAGCTTACTTCGGGCTTGCTTACTCCGGGAACTGCAACCATCTATCCTTCATGGATGAATCATGACGGTTCTTTCATCACCTCCCTGAACTACAATGAGGATATGCGACAGGGCTTCGACTTCGCCGTAAACTTCAAGAAGAACATCGGCAAGGTGAAGGCACAGCTCGGACTCACAGGTATGGTGTTCGACTCAAAGGCTAACAAGCGTGAGGAGAAAAACGAATATAGCTATATGAACGCACAGGGTCAGGCTCTCGACGTGATGCGCGGATATGTTTGCGAAGGCTTCTTCACACAGGAAGACGTAGACCACATGAAGGCAAACCTCGACAAGGATGATCCTAACTTCGTGCCAAACCATACCTTCGGTGAAATCAAGGCTGGTGACCTGAAGTACAAGGATATCAACGGTGACGGCAAGATAGACAGCAACGACCAGCAGGTGATGGGTAAGTATGGATGGAGTGCAACTCCTTTCTTCTATGGTGTAAACATCACCTTGAACTGGAAGCAGTTTACCCTCTTCATCGCCGGTACCGGTCAGATGGGTGCCAAGGCTTTCAAGAGCAACGACTGGATTTACAACCAGAAGAAATATACCTCTGTGGTTCGTGGACGCTGGACACCTGAGACAGCCGAGACTGCTACTTATCCACGTTTGACAGCCAAGGACAATACCAACAACTTCCGCAACTCAAACTTCTGGCTTTACAGTACAGACCGCTTCAACCTCAACAAGGTGCAGTTGACCTACGATATGCCAAAAGAGTGGTTTGAGAACAAGGTAGTGAAGGGTATGAGTGTTTACGTATTGGGCGAGAGCCTTCTCACCATCAGCAAGCATCGCAAGTATATGGAGACCAGCTATGGTTCACCACAGTGCCGTTTCTACAACCTGGGCTTGAAGATGATGTTCTAAAGGCTGATGAAATCATATCTTAGATATTGAAAAATTAGACAATAAAGAATTATGAAATTAAGAAATATATTCATGATATTGGCTTCTGCGGCATTGTTGACAGCATGTGATGATGTCTTTACTCCTGCTGCAGAAAACATGAAGGACATCAACGAGATGGAGAATGATCCTATCATGGCCAAGGGCTTCGTGCTCACCGCTTACCGTAACTTGCCAAACTACGAGGTGGGCACAGGTACGGATGTAGCGACGGATGATGCCGTGACGAATGAGAAGGGAGCCAACTGGTCTAAGTATGCCACAGGCTCATGGACCGTTCAGAGTTGGGACCCTACGGGCCGCTGGAACAACGACTTGTCTTCCATGCAGTATTTGCATATCTTCCTGAACTCAAACATTTCGAACATCGGGTTCCTGAAGAATGCCAATGAGAACAAGCTGATGCAACGACGCCTTACAGGTGAGGCATACGGACTTCTGGCTACCCATGCCTATTATCTGCTTCGTGCCCATGCCGGATTTGACAATGAAGGAAAGTTGCTCGGCACACAGCTCTTTGACGGATATGTAGGTACGGATGCTGATTTCAATCAGCCTCGCAAGACATTCCAGGAGCATGTGGATTTCATTCTGGCGAACATCGAGAAGGCTGACAAGCTGCTGCCTATGGATTATGAGCCAGTGAAAAGCGACGACAAGGTGCCAGCCAAGTATGATGATATCCTGAATGTGCCTGAGGTGACATCGGTTAAGGATGGCAAGATGGGAATCTACAATAAGGTGATGGGTGAGAATGCACGTCAGTTGATCAACGGACTGATTCTGCGTGCCATCAAGGCTCGTACCCTCCTGCTTGCTGCAAGTCCTGCCTTCCAGGATCCTGCCCAGAACAATGTAACTTGGGCGCAGGCTGCAGACGCTGCTGCCGAGGTGGTTGATTATGTAGGTGGTCCATCAGGCTTGCCTTCTACAGGACTCACCTACTACGACAACGATGCAGAGATGAGTGCCTTGCAGAATGGTTCCAATCCTCCGGAAATCATTTGGCGCAGTACCAAGAATGAAGGTGAGATTGATGACGAGAAGAACAATTTCCCTCCATCGCTCTTCGGAAGCGGCAAGACCAATCCTACCCAGAATCTGGTAGATGCCTTCCCTGATGCCAAGGGTTATCCTATCACCGATGCACGCAGTGAATATGATGAGAATAATCCATACGTCAACCGTGACCCTCGTCTGGCTAAATACATTATCTATAATGGAGCCACAGCGGGAGTTGATAACAAGGTAATCAAGACGGGTAGCTCTTCTGGCGATGACGGTATCGGCCGCCGTGATGCTTCTACCCGCACCGGTTACTATATGAAGAAGATGTTGCGCATGACTGCCAACTGCAATCCTAGCAACACATCTAAGGTAACCAAGTATAGCTGCAAGGCACGTTTCACCGAGTTCTTCCTCGACTATGCTGAGGCTGCCAATGAGGCTTGGGGACCTAAGAACCCTGGTACACATGCTTACTCAGCATACGATGTGATCAAGGCAATCCGCCACCGTGCAGGTTTGACAGACGACACTTATCTCGACGAGTGTGCCGGCAACCAGGCTAAGATGCGTGAGCTGATTCGCAACGAGCGCCGCCTGGAGCTTTGCTTCGAGGGATTCCGCTTCTGGGATTTGCGTCGCTGGAACCAGTTGGACAAGTTGACATCTGTTCAGGGCATCGATTGGAACAACGATACGTTTACCATCTTGCCAAATGTAGAAGAGCGCCATTTCGATAGCTATATGAACTATGGTTATATTCCATATTCAGAAGCTTTGAAGTACTCTAATCTCCATCAGAACAAGGGATGGAAATAAACCAGTTAAAAATGATAATGAAAATGAAAAGTTTTAAGTTATTGAATACAATAGGCATTGCTGCCATGACTTTGTTGATGGCCGCTTCCTGCGAGAGCGGTGACAAGGAATTTGGATATGACGGAGAAACTACTGTCTATTTTGCCAATGCTGGTTATGTGCGCACAGTGGAGCTGGGTGAGGATCAGGAAGCTGACCTTACCGACGATAACAACCACATCATCAACATCAAGGCCTATTGTGCCGGTGGTTATGGCAACAATAATAACGTTACCGTGGACTATATATCTGATGCCAGTCTTTGTGATGGCTATAAAATCAATGGCGCAGCCATCCAGGTGATGCCATCCAGTTACTATCAGATAGAGAACCCTAACCAGTTTGTCATTGCCAAGGGACAGCAGATGGGAGGCGTAAGAGTAAAGCTTACCGATGCGTTCTTCAACGATGACAAGAGTTATGAGCAGGGCTATGTAATTCCGGTGAAGCTGACAGGTGCCCAGGGCGTTGACAAGGTGCTGGAGTCGAAGAATACTACATTCTGCCTTGTGAAGTTCGTCAATCCTTGGACTGCCACTTATCTTCGCAAGGGTAAGGATGTGATCAACGGTAAGGAATCTCACCGTGCTTATCCATATATTGAGAAGGCTGAGGTAATCAAGGTGGTGACCAAAGGCTTGTACAAGGCACAGATGACTGTGGCTGTGAAGGATGCAAGTGGTATAGACCATCAGGTGAACGTGCTGATGACCTTCAACGGTGATGACTGCACCATCTCTTCCGGTAGTGAGGGAGTTCAGGTTTCGGGTAGTGGTAAGTTTGTCAAAAACGACCAGCTCTTGGGCGAGTTTAAGCGCAACACACTCTATTTGAACTACAACATCAAGAGCGATGCCTTGGGTACGGTTGAAACCACAGATACCATGGTGGTCCGCAATCGTGGTATTGGATTCCAGACTTTCACTCCTGAACAGTAAGAACATTTTTAATTTGATATCAGAATTATGAAAAAAATACATAATATCCTCTTGGCCAGTGCAGCAGCTTCCATGCTGCTCACTGGTTGTGTGGAGGACTTCGATACAAGCTATGCTGCCGGCGAAAAGCCTGAGAGCGTAGTAATGGACGACCTTACCAGAGGTTATGACGTTCTGAAGAACTATACGGGTATGAAGCTGGGAGCTAACTTGACCATTGCAGATTTGAAAGCTGCCAATACTAGCTTTAGTACCGTTTTGGCCAACTTCAATGAAGTGAATGTCGCAGATGGCTTCTCCCATGCTGCTGTGGTTGCTGATGATGGTACGGTCAGTGCCGATGCTTCAAAAGATGAAGTTGATGCTGCTATTGCCGCAGGACTCGTTCCAACAGCTTCCCTTTTTGCACCTAACGCATGGAACATGAATGTGATGAAAGAGGCTACCAAGGATACTTGGGTAGATGGTGAGAATGTGGATCTCCATCAGAAGTATGATTTCGAAAGCAGTGCCATCGGTGATGTCTTCGGAACTGACAAGGATTCCAAAGTGGCAAAGGATCCAACAGGAAAGAACGGAAAGTCGCTATGCATCAAGAAGGCAGCCAAGTTCATCGAGTTTCCTGTGAATCTGCCTGAGGGTGCTTCGCTGTCAACAATCAAGACCATCTCCTTTGATTATTATTCATCAAATGTCAAGAAGAATGTGGTTATCAGAGTAAAGGTGGGTGACAAAGCCAAGGAGCTGAGAAACTTCGGTGTTCCTACCAAGGCTAAGACTTGGGAAACATTCATGGTGGATTTGTCAAAGATTGACTTTACTGAGGCCTTTGATGCAGATGATATGAAATCTTCCAATATTTCTCTGGTAATTGGTCAGGCAGCTGTTCCTCAGCAGGTGTATGTTGACAATATTGATATTTACGCTCCATATCAGAAGCCGGGTTATTATAAACCTCGTCCTGTAGAAGAGAAGGCTGCTGATGTAAAGAAGGCTATGTTTGCTTACGTTGATTCTGTTATGCAGAACTATGGAGACAAGGTGCAGGCATGGAATGTGGCTTCCAACCTGATAGAGGATCTTTTCTACTCTCTGAAGTCTTCTGAGAACATGGTAGCTGATGGTGAGTTCTATCCTAACGACTATCTGGATGAAAACTGGGTGGCTGATGTATGCAAGGAAATCCACTCAAAGAAGGCTGATGCCAAGCTGTTCTACAGTGAGGAAAATTTGCTGACGGATGCTGAGAAGACCGAGGCTGCCATCAACTACATCAAGCAGTGGAATGAAGCAGATGCTAAGATTGAAGGTATCGACGCAAAGCTCGACGTGCCATACAACAGCAGTTCTGTGGCAGAAGCTAAGGCGAATGTCGACATTCTTCTTGCTAAGTTGAAAGCTTCAGGCTTGCAGGTTCGTCTTTCAGACATGAATGTATATCTGGCTGATGCTGGTGGAACAGTAGCCGATCAGAGCAAGGCTACATTCGAGGATTACAAGGGAATGGCTGAACTCTATGCCTATATTCTGAACAAGGCACAGGATGTGTTGGGCGACAAACTCTATGGTGTATCTTTCTCAACAATCAATCAGGGCACTACGGGTGTAGGATTGTGGAATCATTTCAATCGCCTACCTACTTACGTGGGTGTGGTTAATGGACTTCAGAAAACAGAAATAAAATGGTAAGAAGATTATTTATATTTATTTTTGGGATACTGACATTCGCAGTGGCGCAGGCTCATGACGGGCCTGCCCTGCGAAGAGTTATCTCGCCATCCCAGCCGGTATGGATTATCCACATCGACACCTGGAATTCTCCGAATCCGCAGGCCATCATCAATATGGTACCTGAAGACATCAAGCCTTACGTGGTGTTCAACCTCTCGCTCTCTGCTACGGAGAGTATCTGTGCTGATGGTAAGAAGGTGGTGGATTCATGGATGAAGGTATGTGCAGAGAACCGCGTCTGGACCATGATCCAGCCTGCCAGTGGCGGATGCAGCGCTTTTGATGACGATGACCTGGAACTCTATGAGAGCTACTACAAGAACTATCCTAACTTTCTGGGATGGAACTATGCCGAGCAGTTCTGGGGATTTGATGAGGATCGTAAGCGCGAGAACGGAACCATTCATACGCCTTCTTTCCTGAAGCGACTGGAGCTCTTTACCCATCTCATGAAGTTTGCCCATCAGTATGGTGGCTATCTTTGCGTGAGCTTTACGCAGGCATGCTATTCTGCCAATATGATGCCAGTGGCATACATGAAGCGTAATGCCGAGATGAACCGTCTGCTTTCTACCGATAAGGAACATTTCATCTGCTGCGAGAAGTACACCATGAAGAATGGTTTCTATGATATCGAGAGCAACTGTCTGGGTGCTTATCTGGGTGGATATGCCGGCCAGTATGGTATTCGTTTCGATATCTGCGGCTGGATGGAAGAACAAGATAAACTGGATGAGAATGGCAATGCCATCAAGGACCCTTCGGATGCTTCAAAATTTCTGAAGGAGTATTACAATGATTTCCCTAAGGCTTGTGGTGCCATTCCTATCTTGGAGCATGTGGCATTGACAGGTGAGACGGTGATTGACGGTCCTGAGTTGGTGACGACTGATAACCTGCGTGAGATTGCAACTTCCAAGACTGCTGACGGTTATACCCGCAGAAACTGGGCTTGGTTCAATCACTTTAAAAATATCAACATCGATATGTTCCGTAAGATTCTGGATGGAACCATCAGAATTCCATCTCGCAGCGAGGTGATTGAGCGTACCAAGATTTGCGTGAAGAATGATATCAAGCCAAAGAATATCTATTCCAGCCAGAACGAGATGGAACCATACGTTTCGCCTAGCGGACTGTATGATGGCCTCTATCGGAGCGAGCAGGATGACAATGGCACACAATGGCCTAACTCCACCTTGAACAACAAATGGTGGTTGAAGGTTTCAGGACGTTATCCTGCCATCCCTGTGGTGTATGATCTCATCGATGAAGAAGCCAAGAAACTGCAGGTGGCTATCAAGAGCAGCGAGTATGCTAATAATGCTACTTGGAGTAATGTGACCAGCAAGAAGGCTTATATGAATAAGCTCTTCAAACAGGAATATAGGGGTGATATCTATGCTTCGCGTCTGGAGAATACTTGGGTTTGCTACAACCCTTATCAGTATAATGAGGAGCATGTTCCGTTGGCTGCCACAAACCATGGTATGAAATTTATCCGTAAGTATTGGGTAAACAATGGACGCAGTGCCAAGGGTACATTGAGACCTGCCTACAATACCTGTAGCCAGATTAAGATGAACCTCGCTCCATATTCCTTGGTTCACATGCGTGAGTATTCTGACAAGTTGAGTCTCTACATGCAGAACTACCGTATTAAGGATGGACTTCGTTATGGTGTTGGTGATGGCAGATTGCAGGATGACAAGAATCTTCCGGAGTATGCCCAGCAGACTGATACCATCATTGTAGTGGGAGCCAGTGCTCAGCCTACTATCTCGTGGAAGGATAATTCAGAGCATTCGGCAAGTACTGTTACCAGCGAGTGGAAAAATGGTCAGTTCACGGTATATGTGAAGCATAATGGTCCTTTGGAGTTGAACATCGGTAACTGTAAGGGCACCAAGACTACAGGAAAGTTGAAGGATTCTGATGTGACTGCCGCTGTCATTGAAATTCCTGCCATGCCAGAGGCGTATGAGGGAGAGATGCAGTATGAGTTTGAAAACTTCGATTACAAGAATGTGGGTGGTTGCTATGGCAACGCTTGGAACAACGGTTTCCGTGGATACTATGGTCAGGGCTGCTTGAACTTGGGTACCCAGAGGGGGGCTTCCGTTCGTGGTTACATTCCTGTTACCAAGCCAGGAAATTACAAGGTCGCTATCCGTTATCAGGCTTCTGCAGGTGATGCCGTTGTCAAGGTTATCTGCGGCAATCAGGCCAAGCAGGTTACACTGCCAAAGAATGCTTCTTCCAACAAGGAATGGTCGGAAGTGGAGTTTGACATGGACATCGCTGATGTCAAGGGAAATATGACGGTTAACTATGTGAGCGGAAAGAGAGCTGTGCTCGATTGCGTCCGCTTGAACTACAAGGGTGCCTTGACGGGTATCGCCGGTGTAACCACCGATGCCGACCTGATAGACCATGTAGAGTATTACGACTTGCAGGGCATGCGCTTATCAGCAGCCAAGCAGGGTGTCAGTATCAAGAAAGTTTATCTTCGTAGCGGTAAGACCTATACGGAGAAAATTTATAAATAACTAGTTATTAATAACAATTTTAATTTTTTACGATTATGAACACAACAATTAAGAGTTTGGCAATGGTTGCCATTGCATTGTTCGCTGGTTTCGGTTCTGCTTCTGCACAGGAAGAAGAGGGTGTTGAATTGACTAAGGACATGTTCCACATTTGGGATGGTTTAACAAAGGATGCACAACCAACTGATGAGAAGGTTTATATGGATTGGACTGTGGGTGCAGAGAATCCAAATGCCCCAGGTTCTGTTATCGTAGGTACAGGTACTGTGGCTGAAAATATCTATGCCGACTTGTCAGACTATCATTACATGGTAGTTTATGGTGAAGGTAGCACAAACGAAAAAGGTGAAGTTGCCATGCCTCGTTTCATGTTCAACCGTACCGTTAAGGATGGTCAGCAGGCTAATGGAGGTATGATTGAAATCAATAACAAAGCTTTTGATAAAAATACAGGAGCTATTGTTCTTGATTTAAAGAAAGATTTGGTTCGTACTGTACCTGGTGAAGAACCTGCAGCTGATGATTTTGCCCACTTGGTTACTATCAAGGCTTCATGGGGCGGTACTATCCTTATTTCTTCTATCATGCTTTACAATACCCTTCCTGAGAATCTCGGAGGTGGAGCAACTGGTATCAAGAATGTCAATGTAGCAAATGATGCAGTCGTTGCAACATTCAACGCTGCTGGTGCTAAGGTAGCAGCCAATGCCAAGGGCCTTGTTATCAAGAAGTTCAAGAGTGGTAAGGTAGTAAAGGTAATGAATAAGTAATGGCAGAAATTTTACTCCTTTTGTGTAACTAGGTATTAGTCCCTAGTTCTGATGTTCGGCAAGGTATTTGTTGAATCCAGCAGATACTTTGCCGATTTTTTTATGTGTCATAACAACTGACATTTATAACAACAGATAATCGTATAACTGATAATTTTAACTGAAAATGAAAAGAACATTTTTCTTGCTTTGCTTGCTTTGTGTCTTCTGCTTGCAGGTACTGGCTGATATAGAGCATAGCTATAAGCAGCAACCACAGAAACAGACCATCAAGGTGGGTACTGCTACACGAGAGATGCTGGTGTATGTTCCTGCCGATTTGCCCGAGAAGGCTCCGATGGTTATCTCCATGCATGGATTCAGACAAAATCCTGATTATCAGATGGGGCAGACCCATTGGAATGAGGTGGCGGACACGGCCAAGATCTTGGTGGTTTATCCTCAGGGAAACAATAATTCCTGGGACATCTCTGGCTCTGGCGATGTCAAGTTTATCGAAACTATCATGAAGACGATGCAGAAGAAATATAAGGTAGACAAGAATCGCATCTATATCTCTGGCTTCTCCATGGGCGGAATGATGACTTATCATTGTATGACCAAATTGGGAACTGTAGTTGCTGCCTTTGGTCCTGTGAGTGGTATTCCTGTGGATTATCGTGAACCTGTGGCTCCACGCCACGTGCCTATCATGCACATCCATGGCACGGGAGATGATGTCGTGAAATGGGGCGGCGATCCAAACCATGCCGCTGGTGGCTATGGTAGGATTGACGATTATGTCAAGAAGTGGGCTGCTTATGAAGGTTGTGATGTGGATAATCCAAAGGTGATTCGCCCTTATCCTGCATCCATGAGTTATGCTGCCGCCACTCGTACTCGCTATATCAATAAGGTGGATGGTACGGAGGTTACTCTCATCGCCATTGATGGTAAGGGACATTGGCATTCGGATGATCCTGATGCTGTCTATTCTACCCGCGAGCTTTGGAACTTCTTCAAGCAGTATAAGCTCGATCTTCCTGATAATGAAGATTCTAGCGAGGCTAAGGGTGAGGTGTTGTTCTCTGACAATTGGGAAGACGAGGTCATCAACGTAGGTGAAGGCGTGCCTGCTGGGTGGAAGCGCATCAATAGCATGAATGATGGGAGCCGCAGCGATGAGAAAGCGAACGGCGCTGCCAATACGGGTGGTGCTCGTATCAAGGATTTCGTGGCTGGTGGTGATTTTAATACAGGATTCTATCTCAGTGCTCGTGACTTTGACCAATGCAAGCTCTCTTATGGCTTGTATGATGGGCATCGTCTGCATTTGACACCTGGCAAATACCAGATTTCTTTCAACTCTTCTTATTGGAATGATGGTTCCGAGAATGGGGCAGTGACCTTTGATGCTGGCATTGCTGGCATAAGCGACAATAATTCTGTCTTGTTGGAACAGAACTTGGATTCTGAAGGTAACTTGAAGGAGAATGCCAATCAGGTGGTGAAAGGTTCTCTGGCTCACTTCTTGAACTTCACTGTAGAAAAAGAAGGTGACTATGAACTTTATTTCACCATGTCTTCTGGTTGGGCTGCGGTTATCTTGGGTAATGTGAAGATTAGAAAGGCGGATACCGGTACGGGTATCACTGATTGTACAATCGATGCCTTCGGAAAAGGTGTTGTCACAACTTATAATCTGGCGGGTCAGCGCATCAGCGCTCAGACTAAGGGCATGGTTATCGAGCAGACACAGCTTGCCAATGGCAAAAAGGTTTCCAGAAAGGTAATCAAAAAATAGTAAACTGGATAATAGTTGGTGCATAACAGTTGACTACCGCACGCACAACAGCTGTTGTGCATGCGCATATCAGCTGTTATGCAAGCGCACAACAGCTGTTGTGCGACCGGAGATACTGATTGTCTCAACAACATATCCTATCTCTTCCAACAACTTATCCTGTCTCTTCCAACGACATATCCTGTCTCTTCCAACGACAAGAAGAGGGTGAATCATAAACTTATGACGCATCCTCTTTTTGAGTATATCGTATAATAAACTTTATCTCTTGTAACTTTTTGAGTAAAAAAACAGGTAAAGAATGCAAATTCTTGGGCTTTCTTTCTTTTTTCTAGCAAAAATTATATAATTTTGCATCATTCATCATGTAAACAACAATTTTGTATATTTCATTCATAAGCCTATGAAGCGTCTTTTACTTTTTGGAGTTCTTTGTCTCGTGCAAATGTTGGCAACCTTTTCTTATGCCAACTCTGGACGACTTTATACATCCAACGACCTGTCGAGTAGCCTGATTCGATGTATCATACAAGATAAGTATGGTTTCATTTGGGTGGGTACCAATTATGGATTGAACCGTTTTGATGGCTATAATTTCAGTACCTATCTTTGCAATCCTGCTGATATCACCACCATCCAGGATAATGAAATCGTAAAGCTCTATCCTTACAGCAAAGAGTTCCTCTTTGTGGCAACAAATCGTGGACTCTATAAATATTCCTATCTTACCAATAGTTTCCAGCATATCGTATTGGAAAAGAAAGATGAGAAGATAAGAGTAAGTTCTCTTATTGAGGATGGAAAGCATAATCTCCTGATAGGTACATCCGGGTATGGTGCCTATAGGTTGGATATGACTACAGGTAAAGTTACTCGCCTTTCAAGGAAATCTGCAAATTCAGTGGATGATTTCTTTAGTATGTTGTTCTTCGATGATGAAGGATATCTGTGGCAGGCTAATCATACAAAGGTGTTGAGAAAATATAAATACGATGGCAGGTCTATTCGACTGGTAAGTGTATATGAACCTAAAGATCTGTTTGGTATCCGTAAATTATATGCCGCAGACAAGAAGGGGTTCTTTGTGGCGCATACGGGCGGTATTATGCGCTATGATTATGCCTCGGATCGCTTCTCACGCTACGATTTCGATTTTTCTGCTCATCAGGGAGCAGGATATATCAGTGCTGCTACCTTGGATAAGTATGGCAATTTATGGTTGGGTACTTCGGGAGACGGTACTTTCAAGATACCCCATGGATCCCGAAAGGCTTATCGGGTGGAGTTGAATAACCAATCGTTTATCTTTGATAATGCCCATATCAGCGATTTGCTGATAGATAGAGATGGTAATCAGTGGTATGGATGCTATATGAAAGGACTTTTCTTGTCGAATAATGATAAGAATGTGTTCCATCCGGTTTCTTTGGATGAATTGGGGGCTGGTATGGAAACCATTTCGTCTGTAGTGGGAGTTGCTGACGGATTGATGCTTTTTGTGGTCAAAAATCATGGGTTGTATCTCTTGGATGAGAAGACGGGCAATACCAAGCTACTACAAAGTCCTGCAGGACCAATCAAAGTGTACTCGGATTTTCGGAAGAAAGTTTATGTATATGGGCGTGATGGCATTTATGAGTATGATTGGAAGCATCAGACTTACCGGTTGTTGCTGCCAGCCAATGGACTTTCTCTAGATGGTATGCAGGTAGATGCTGCTGGTAATATTTATTTTACGAGCCCGGGCAACGGACTTTATGTATGGAATAGAAAGAGTGGCAAGATGACGCAATATCTGATGGATGATAAGCGTCCACACAAAACCATTTGCAATAACTGGATATCGGAGATCAGGTTAGATTCCCGGGGATGGATCTGGTGTGCTACAACCAATGGTGTGTCGTGCATGGATACCAAAACCGGATATTTTGACATCATTCTTTCTCGGCCTCTGTTAGAGGGTAAAACGTGCTATTGTACATTAGAACTGTCGGATGGTAAGATTGCTATTGCCACAGAGATGGGGCTTTATCTCTATGACAGGAAAAAACAGCAGACTACCCCTTGGCCTCATTCCGAGAGTATTAGCGGATTGAGAATTTATTCGCTGAATAAGGATGCCAGGGGAAACCTATGGATGAGTACTGCGCAGGGTATCTGGTGTTATGATAGTAAAGCTAAGTCGTTTTTCTCTTTTGAAAAGGGAAACGGACTCTTGACCAAGGAATATCTGGCTGGAGTAGTAGGTTCTACATCGGATGGGGTTATCTGTTATGGAAACTCCGAAGGATTGACTTATTTTCAGCCTTCTGAGGTAAAGGATTATAATGAGAAAACGTCCGCCATTTATCTGTCGGGTGTGTTGCTTGATGGAAAGATGGCTCCGTTTATTGGAGATAATCTGAGTGTTCCGTCTGATTTCAAGTCGATAGTGCTCAGCTTCTCCCAGCTTGATTATCAGAGCGTGGGTAACATCGTGTTCCAGTATCGCATCAACGGGGGCAAATGGATCAGCAATGCGGCTGGAGACAATAGCTTCAACTTCACAGGTTTGTCGTATGGACATTATCGTATAGAAGTGCGTACCTATTGCAACGGTAAGTACTCCACATATAAAAAGGTAATCAACCTGGATGTGCTGGCACCTTGGTATCTCACAGTTTGGGCGAAGCTCATCTATCTGAGCCTGGTTCTCGGCTTTATGGCTGCTGTCATCTTTATTTATCTGCGCAAGAAAAAAAGAGATCTTGAAGAGGCTAAGATGCAGTTCCTGATTAATGCTACCCACGATATCCGTTCGCCGCTTACTCTGATTATGGAGCCTCTGAAGAAATTGAAGGAGCGATTGGGAAATGCTGAGGAGTATCATGAAGATATTGATACCATGGACCGAAACGCACAGCGTCTGCTTACCCTGGTGAATCAGATTCTCGACAAGCGACGCCTGGACAAGCATCAGATGAACCTCTCGTGCAGGGAAACCAACCTGGTGGAGTTTTCGAGGGGATTGGTTTCACTCTTCACTTACAATGCCAATCTGCGTGGTATTCAGATAAAGCTGGAGATGCCAGAGACGCCTGTGAATGCATGGATAGATCGTAATAAACTGGATAAGGCGATAGCCAATCTGCTGTCTAATGCCTTTAAATATACGCCTAATGGCGGCGAAATCATCTTCCGCATTGAGAAGCAGGATAAGAAGGTGCTCCTGTATGTGATTGATAGCGGCAAGGGATTGGGAAAGAACGATGATGCCAAAACCCTGTTTGAACGCTTCTATCAGGGAAAGAATTCGGCTGATATGCATCTGGGAGGTTCGGGCATCGGCTTGAATCTATGCCGATCCATTGTAAGGCTTCATGGAGGTGATGTATATGCGCATAATCGTGAAGACGGGAAGAGCGGTGCCTGTTTCATCATAGAATTGCCTTTGGGTAAAGAGCATCTCAAGAATAATCAGATTTATTCGGACAACAGGGATACCAAAAAGAAACAGCAGCGAGGTGCGGCTAGCAGAAACAGTAAAATCCTGCTAGTGGATGATGATATCGAAATCTGCCGTTATCTCAAGTCGGAACTGAGCGACTGGTATCGCTTTGTAATCTGCAACAATGGCAAGGAGGCGCTGAAGCAGCTGCTTTCTGGTGATTTCGACTTGGTGGTAAGCGATGTGGTGATGCCGGAGATGGATGGTATCACGCTGCTTAGAAATATCAAGGGCAATGCCAATATCAGCCACGTGCCAGTAATCATGCTTACTTCCAAATCGGAAATCAGCGATAGGCTAGAGGGTATTAAGCTAGGAGCTGATGCTTATCTGGCAAAGCCGTTCAGCCTGGAGGAACTTCATCTCACGATAGACAATCTCATTGATAATGTGCGTCGCCTGAAGGGTAAGTTCACTGGAGCTCTGAAGCAGGATGACAAGGTGGAGAAGGTAGAGGTGAAAGGCTACGATGAGGAGCTGATGGAGCGTATCATGAAGGTAGTGAACGAGAACTTGAGCGATTCTGACTTCAATGTAGAGAAGATGTGTGATGAGGTGGGCGTAAGCCGTACTCAGCTGCATCGTAAGTTGAAGGAAATGACTGGTGTTCCTACTAGCGAGTTCTTGAGAAACATCCGTCTCAATGAGGCTGCCCGATAGATAAGAGAGCATAAAATCAACATTACGCAGGTTTCATATATGGTGGGATTTGCCAATAACAGTCATTTCTCCACTGCATTTAAGAAATATTTCGGTATGTCGCCTACAGAATATGCGGCAAGATACTCTGAGTAAAGTTTTTGAAACACTAAAATAAGTCATTATGATTGTTTATTCGTAATTTTGCAGCGTTAAACGAATAAATAATCATAATGATGAATACAACGAAAATCTTGGTTTTCAGAAAGCCGTTACTGTTGATTGTATGGCTGCTTGCCATGCAGGGCGCAGCTTTTGCGCAGAATCTGCGGGAAACTTTCTCTTCTCCCAATGGAAAGATAGAATGGAAGGCTGAGGGTGAGGAAAATAAGGTGAAGGCTTTTGATGTAGCTTATCGCGATGCCTGTAAAGGAAATAAGGAAAGCCAGGTGCTTCATATTACCGGTTATGGTTTGAATACCAGTGATGGTGGAGGAAGAAATCTAATCTTGAAAAACATTTCCAACCCCAAGTATATTTTGGAGCATTATCAGATGCTCTTGGGAAAGAAGAGTGAATGCAAGAACGAGGCGAATGAAATAGTTTATACCTTTGAGGATGATCTGCAGCGCCCGTTGCGCATGGTGGTTCGACTTTATAACGATGGCGTAGCCTTCCGTTATGAGTTGGAGGGTTTGCAGCATACGTCAATCAAGCAGGATTTGACTACCTATCATATCTGTGAAGGCACGCGCCGGTGGTTTCAGGAATGGACGGAGTCTTATGAGAATTTCTTCCCTTTATCTGTCACAGGTAAAGGTGGAAAACAACATTGGGGCTATCCTTGTCTGCTTGAGCAGAATGGTGTGTACTCTCTTATTACTGAAGCTGGTATAGAACGAATCAACAGTGCCTCTTCCTTGAAG
>ERZ773209.1061-NODE-1061-length-17469-cov-64.164236_pt1 | contig 17469 bp, 15 predicted proteins | sample MGYA00511109_ERZ773209 | MGnify/ENA primary metagenome ERZ773209 (study PRJEB29015, sample SAMEA2737786) | human gut metagenome | biome: human gut; feature: human-associated habitat; material: faeces | place: China | collected 2012 ...
TACCTTTGCAACCGAAAGAGTTCTTTGGATGGTTATGCAAATCACAGCAGGATGCCACATTCTGTTTATTTCTAATTCGTAACCTCTTCTTTTTACGAGATAAAAACTTATCTCATTCTCAATCACTTATAAAAAATACGTACTTTCCCTTAAGGAAACATCGAGTTTCCCTTAATGGAACATAGATTTTCCCTTAAGGGAACAAAAAGTGCCACCCTGTTCTGCAGATTGGCACTTTTTGTATCTAAATCTGATTTGTGACTTATTGCAAATTCTTAGAATTTCTTTCCGAAAATGATATTGATGAAAGTTTTCACCAAAATCTTGGCATCAAACCACCAGGACCGGTGCTCCAGATAGTAGAGATCGAGTTCCAGTCTTCTCAACATTTTCTCCATGGTGTCAGTATAGCCATTATATAAGGTGGCATAGGAAGTGACGCCTGGACGAATCTGATACAGAAACTGGTATCTTGGATCGTGCTCAATAATCTGATCAATATAGAACTTTCGCTCCGGTCTAGGACCGATGAAAGCCATATCGCCCTTGAATACATTCCAAAGCTGAGGCAATTCATCAAGATGATGATCACGGAGAAACACACCTACACGAGTCATGCGGGTATCCTTCTTATGACCAAAGAGCTGAGGACCATTCTTCTCAGCATCCACTCTCATGCTGCGGAACTTGTAGATATAGAAAGGTCTTCCGAATCTTCCGATGCGCTCCTGCTTGAAGATGGCAGGACCACCATCCTCCTTCTTCACTGCAATATAGCATATAAGGAAGAGAGGCGAGAATGCCACAAGACTGACTCCCGACAGGATGAAGTCACCTATGCGCTTGATGGTTCGTTCAACTTCATTCATTCCGTCAGGTATGAATCTAGGATTATCTACATCATCATTCCACTTGATATATGATGGGATATCATTGAATTTCTTCTGATTATTTTCCATACTTCTTATTTTCTTTTATTTAAAAAACGAAACATTGTTTAATATATTGTATTCAAACACGCTTATTTCGTATATTTCTTTTAAGTTCTTTAAAATTAATGATTTCGGAAAGGGTAAAAAATAAAAAAGACATAATTTCTGATAGAATTGTTGCATAAGAAAGGAATTGATATGTTGCAACTAGATGAGATATGGGCATCAGAAAGTCGTTTCAATGTATCTACAGATAAGATTACCGACCCGATACCTGTACTCTATCAAAGTGGTTATCTTACTATAAAGGATTACAATGAGGATACTAAGCAATATCTTCTAGGTTTTCCAAATGAAGAGGTTAGACAAGGGGTTTCTGACCTTTTTTCGCTAAAATAGTGAGTGATACAGAAAATCCGTGAGGGATAGCGTGATGGATATTGTAAAAATACAATCAATCTATCACGCTATTCTTGAACTTTAATACTTTGGTAATCAGAGATTTGAGTATTCCAAATTCGTAATCGTGATGGATGTGACAGATGTTTCGCTAAAAAACTTTTTCATGTGAGTGAAGAAGTAGCTTATGAAAAAGATAAACTGGGAGTAGAGTTGTAGTTGTACAACTATAAATGTGCATTATTTGACCAATAATAATGTTAATTTCATCCAATTTATTTGGCGTTATCAAGATTTTGCCGTATATTTGCATCCAAAAGAATTTAAATGTGAATCAAATGGTAAAGCATTTATATATAATAGCAGGTTGTAATGGAGCAGGCAAAACGACTGCTTCTAAAACAATTCTTCCCAAGTCTTTGCTCGTTAAGGAATTTGTTAATGCTGACGAAATTGCAAAGGGCCTCTCACCTTTCAATCCTGAAGGAGTAGCGATAGAAGCAGGGCGTTTGATGCTTAGGCGAATAGACGATTTGCTGGCAATGGGTGAATCGTTCTCCATAGAAACTACTTTAGCAACCAGATCTTATATTAATCTGGTGCGTAGAGCACAAGAAAAAGGGTATGTTGTGCATCTCTTGTTCTTTTGGCTGGATAGTATAGAGCTTGCAAAAAGACGTGTGGCCGATAGAGTCGCGAGTGGTGGGCATAACATTCCTTTGCCTGTAATTGAACGTAGATATAAGGCTGGTCTTAAGAATCTTTTTGAGATATTTATGGAAGAAGTGGATATTTGGATTCTATTTGATAACAGTTTAAATAAAGGTGAACGTATTGCTTTTGGAGGTAGACAGCTTCCAACGAAGATTAAGGATATTGTTAAATTTAAAATAATTAAGGATTATGAGTGAAAGTGAGATTGAGGGCTTTATCAACAAAGTTGAATCAGGCTTAGTTGAAGCTCAGCATGATATGTTGGTAGAAAAGGCTTTATACAATCGTCCTGTGGTCATTAGTGACGGAAATGGCGGGGTAGTAGAAGTTTCTGCCAAGCAATTATTAAGTTAGAAAATGTCTTTTCATTCTCTAAATTTGAGTCGCTAATTGTTTAGTTGTACAACTATAAGGTGCTTAGTTGTACAACTGTAAAGTTACGGTTGTACGACTATAGGGTGTATGGTCGTACAACTAAAGAGTGTATAGTTGTACAACTAAACAGGTTGTAGTTGTACGATTACAAGGAGTTGCCACTAGGCTCGGCAGACCTGCTGACTGCAGTGAGCAGACCTGCTGACTAGGCTCAGCAGGTCTGCTGAGCCTAGTGGCAACATACGAGAAGGTATATACTTGTACTCGAAAAGATATATCCTTTCACTCCAGATGATAGTCATTTGTACCCGAAAGTCTATAGTTTCCTATATAGGAAAACCTTCCTTCTTATATATAAAGAACGATAGTCTTATTTCTGATGAGTAAAAGTGTAGCTGTCGAACTTGCGCTTCAATATCTTCGCACCATAGGTTGGCAGGAAAAAAGTGAAGAAATAAAGGTTTGCCTTGATAGGGTGGAAACCTAATATCTCCTTATAAACTGCAATGTTGTATTTCATCAGCGACATTTTGTTGCTGGAAATAGAATTCCTTCGCATGCAATAGTAGGCCAAAGGTTTTTCCGGATAAGCATAGCAAACCTTGCATTCTCTGATAATCTGCAGGAACAAAGCCCAGTCCTGACGTTTGCGGATGGTAGGCATGAAGAATTTTCTGCCCAGCATTTGAACGTCATAGATAGCAGTGAGGCAACCCACCTTGTTGTCTCTCTTCATCATCCCGTATGTTATTTTTTTCGGAGCCGTACAGAATCCTATCTCGTCCTGCGTTTCTCCATCAAAGATAATATATGAGGCACATGAGAGAGCACACTTCTTCTCGTTCATGAAAGCAATCTGCTTTTCAAGTTTATCTGTGGTCCATCTGTCATCACTGTCGCAGAAGGCGATATAGCGTCCTTTGGCGCGTTCGATGCTCTTGTTTCGGGCATAGCCGGCACCATGGTTCTCTTTCAGATATAGAATGTTGACTCTTTCGTCCTTGCTTGCATATTCCTTCAGCAATTGCAAGGTGGTTGGGTCTGTGGAAGCATCATCGGTAATCAATAACTCTAAGTTTTTATAAGTTTGATTAAGGATACTATTCATGCTGTCGGCAAGATATTTGCCGGCATTATAAGTTGGCATGATGACTGATACTAAGTCTTCTTTATTCATATTATTCTATATGTTTATTTAATTAGTAACGATGTTTGTTGATTTATATTGTATATTTTTAGAGTTTATATTGATAAATTGTAGTTGGTAGATATTTTTGTTAAGAAATCTAATAAAATCCTTGGTGCTTTCATTGAAAAATTGTACTTTTGCAGAATAAAGATAGATATAATGGTTAGAAGGGTAGCAGAATCAGAAGATTCTAGCTTCTCTAGACCATGATAAAAATAAGTATTGATATGACTAAGAAATCAAGAATAATCATTGGTTCTCTATTGATGCTGACCACTCTGTCGTTTGCAGAATATACTCCGAAAAAGAATAAATCTTTTGCGGATGATAAGTATGTGCTTGTTTTTAGCGACGAGTTCAATCTTCCTAATGGTTCTCAGCCTGATTCTACTAAGTGGAGCAGGTGTAAACGTTATGATAGTATGTGGAATCGCTGGATTAGTGCTTCTAAGGATGTGGTTTTCATCAAGAACGGAAAATTGGTGTGTCGCGCTATCCCCAATATAAAAGAAAAAGGAGATACGGCAAAGATGCTAACTGGAGCTATTGAGACTATCAGAAAGTTTTCTTTTCAATACGGAAGAGTAGATATAAGGTTGAAGACTAATTTGTTGAGAGGAAATTTTCCTGCAGCATGGATGAAACCTGAAGTTATTGATCCTAACAAATATGGAGAAATTGATATATTTGAAAGTTTTGGAGACCAGGGTATTGCACAACAAACAATCCATAATCACACATCTGTGATTTTTAAAAAGGATATTGATAAAGGGAAGTTTAAAACCGATATAGATTTGGATAAATGGCATGTGTATTCATTAGTTTGGACGCCAACAGAGTTGATTTTTCTCATAGATGATTTAGTGACAGGTAGATTTTTTAAATCTCTAGATAAGAAACAACTAAAACTAGGGCAATGGACTTTTGATCGTCCGTTCTATTTAATATTGAATCAAAGTGTAGGCGATGGAAGGTTTAAATGGCTTAATGTCGATACGAACAATAATTATGAAACTCAGTTTGACTGGGTAAGAGTTTATAAAAAAAAGTAAATATTATGGCAATAAATGTATATAATATAAAAAAATGGCATAAAATGCTTACTGGTAAAAGTGTGCTGCATGTAAACCAGGACTTGGGTAAACATTTTGACGCAAAGGAGTTAAAGGGGTACTACAACAATATGATGGAGAAGGTTAGTTATGTTCCACATCTTGTTGATTCTGACGAATTACCGGTACTTCATACAGAGTGTGGGGGATCTTTTGTTTTTCCTGTGGCGGTATTTCAGTTTGCTTTCGGATTGCTTGATTATTATTATGAGAGCAAGGAGGAGAGATATCTAGTAAAGTTCCGGCAATGTGCAGATTGGGCCATTAATATGCAGTATTCTGATGGTGCGTGGGATAACTTTTCTTATATTTATCCTGAACATCCATACGGTTCTATGGCTCAAGGAGAGGGAGCTAGTTTGTTGCTAAGAGCATATAGACTATTTGATGACAAGAAGTACTTGGAGGCAGCAAGAAAGGCCATTGATTTTATGTTAAAGCCTCTTAACGAAGGAGGTTGCACTCTATTTGAGGGGAACTACGTTGTGTTACAAGAATATCAGCATTTACCTGTAGTATTGAATGGGTGGATATTTTCTTGGTGGGGCTTATATGACTATGTTCTTGTGACGCAAGATGCTGAAGTAAAGAAGATCATGGATAAAAGCTTGCAAACATTAGTTGATTTTTTACCTAGATTTTCTTGCTCATATTGGAGTATGTACGATTTAGGTGGTAAAATAACAAGTCCTTTTTATCATAATCTTCATATTGCTCAAATGGAAGCAATGTATAGATTAACCGGATGCGAGGTGTTTTGCCAGTATGCAAATAAATGGCGTAAGCAACAAGGAAATAAATTATATAAAACAACAGCTTTTGTAAGAAAGTGTATTCAAAAAATTATAGAGCGATGAAAAAAATTTTATTGGTATCAAATCAGAGACCCAATAAGGATGGAGTAGGTAATCCTATTATGCTGCGTATGAAGCGTTCTATGGAGGGAAATCCTAGAGTTGAGCAAGTGGAGTTCCTTCCATTTGCAAATAGCATACATTCGTTGTTAGAAATACGTCGCAAAGCACGAAAGTTTGATATTGTGCATGTTCATTTTGGTGGTTTGTATGCTCTTGTTATTTGGTTCTTTCTCTTAGGGTTAGGAAAGCGAAAGTTCATTACTTTCCATGGAACTGATATTCATGCAAAGTCTCTTAAGTCTGCAAAGACTACAAAACTCAGACTTAAAATCAAATTGAATCAACGGGCGTCGTTTTTATGTGTGAGATTATATGATAAATGTGGAATGGTTGCAAAGGAAATGATGCAGTATGTTCCAAATACCCTAAAAGTCAGATATGAAAAAAAGTTTTTCCTCCAACTGTTGGGGGTTGATTATGAGACCTTTGTACCTTCTACTACTTCTGATGCTCAGAAGCAATTGGGGCTTGAACAAGGTCATTATGTTCTATTTTCGGATGTAGCGAATACTCCGATAAAACGCCGTGATATAGCAGAGGCAATTGTAAATAATATGGGTGAAAAATATAAGCTCTTAATTATGTGTGGGGTTAAGCCTAATGTTGTTCCATTGTATATAAATGCTGCAGATTTTGTCTTATTGACATCAGACGAGGAGGGGTCTCCAAATATTATCAGAGAGGCCTTAGCGTTAAATAAACGTGTGTATAGTGTTGATGTTGGCGATGCTGCAAAACAATTGAAGGGGTTGGAAAACTCGCTCATTGTTAGTAGAAATGCTTTTGATGCTTCAAAAGCAATTCTTCAGAATTTAGAATGTGCATATATCGACAATACAAGAACCAAACTGCAAAAAGTACTTGACTTTAAGTGCATAAATGAAAATGTTATAGATTTATATGAAAATAGTTAATATAATTGGTGGATTGGGCAATCAGATGTTCCAGTATGCATTTGCTGTTGCTCTGAAAAAAGAAAACCCTGATGAAGCGGTTTATGTTGATACTCATCATTTCAATTATTTGTTCGTTAAGAAATATAAAACGTCCAATTTGCATAATGGTTATGAGTTGGAGAAGCTATTCTCAAATATAGATATCGAAAAAGCTCCAATATCTATGTTGATGAAGGTAACTAATTATATTCCGAATTTCTTTCTCTCGCGAGTAGCTCGAAAGGTATTGCCAAAGCGTCATACAGAATATGTTGCTAGGTTATCTGAAAGTCAAACCTATATACCGGGAATTCTTTCATTGGCTGGTAATGTTTACTATGAAGGATACTGGCAGGTTGCTCAGTACTATATTAATTGCAGAGAAGAACTTTATCGTGCTTTTGCGCATCCAAAGCCCAATGAGTACAATGCACGATTAATAAAAGAGATTACTGATTCTAATTCTGTTGGAATTCATGTCCGTAGGGGAAACTATCTTTTGTCACCAACTTATTCTGGTATATGTAACTTAGAATATTATAAAAAAGCTATAGCAAGAATAAAGGGTGATGGAAAGCAGCATCGTTTCTATATATTCAGTAATGACATTAATTGGTGTCAACAGAATATTGTTCCTCTTTTGGGTGGGGCAGAGGTTCTGTTTGTTACCGAAAATACTGGTGCCAATAGTTGTTGGGATATGTTTTTGATGTCATATTGTCGTGATTTGATTATAGCTAACAGTTCGTTTAGTTGGTGGGGAGCTTTCCTGAATAACAATGTGGACAGGGTGATTGCTCCACATCCATGGATGAATGATAGAGATACATCGGGAATATATGTCCCTGAATGGATAAAGATTGATTGTTGATAGAAAAGGCTTGTACATTATTTCTTTAAAAATGTACAAGCCTTTTGTTCGTATTTATTCTGTTATTTCTTTAATGCATTTTTTATCGCATTAAGCCAACCATGTCCAAATTGCTGGTCTGGTTCTACATAATTACCCTCTCCCCATTCATTCCAAGCCTTTAGGAAGATAATCTGATGCTCAGGCTGTTTGTTCTTAATATGTGCCAAAGCATCATCAATTGTCTTTTCAAATGCCTCTGGATTGCTATTGATGAGATATTCTGTTTTTTGTCCAGCACGTGGTGTACGATCCCATTGTGGCATAATGGTAGGATAAACATTCTCATTAGCATCCTCTGGAGCATAGAAGTGCTTCATCACCTTGGAATAGTCGAGGTGTACATTTGAAGGGACTCTAGATTGGTACGTAAATATATACCATGCTAAACGCAGACGACCTAAGAGTTTCGACATACCACGAACTAAACCATTTGAAATGACAGCGTCAAAGCCTAAGTCTGTGACAGAGTCATAATAGTCTTGTGCAAGATTTGTATTGTAGAAATTCTTCTTTTGTCCAGCTAAACCTTTACTACAATTTGCAGTATAGCCCACAAAGTGGATTCCTGGCAAACCATTTTCTTTCGCTAATTCTTGCCATTTGTCAATAAACGCTTTACAGTCAGGAACATCACGAGGAGCCCAAACTGCAAATAAAGGCTTTCCGTCAACTTTTATATAACGATGGTCTTTAAATGCTGGCAGCACATGGTAGAAATGTTTGATATGATCTTCCATGCTATAGCGCATTTCCATAATCATGTTGCCTGTAGCCATGGTTTTGCTCTTTTTCCATGACTTGTTTGTCCAGTTGTGGTTTGCCCAGCAAAGACAAAAAGGAAAATCTGGTTTTCCGCTTTCTAATACTTCGTCAAATGGACGTTCCAACAGTTGTCGACCCTCACCGAACCAATAGTGGTAATAGCAGAAACCTTCGATGCCTGCTTCACGTGCAAACTGTGCCTGCTTCTCTCTGATTTCTGGATCACGTAAGTCGTAGTACCCCAAATCTGCAGGAACACGAGGTTGTACGTGACCTTTGCAGAGTGGAACTGCCTTTTTGACATTGTTCCATTCTGTAAAACCTTTACCCCACCATTTATCGTTTTCCGGAATAGGGTGAAACTGTGGTAAATATAATGCAATTACTCTTGCTTTCATATTGTTGATAATTAATTTATTTATTATTATATTATTTATTTAGCTCTTTATACTTCCCAAAGAAATGCAAATCCATTAAAACATTTAAGACCATAATTTAGATAAATAAAACAGAAAAATATTAATCCAAGTACACTTGCCCATCTGGGTTTTATAGTATATGCAACATTTGGCATGAGTAGTATGCTTACGACACAATATAAAATATTGACACGTGAGGCTAATACTGGCAGAAATGAGCAAATCATATATGATGATATTCCTAATGCATAACATTTTATTAGCAGAGGGAAATACTTATTTTCTTCCGATATCGTTCGGGAGAAATACATCAAGTAGTAGAACATCAAAATGTTCATTAACAGAAGTGGGCTAAACACATTTACACCCAAGTCTGAATGTCCTGTATCATTCATGCGTTGATATATTTCTAGTTTATTTCCTATATATGGAATGTCAAGAGACATAAGTACCGATAGTCCTGCAAAGTAAATGAGATACGAAGCGGGAATAACTAAGCACCAAAACGTTTTTGTCCTTGTCGTAAATTCATTATTGTTAAGAAGCAATATCGGAAGTAGTATTAGTCCTGATATATGGAAAAACGAGCCAATAATCAAGCATAAAAAAGCCCATTTTCGTTTCTTCTCAGCAATATATGGTATACTCATAAGATAAAAACCAGCTAGAATACCTGATCTAATTTGCATGCATTCATGCATCTCAAAGTAATAGCACAAATAAATCATAAGTGGAATGATTAGACTATTTGACATTTTTTTGATTGCATGAAATTTTAGCAAAACACCAGCGATTGCATATACCATGAACAATAAGTGAACATTGTCTGTAAACACATTGAGTATTGAAGATATGATAATATATGAAGCGTCAACTCCTTCTGCTGTTTCATAGTTTTTATATGCAAATTCATAATTCTCTGAATCGTAGTCAACTCCAACTTCTCTGAGTCCAGCCATAAATATCATGATAGTAACCAGTGACAAGGCTACTATCACAATATACTTTTTTTGCAATTTATTTTCCAAAAGTGCAAAAATAGCCGTGATAACAAATATGGATATTACTAAGTATGGCATTTATTTATCTCTTTATTTTTCTATTTATAAAATCTTTGGCATAAGCCCTTTCCTGTCGACTTAATGAAATTGCTCCTGATAACATTATCGTAATGATAGGCATGATAAATATCACAAGCGAGGTGCGAATAAGCATGTCTTCAATGTTGTTATGTAGAAGTTGAGCAATGGCTCCACTCATCACTGCAACAAGAACAGCAGGAGTCAGAAATGATATATAATACCAATGTTGTGAAAAATTGGCATAATATCGTTTCAGTAATGCAACTCTTATTATGTGTGATAGGGTACAAACACTTATCATTGATATGAAAATATAATAGGAAGGCAAGTTTATATAGAACATTGCATATGCCAAGGGAAGATGAAGAAATATTATTAATTCGCATGAAAGATAATAAACCTTCAATCGTCCTGATGCTTGTACTATGTTGGAAATCGGAGTTCCTAAGCAAATTACAATTCCATATATGATAAATAGACGACAGAATAGAACTGTCAGTTCATTGCTGTATCCTAGCCACAATGTTAGAATCTCTTTCATTTCTGTAAATAAAGGAATTACAATGGCCAGCAATAAGTAAACTAAAAACTTATTTCCTATGCAAAATAACTTATTGAGTGATTCAATATCATTAGCTGCATAACTTTTTATTGTGGCTGGTCGGAATGCAACTATGGTACTATTTCCTAAAGACATTAATGCATTGTATATGTTGTTTGCTATGCCAAAAGCAGCGTTAGCTAATGGACCGAAGAATACATTTAATAGGATTATGCTTCCTTGCACGAGGCCCACTCCAGAGAATGAACCTAGCGACGTCCAACCTATAAACTTAAGAATGCCTACATATGTATTTTTATCTTTAACCATACAATATCGGCATTCTTTATATTTTGTTATGCATATTGTAACATACATTATAAACGTAGTGCATGCAACTATGAATAGGCAGATGGAATAGAATATCAGCTTATCTATAGGGGCAAATGCGATGAGATATGCACTTACTAGTTTAAGAAGGCTATCTGCACATGAAACCAATGCATAAATCCCCATATTTTCATTTGCTAAGACCATTGCTAGGAATGGTACTTGAAGTAATGAAAATAAGAATGTTATAATGGCAATTTGGAAGGTTGCCATTGCTGCATTCATTCGCTCTATAGGGATAATCATCTCATATTGCACAAAATATACTCCTGCTGTTTCAAAAACGATTAGTATTATTATGCATAATAAAACAATCATATTAAGACTTGCAGAAAATACAATCTTTATATTCTTAAAATCGCCCTTTCCTATATAGAATGAAAAGAATCTTTGAATAGGTAGGGCAAATAGTGTTATGAGGATTACGCTAAGCGTTACCACACCAGCTAATGCATTGTATAAGCCATAATCATTATTACCTAATGAATTGACCATTAGACGTACTGCATAAAGGTTTATCAATGCTAAAGCGAGTACTCTTATAAATAAAAGTACAGAGTTGCTTGCAACCTTTTTAAGTTTTGGTTTGGATGTCGTATTTTGTTTATGATCTATCCTTTCCATTTTTATTCGTGAATAATTATATCTTTTATGCTATATAAACTTAATATGAGAGTAGCCACAAAACACATTCCTATAACAAAGATTAATCTCTTTGGACCTGAAGGTTTTGTTGGTAAAGCAGCTCCTTTTACTACAGTAAAAGCTGGGGTCTTTTCTTGAACCTTAGCTTTAGCTGCCTGATATTGTGTCAGCATGGCACTGTATGCATTGTATTTAAGTTGCATATCGTTTTCCATGTCCTCCTGTTTGGCACGTACACTAGTTAATACTACATCAGTATTAGCATCTGCATATGCTCCATATTGTTGCCGAATTTTTTCATATTCTTGCTTCGCTTCTAGCGTTAGTGCCTTATAATATTTCTCGTCATTGCGGGCTTTGCTTGTGCGATAGTTAGTAATGAAAACCTGAAGGCGTTCTTTTACAGAATCTGCAAGATTCTTGCAAACAAGGGGGTCTTGTGCCTCTGCAGATATTGTTATTACTGCTGTTTTCTTATCAACACTTATAGAAATCTCTTTGCGAATGATAGACGCTATATCATCTTGCTTTTTTGATAGCATATATGGATCATTCTTTTTAGAGTCTATTGCGGTTGTATCTTTCTTGATAAAGAGCTTCTTGATGCTATTGAGTCCTTTTGACCATATTGGTGTTTCCTGGTGCTTACTGAGGTAGTCGTAGTAATTGCATTTTGTTGTGTTATCTGCAGTTGTTACCTCAATATTGAACAATCCAACTACAAAGCCATTATCTTCCATCAAGTCTGGATATAGCATAGGGTTTATTGCGTCAGTTGTTTCCATATTTCCGAGGTCTAGACCAAAAGATGATGCCAAAGAACCAATTGTTCCTCCTATATTTGAACTGTTATTCATCTCTGGGGCAAGACTAAGGCTTGTTGAATATGTGCGAGGGATACAAAGTATATATATACATGAAACTATTAGCACAACAGGAAGAACTATATAATATAGTTTTCTGTTTGCCCATATCTTTTTACAGATGGCAGTAAGATCTATTACTGGAACATCATTCTTTACCTGTTTGATATTTTCGTCTTTATTTTCCATTTTATTCTTTTTTGTTCTTAAATGTCTTGCAAAAGTACTTCTTTTTTCTTAATCTACCAAATATTATTGGATGTTTCTGACGTTGTGGAGGGATTATTCTACAATATCCCATGCTTCAAGCCCACGACTTTCTCTAGAGAACGAGAGGGCGATGCATGTCACTTGCTTTTTGCTGGCAGCGAACGCATCTTTATAATACCTTGTTTGCATCTGTTCGGATGCTGCTTTTAGACCTCCATTGTCTTCCATCTTTAGCTCCATAATATATATGTGAGTTTCTGATATTGCAACAAGGTCTATGCGACCTGCGGCAACTTGCTTTTCTTCGTGAATAGTATAGCCGCAGAGATAGAAGATGTTTTTTAGGATGAATCTAAAATGTTCTTCCAAAACAAATGATTCTCTTTTTTGTGTAGAGTAAGGCGTGTCGGCAATCAACTGCTTTAGACAGAGCATGGCTTGATTTACATCAGTCTGTTTCAATGCTATTCTCATTTGAAGAAGTTCATTGTTAACTTCAGGAATATTTTTCGACAATAGCAATGGGAGAACCAGTTCGTAGATAGACTTCTTTACCTCTCTATTCGGATAGCCTAAGGTATACATGTCTTCATCAACTGCCTTTATCGTTAGATAGCCGGCTTGGTATAGAAACAGTTTGGGGTCTATCATGTTGACATCACTCTCTTCCAAATAGTCTGCGTCGATAAGACAATTGTCTAATTTTTGTATGTCTTTAGCAAACTTATTCAGTATTTTAAAGAGCATCTCATTTGAGCCTGATGCTATCCAATAGGAATTGAGCTTTCCTCTAGAAAAAGCAGACAATACACTATATGGATTATATACATTTAGCAGGTTGGGAGCAAAATGATAACCATCATAAAGTGATTTCATCTCATAGATGGTATCAGCCTCACTCAGCTTGCATTTCTCAGACAACATTGCAATCTCTTTTTGAAAATAGAAAAGAAGTTCTTGGTTGGTGATACCGCAAACTGCAGCTAATGAATCTTCAAAACTTATGTTGACCAGCGTGTTCAGAGTACTGAACAAACTGATTTGCGTAAACTTTGTGATTCCTGTTATGAATACGCATTTGATGCAATAGCCATAGTCTTTAAGACCCGTGAAGAAATCACGATATATCGTGCGGCATTCATCATGGTGCTCTGTTTCGTATGTATGTTGCAGAGGAACATCGTACTCGTCAACAATAACTGCAATTTGTGTACCTGCCTGTTCGTATGCTCTTTCAATGATACCGTTGAAACGATTTCCCAGCGATTGTTCTGCAGGATTTTTGCCATAGATTTTTTCGTAATAGCTCAATCGTTCGTTGAGATATTCTTTTAATGACTGAGCGTCTGATCCTCCTAGACTCATGCTAAGGTAAATCACCGGACGTTTGATCCAGTCGTTCTCTAATGACATAATCTTGAGTCCCTCAAAGAGTTCTGTCTTTCCTTCAAAATAACATTTTAGGGTAGATGCCAACAATGATTTACCGAAACGTCGTGGACGGCTCAAGTAATTATACTTCCTTTGGTTAGCGATTGCCCAGACCATATCTGTCTTATCTACATAAAGGTAGTTGCCTTTACGTAGTTCTTCAAAGTCTTGAACCCCAAGGGGTAAATTTCTATTTGATGTCATAACGATAGTTGTTTGTTATTGTGAATTTTGAACCAAACTAGAATGAGGGTGATGATGATATAGCCATGGCAGAAGCCTTGAAAACTAGGCTCTGCCATGACTAAATGATATTGTCTGTTACTTACTCAAGTTGGCTATCGTTGCAATCATGGCAGCGATGCTACTCATACTGGTGCCAAGACTCATGGTTTCTGCTACGCTCATCTTACGCTTCAGCTTAGATGGGATAACAATCTCACAGCCAGGCTGTACCTTGGCCCCGTGACCTACCTTTGCCACCTTACCGTTCATATAGATGATGTAAGCCTTGCTCTTCTGGGCATCGCTGGCAAAGCCACCAGCCTCATCGATGTATTTCTTCACACTCTTGCCCTTTTCATAAGCCACTGTGTTGGCATACATCACGGCACCATTGATCTTCACGGTTCCGTTGTACTGAGGAACAATCAGGCGGTCGCCTTCACGAAGAATCATGTCGGCATCACTGCCTGGGTTTTTCAAGGCTTCTGCCAAGTCAATACCGATAGGATACTCATCTGGAACGTTGAACTTCTCGAGCTCCGCGCTCTGTGCTCCCTTTGCTACATCCTGCAGGTTGCTGCCGTTGCTGCTGGCTGCCAACTGGAGGAGGTTCTTCTGCTGCTGTTCACGCTGCATCTTCAGAACGGCTCTCATGCGCTCTTTCTCTATAGCGTTGGCTCTTCTTACCAGTCGGGCTCCCTTGATGTATGCCTGTTCTGTAGCACCACCTGATTTGGCAAAGAGGTCGCTGAGGCGGGCGTTGCGGCGAGTCAGGGTATAAGAACCGCTAAACATCACTTCACCTTCTATCTTTACGTTCTTCTGCTCGGCATAGCCAGGGCTCTTGCGAATCATTACCTCATCGAATGGCATCAGTACGAAACCTGGTGTTCCATCTACCACGAATCCGTCTTTCAACGAAAGGGTGAAGGTCTTGGCAATGACGCTGTCTGGCTGCATTGCCTTGTTATCCGCTACTCGTCGGCTTACGCTTACATTCACGGTAGATGCCTTGTCGGTTAAGCCACCTGCCTGGAGAACGAAGTCTTCGATGGTCTCATTGTCAGCATACTGATATGTACCAGGATACTGTACCTCGCCACGGATGGTGATGGTGCGCTCCTGAATCTTGTCCTGACGGGTTGGGATGAAGAGTACATCGTTTTCCTTCAATGGGATGTCAGGTACCTTGCCATCCATGATGCCTGCGATGTCTACGGCAATCACTTCCAGGGTGCGGTCCTTCTTCATGCGGTGCATCACGGCACGGTTGGTGAATGCATCTTCTGTCATTCCCTCGGCATGCTCAACAAGGGTGCGGACTGAGTTGACCTGCTCGCCAAGGTTGTACATGCCCGGACGGAATACGGCTCCCTTCACCTCTACGGTGTTGGCATAGCGTGGAAGGATAGAATCTACGCTGATGGAGTCGCCGTCATCTACACGGAAGCTGGAGAAGTCGAACTCTCCTACATTATATACGGCATATTCCCTGCCTGTCTTGCGGTTTACACGAACCGATTTTTTGTAGGCATCACCCGTGAAACCACCGGAATATTTGAGGATAGAGTTAACACTCTCGTTCTTCTTCATCTCGTAAATCATAGGGCGCTTTACCTTACCCGTTACGGTGACGAGGCAGTCGTATGGTCCAACTACGATGACATCGTTGTCGCTCAGGCGGACATTGCCTGTCAGCTTTCCATTGAGAATGTAGTCGTAGATATCAACTACAGTGACAAGTCGGTTGTTGCGATATACCTTGATGTTACGCAGGGTTCCGAGGTCGTTGGTTCCACCTGCCATGTAGAGAGCATGGAATACGGTGGCGAAGGCTGATAGGGTATAGGTGCCCGGTGCCTTCACCTCACCCATCACGTTAACCATGATGGTTTTGGTCTGGCCCACTGTGAGCTTCACTCTGCTGGAGCGATAACGGCTTCCCAGTGTGCCACGGAGTCTGGCGTTGGCCTGTGCCACGGTGAGACCGCTTACATTCACTGGTCCATATCCCTCGATGGTAACCTCGCCATCAGGAGAAACGGTGCTCTGGATGGTTTTCTGAGAAGCGCCATAGATATCGATGATGACAGCATCGCCAGGCCCCAGACGATAGTTCTGAGGAGTAGCGATGTTCATGTTTGGTTCGAAGCTCAATTCCTTGTTGTTGAAGATGTCTCTACCGAACACTTTCTTGCGAGCCTGGTTGCGCTCGGCAAGCAGCTGCTTCAGCATCAGGGTAGAATCAGGAATAATACCGCTCAGCTCATTCTGGAAATCCATGTATTCCTCATCGTTGTTATCGTAGGTATGACGATAATTGGCGTCTTTCTCTGCCGATACACGATAGTTGCTATAGTTCTGAGATTCCTGGCTGATTCCACTGCCGTAATCTTTACGAGTCTTGCCATTGTTGGTGCGCAGGCGAGAGGCATCCTTGCCGGCTACTTCGGTAGAAGCTCCGGTTACGCCACCCTGTTTCATCTGTCGTTCGTACTTGTCTCGAACTCGACTAATCTGCGAGATGTCGACGCCTTTCTGCATCAGTTTGGTCACAATCTGTGGATTGCGAGTTCCGCGTTCGTGCTCCTTGACCACGAAACTCATCACCTGGTCATCGCTCATGCTTGATGACTGAGCCATGACGGGACCGGCTGTCAATGCCAATAGTAATACGAGAATGAATTGCTTTTTCATCTTATATGTTATGTTCTTGTTTTTATTCCTTTTTTATATATAACTCGTTTGTACGAATTTTGTTGCAAAGATACTAAAAAAAATGCGGATAAAATAGTGTTTTAGTAGAAAATAAAGAAAAAAGGGAGAAAAAAAGCCTTGGCCACATCCGGAGATGCAACCAAGGCCCAATTTATTTTATAATCTAAAAGTATTCAGATTAGATCTGCTCGCTCCAGTCCTCCTGGCTCTTACGAACGTAAGTCTGGTAACGGAGCTTAGCCATCTTCTCTGCCTGAGAGAAGAGCTCATCAGCCTCCTTAGGGAATGCCTTCTGTACAGAGAGGTAACGAACCTCACCGAGCAAGAAGTCGCGGAAGTTCTCCCAGTTAGGAGCCTTAGAGTCGAGTGTGAATGGGTTCTTACCCTCATCAGCCAACAGTGGGTTGTAACGCCACAAGTGCCAGTAACCGCACTCAACAGCCAACTCTTCCTCGTGCTGTGAACGACCCATACCGCCCTTACGCTTCAAACCGTGGTTGATACATGGTGCGTAAGCGATGATGAGTGATGGACCTGGATAAGCCTCAGCCTCGCGGATAGCCTTCAATGTCTGAGCATTGTCAGCACCCATAGCTACCTGAGCTACGTAGATGTAACCGTATGTAGTCTGCATCAAACCGAGATCCTTCTTACGGATACGCTTACCCTGAGCAGCGAACTGTGCGATAGCACCGAG
>ERZ773209.1088-NODE-1088-length-17191-cov-6.158497_pt1 | contig 17191 bp, 12 predicted proteins | sample MGYA00511109_ERZ773209 | MGnify/ENA primary metagenome ERZ773209 (study PRJEB29015, sample SAMEA2737786) | human gut metagenome | biome: human gut; feature: human-associated habitat; material: faeces | place: China | collected 2012 ...
CTACGGCGGCGCAGGGGAGAGCAGCGCCGCGGCCCCGGCATTGAACTGGGGCACCGTAGGCCCGCAGCGCCAGACGGCGGACAGCGGCTACACCTACACGGCGCTGCCACAAAAGCCGGCCGCCCTGCCGGAGTTTGGCCGGGTGGATACCAGCTGGTTTGCGGACGCTGCATTTTTGGGCGATTCGCTGACAGCGGGCTTCTGCGTCAATGAGTACAATATTGATGTGGGCGGCGCGCTCGTCTGCGGGTATGAGGGCATCAGCCCCAACACCATCGTCAACCGCACGACCGTCTCAAGCCCCGACCGCGGCGAGGAGGTCCCGCTGGATGTGCTGACCGCCGCCCAGCCCGCCAAGCTGTATATCCTAATCGGCACAAACGCGCTGGTCCAGCCCGGCAACGATGACAGCTTTCTGGCCTACTACGGCAAAATGCTGGACGAGCTGCGCACGGCGCTGCCGAACACGGTGTTCTATGTGCAGTCGGTCCTGCCCGCCACGCAGGAGAAGATCAGCGATACGCTGCCCGGCCTTGCGCCCGACCGGCTGGCGGTCATCAACGCGGCCATCCAGCAGCTTTGCGCCGAGCGCGGCTGCTATTACCTTGACCTGAACGCCGAGTTTGCCGATGATGCGGGCTGCCTGATGACAGACTTTGCCCAGCCTGACGGCGTACACCTTACAGTGTCGGGCTACAGTCGGTGGGTCAGCTACCTCTGCACCCATCTGCCCTACAGCAAAAACAATCCCTATCAGGCCGGCAGCACCTACTATCTGAGCGAGGATATGAAAAACCTGCTGGCGGACATCCCGTAATGCACAGGCGATAGGATCGCCGAAGGAGCCATTCATGCCCAACCAAAACGAACGACCCAAGTACACGGACCCGGATCACCCCTACTCCGGCAGCGGCCCGCGCTACCAGAACAACTACAACCGCAGCGAATACCACGCCGGGGACGGCCCGTTCCAGTTCCCGTGGTGGGCCATTGTCATCGGCTTTGTGGTATGGTGGCCGCTGGGGTTCATCTTCATCGGACTGAATACCGCCATGAAGAACGGCAAGCTCGGCGGCTTTGAGGAAAAGGCCCGGGTGCGCACACAGAGCTTTGGCCATGTCAACACAACGCCGGTCTATGATGCCGAGGTGCGCCCCCTCAACGGCAGCGCGCTGCGCCGCAGCGCCGACCCCGGCGCGCAGCCGGCCGCCAAAAGGCTGAAGGGCGCGGCGCTGGCCACCGGCCTGACGGTGGCGGGCGTGCTGCTGCTTATCTGCGCGCTGGCGGCGCTGCCCAGCGCCATCTACTGGCTGCCCGAGGCCCTGACGGAGGGCGGCAGCTATTGGACCTGGCTGGTCGAGGATTCGATGCCGATGCTGATGTCACTGACCGGCGGCATCGGCTGCCTGTTCGGCGGCTGGCACATCCGCACCTCCCGCCGGATGCGCCGCAAGATCGACAAGATCGTCGGCGATGCAAAATATATGTACATTCAGGACATTGCCGATGCGCTGCCCTGCAGCTATGACAAGTGCTGCAAGCATCTGGAAAACTGCATTGACGAGGGGCTGTTCGGCCCCGATGCCTATCTGGACATGCGCTGCAAATGTCTGGTGGTCAGCCAGCGCCCGCCCGAGCCAACGCCTGCCCCCGCCCCGAAGCCCGAAAAGCAGCCTGAAAAGCAGACCGATATGCCCGAGCGGGACCAGTACAAGAAGATATTGGACGAGCTGCGCCGGGTCAACGATGCCATCCCCGATGAGGAGATGAGCGACAAGATCAGCCGGCTGGAAGCGGTCTCGGCCAAAATTTTTGAGCAGGCCAAGTCCGACCCCGACAAGCTGCCCCAGATGCGCAAGTTCATGGATTACTACCTGCCCACCTCGCTCAAGCTGCTGAACACCTACGCCGAGCTGGATAATCAGGGCGTGGAAGGTGAGAACATTTCGGAGTCAAAGCGCCGCATTGAGCAGACGATGGACACGCTGGTCAAGGCGTTTGAAAACCAGCTTGACCGCCTGTTTGCCAGCGATGCGCTGGATGTCAGCACCGACATTGATGTCATGCAGAACATGCTGCGCGCCGACGGCCTGACGGACGATACCCCGTTTAAGTTGTAATGTTAAGGAGCCAATTACCCCATGTCGAAATCCACCCAGGGTCAGCTGCATAACAGCTGGCACAATTTCTCGAAATACCGGCCGCTGATCCGTGAGCTGGTGACCCGTGACCTCAAGGTCAAATACCGCCGCAGCGTGCTGGGCTATGTGTGGAGCATCTTAAACCCGCTGCTTATGATGCTGCTGCAGACGCTTGTGTTCTCCTATATGTTCCGGTTCGACATCCCGAACTTCCCGCTGTACCTGATCTGCGGCAATACCCTGTTCAACTTTTTTAACGAAAGCACCAACATGGGCATGGGCAGCGTGCTGGGCAATGCGTCCCTGATCAAAAAGGTGTACATTCCCAAATTCATCTTCCCCATCAGCCGCGTCATGTCCAGCTTTGTCAACCTGCTGTTCAGCCTTGCGGCGATCGTGCTGGTCATGGTGATCACCCGCTCGCCGTTTTACTGGACGATCCTGCTTGTCTGGGCGCCGCTTTTGCTGCTGCTGGTGTTCTGCGCCGGCATGGCGGTGCTGCTCAGTGCGCTGGCGGTCTACTTCCGGGATCTGCAATACCTGTACGGCATCCTGACAATGGCATGGATGTACGCCACGCCGCTGTTTTATCCCATCTCGGCGCTGCCGCCGTTCATGGTGCCGGTCATCAAGCTCAACCCGCTGTACCATTATATCAACTGTATGCGGTGCCTCGTCATGTACGGCACGGTGCCCGGCCCCAACACATGGTTTGCCTGCATCGGCAGTGCGCTCGTCATGATGGGCGTGGGGCTTGCGGCCTTCCGCAAGCTGCAGCGCAATTTTATTCTGTATCTGTAAGGAGTTTCCCCCATGTCCATCATTCAGGTGGAGGATGTCTCGATGCGCTTTAACCTTGCGCAGGAGAAAACCGAGACCCTCAAGGAATATGCCGTCAAGCTGATGAAGCATCAGCTCTTTTTCAATGAGTTTTATGCGCTGCAGAATGTCTCGTTCCGCGTGGAGCCGGGCGAGTCGGTGGCGCTTATCGGCCGCAATGGCAGCGGCAAAAGCACGATGCTCAAGCTGATTGCGGGCGTTATGTACCCCACGACCGGCTCAGTCACCGTCAACGGTGAGATCGCGCCGCTTATCGAGCTGGGCGCAGGCTTTGATCTGGACCTGACCGCGCGGGAAAATGTCTTTTTGAACGGCGCGGTGCTGGGCCATGACCGCGCCTATATGCAGGAGCATTTCAACAGCATCATAGACTTTGCCGAGCTGTGGGATTTTGTCGATGTGCCGGTCAAAAACTATTCCAGCGGCATGATCGCGCGCCTTGGCTTTGCCATTGCGACCGAGGTTAAGGCCGACATTCTTGTCTGTGATGAGATTTTGTCGGTCGGCGACTTTATGTTCCAGCACAAATGCCATGAGCGGATGGAGCAGATGCTCTCCGGCGGTACAACGCTGCTTTTTGTGAGCCACAGCATCGAGCAGGTCAAGCAGCTCTGCAAGCGCGCCATCTGGATCGACCACGGCCGCATCCGCGGCGATGGCCCGGCGGCGGAGGTCTGCGACGCCTATGTGGAGGCCATGCAGCGGGGCGAGTAAAGGCTTCCCCCGAGGGGGAAGCTGTCCGCGAAGCGGACTGATGAGGGGCAAGCTTTCCGCGGCACCCATTACAGGGCAATAACGATACACCCGCCCCTCATCCGGCCCTGCGGGCCACCTTCCCCCAAGGGGGAAGGCAGAACTTTTAAAGGAGACCCCATGCTGACAAAAAAACAAAACGTTCTGCGGGAAATTCTGACCGTCGCGCTGCTGCTGGCGGCGGTGGCCCTGAGTGAATACTGGTTCTTCCAGCTGTGGCGTCTGGACTGGCACGCACCGATGCTTTACGGCGGTGACGGCATCTACTGGGTCGGGCAGGTGCAGCGCAGCTATGGCGAGCTGACCGGCTCGCTCGGCTGGCCATTCTATGAGGTCGCGGGCAAGTATAACCCGAACTACGACCTGATCTACGACATCTTTGTATGGTTTGTCGGCCTGTTCACAAAGGACACCGGCACGGTGTTCAACCTCTATGTGCTGGTCATCCCCTTTGCCAACGCGCTGGCGGCCTATGCGGTGTTCCGGATGGTGGGGCTGCGGCGGTGGCTCAGCTTCGCGTTCGGCCTAACCTTCGGCATGACGCCCTATGTGCAGCAGCGGATGGCGGGCCATATGATGCTGGCCGCCTGCGAGTTCGTGCCGTTCTCGGTGCTGCTCTGCCTCTGGTGTGCCGAGGACCCCGCCTTCAACCGCCCGGGCAAGGGCTTTTTCAGGAACAAGCGCAACTGGCTGGCGCTGGCCATGGCGTGGGGCATTGCCAACAACGGCGCGGCCTACTACCCGTATTTCACCTGCTTTTTCCTCTGCGTCACGGCGCTCTGCCTGATGCTGCGGGAACGCAGCTGGCGCGTGGGCCTGCCCTGCCTTGTGACGATCGCCGAGATCGTTGGCTGGATGATCCCCGACTTCTTCCCGATGGTGCTGGGCATCCTCAACGGGCAGGGCAGCACGCTCACCAACGGCGTCTACCGCAGCCCGGTCGGCGCGGACATCTACAGCCTGCGCATCAGCTCGCTGCTGCTCTCCCCCAACGGGTACGGCGTGCAGAAGCTTGCAAACTGGCTGGGGCGTTACTTCCGTATCCTGACTACTGATGAAGGCCCCATGTACAACGAGAATGCCTACGGCTACCTCGGCATTGTGGGTGTGCTGGGCTTTCTGGCGCTGCTCGTTCTGCTGCTGCGCAACTGGGACTGGCGGGCCGGCAAAACCGGGACGCCGCGCCTTGGCGACCGTCTTTGGCTGCTGAGCCGCCTGAATGTCATGGCGCTGCTGCTGGCGACCATTGCGGGCTTCGGCGGCATCATCGGCATCCTTGTGCGGTTCATCCGCGGCTATAACCGCATCAGCCCCTATATTGCGTTTTTTGCGCTGCTGGCCGTGGGCCTGACGGCGGAAAAGCTGCTGACGCAGTTTACCGGCCGCCGCCGCGGGGCGCTGCTGGCGGCAGCGGTGCTGCTGCTGGGCTACGGCTATTGGGAGCAGCAGGGGCTTTTCACCCCGGATTACGAAAAGGTCCAGCAGATCTGGTATCAGGACGCTGCCTTTATGGCGGAGGTCGAGGACGCAGCGGGGGAGGGCGCGATGCTCTTTACCCTGCCGTATATGAAAAATTTTGAGAACGGCTCGCTCAACAATATGTGGGACTACACGCTGCTGCGCGGCCCGCTGCACAGCAGGACCCTCAAATTTACCTACGGTGCGGGCTACGGCACCCAAAATGATCTCTGGTACAAGGAGACCAGCGCGCTCGAGCCTGAGGCAATGGTTGCCGAACTGCGCGCACAGGGCATGACCGGCATCTATCTGGATCTGGACGGCTATGCCGTGGAGGACCAGCAGGCCACGCTGGCGGGGCTGACCGCCGCCGCAGGCTGTGCGCCGGGCGATGTCATCACAAGTGAGAGCGGGATGCTCTGCTATATCCCGCTCGGGCAGGAGTGACGGATGAAACTGCAAAAACTGACGGAAAAGCGATGGTTCTGGCCTGCCCTCTGCGCGGTGTCGGTCGTGTTCGGCTGGTGGTATCTCAGCATCACGACCTGCGCCCCGCTCGGCGGCGATGATGAGCTGATCAACCTGCAGAACTACTACTATATTACCCATACCTCCTTTGGGCAGAGTGTGCTGGATTACCTCGGCGATCTGTGGGTGCAGTTCACGCTGCAGAACGGGCGGTTCCGGCCGTTCTCCTCGCCGCCGGTGCGCGGGCTGACAAGCTGGTTTCTGGGGGATCTGGTCGGCTACCGCCTGTACATTCTGGCGTGGACCTACGCGGACATTGTGCTGACCGCATGGCTGGTCGGCAAGGCGTCCCGCAGCAAAAAGCTGGGCATCGCCTGCCTTTGCCTGCTGCCGATGATGTTCAGCGTCTGGCAGGACTCTACGGGCAACAGTCTGTATTCTTACGGTGCGCTGGTGCAAAGTACGCTGCTGCCCGCCCTTGTGGCAGGGCTGGCCGTGCTGCGCTGGCAGGACACCGGGCACAAGCGTTGGGCCGTGCTGGCAGGGTACTGCGCCTTCCAGTGCTGTGCCACCTTTGAGATCGGCTTTACCTATATCGTGCCGATCTTCGGCCTTGCGTGGCTGTACACCGATAAGGCGCGCGATGCGCTGCGACTGACGGTGCCGGTGTTCCTGGGCGAGTGCGTGACGCTGGCCTTCAACATGGGGGCGCGGCTTGCCAACACACTGCGGGCCGCAGGCATCCTTGCGGGTGATGTGCAAGGCATTGACGGCATATCGCCGAACTTTGACATTCCCGCGCTGCTGCGCACCTGGCTGATGCAGATGTCGGCGGGCTTCCCGCTCAACGCAATGCTGGCGGGGCGCGTCCGCCCGGGCAGCATCCATCCGGCGGATGTCCTCTGCGGCGTTATGGTCGCAGGAGCCGCCGTGGCCGCGCTGGCCGCACTGGATACGCTGCCGAACAAAAAGCAGAACCTTTTGCTGTTCCTTACCGGCCTTGCCATGCTCTCCGCCCCGGCGCTGCTGATCGGGCTTTCGCCCAAATACCAGCAGCCCGGTCAGGTGGACTGGCGGCACGGCTACATCCCCCAGACGGTCGAAAGCTACGGCGTTGGCCTGATGGCGCTGGCTGTGCTGGCCGCGCTGCTGCGCTGGGCGCGCGGCAAGGCCTGGTGGCCGAAGCGCCGCGCCGTGCTGTATGCTTTGCTGGCTGTCTGCATGGCGGGCTCGGTCGTCTGGCAGCGCGCCGCGACCCGCTCGGCCTATGAGGCGGGGGGCCGTGCCTACACAGTGTTTGGCGAGGGTGCCGCCGCCGGTCTGGCCGATGCCGCCGGCACCGACACGCCGGTCGTGACCGATTTCATGATCTGGGGCGGCCATCCCGTGGCGGAAAACGCTTTCTTCCTGCGGTATCACGATCAGGACGCCAATGCCCATGCGCTGCAGGTCTGGCGTACCGAGGATCACGCCGATGACGAGGCGGTCTACCGGCTGGGCTTTACGCTGGGGCAGGACAAGCACTACGACATTGCGTGGTGCGGTCTGGGCTATGGCGCAAACCCCGATGCACTGACCGATGTGACGGTCTGCCTGCCCGCCGGTACAGCGCAGTATGCCGTGCTGTACTACACAACAGCGGACGGCGAGCAGAAGCGCACCGAGGTCTACCCCGCCAAGGAAGCCACGCTGCTTACGCTTACCGGCGAGACGATCCTTGCCGACAGCATCCGGCTGGAATAAAGTGCAGCTTCTGGACATGCTGAATCCTAAAACGCAAGGAGGTTCTACCTTTGGCACAGAACAAAAAAGAACGGCTGTTGTGGGGGCTGGGGCTGCTGGGTACAGCGATATTTGCCTTGCTGATGGTTTGGTTGCACTACCAACAGCTGATTTCCACCGGATACTATTACTCGGATATTCCGGCCCACATGGCGGGGCGTGCCATGGGCAACACAGGCTTTTCGCTGGTCACAATTTTGCTGCGGTTTGTATTTGGTATCGGAGGTAATCTGGGTACAGCGGTGTTTCTGGGCGCTGTCAACCTGCTGACACTGCTGACTATTGCTTGGGCTATTCGTAAGGCTGTGCCGCAGGTATGCCCCGGTGGAGCGTTGCTTTGGTCGCTGGCTGCAAACCTATGCCAAGCGGTTTGGATGCCTAACGGCGGTTACTGGTATTTCGGCGCTATCACTGGTACAATCTATCACAATACTACCTACATTATGTTACAGCCGCTGGCGCTCATAGCATTTTTGGTTTTTCTATCATTGGCAGAGCATCACGGTCAGCTGCAATGGCGCAGATGGATGACGCTGACGGTATTACTTACTGTGGCAACAGCCATTAAGCCTAGCTACCTTTTTGCCTTTGCTCCGGCTCTATTGGCGATGCTGATAGGTGATCTTATCTGCACCCGCGGCAAGGCTCTCAAGTGGGAAATCTGGCTTGGCTGCGCAGTGTTGCCGGGAATTCTACTCTGCATCGTTCAGGCAAAGGTGCTGTTTGCTGGTGGTGATAATTCCGGCATTGCACTGATCTTTACCACTAATTTTGATCCAGAAAAAGTGTTGTGGGGCGTTTTTAATTACAATGCCAAGCATGGTCTTGCGCGCTCACTGGTGTTTGTGGGGGCAGTGTTTTTGTTGCTGTTCCGGCAGTGGCGCAGTGCCTGTGCCTACAAGTTCAGTCTGCTGTTGTTCGCCGTTTCGCTGGCCGAGGGCATCTGCCTGACTGAGACTGGCAGCCGTATGTATGACGGTAACTTGTGGTGGGGCGCATTCATCTGCTATGATATCCTGCTGCTGGAATCATTGATTCAATTGCTGTGCTCTCTGCACAAAAAAATACGCACGCCGGTAGAGGCTGCTACATCGGTTTTGTGCTGCGGGACGTTCGTTTGGCATGTCATCAGCGGCATCGTGTTCTTAGGGCTGATGTTGGCTGGGGTATCCTATGCGGTCATGATCGGCACCGAAAGCTACCTGCTGCAAGAAATGTGGGGCATAGTACTGTGACGAAAAGCAAGCAACAAAAGAATGCTATACTGACTATTGTCTGTTTGCTGGCGCTGGCGGTGTTCGGCGCGGCGATGGTCTGGCTGCATTACCAACAGCTGTGCAGCCCCGGCGGCGGCGATGACCCGTACACCTCCGATCTGGGGCAGCATCTGTACTTTGCGCAGCAGGGTATGATCTACTCCACCGTGTCGCTGCTCATCGGTCCGGCCTACAATGTCGCCGGGCACATCGGCATTGCCGCGCTGCTGGCGGTGTTCCATCTGGCGGCGGTCGCGGTGTTTGCGTGGGGGCTGCGGGCGGCCCTGCCGGAAAGCCCCCGCCCGGTGCGGCTGCTTGTCAGCCTTGCGGTCAATCTGGCCACGGCGGTTTGGATGCCCCGGGGCGGCTACTGGTATCAGGGCACGGTGGGCGGCACGATCTACCATAACACGACCTACATCATGCTGGCGCCCTTTGCGCTGCTGACGATGCTGGCATTTTACCGCGTCTGGCCCACGGTGCGCGGTCGGCTGGATCTGCGCAGCTACGCGGTGTACACCGTGCTGCTGACGGTGGCCACCAGCTTTAAGGCTAACCTGATCTTTGCGTTTGCCCCGGCACTGCTTGTGCTTCTGATTGTGGATTTTGTGCGCAGCCGCGCTAAAAACCTGAAAAACGAGATCCTTATGGGCTGCAGCGTTTTCCCCGGTGTGGCGCTCTGCTTTGTGCAGGCAAGGGTGCTGTTTGCGGCGGAGGATTCCGGCATCCGGCTTATCTTCACGGTGCCGTTTGACCATCACCGTATGCTGTGGGGCCCCTTCAACGAGGCCGGTGTGCTGGGGCTGGCCCGCTCCTTCGTCTTTGCGGCGGCTGTGGGGCTGCTGCTGGGCCGTGCGGCGTGGAAAAGCTTTCGCTACCGGTTCAGCCTGTTCACCTTTGCGGTCTCGATGGCCGAGGCCCTGCTGCTGGTCGAGAGCGGCGAGCGGCTCTACCACGCCAATCTCTGGTGGGGGCCGTTCATCTGCTTCTGGGCATTCTGGCTGGAATCGGTCAGCGTTTTCCTTGCGCAGTGCCGTGCCAAAGCACCGCGGTGGCGGCTGGTCCTCTGCGGGCTGGCGCTGGTCTGGCATCTGGCAAGCGGCGTCTGCTTCCTTGTCATGCTGCTGTGCGGCGTGTCCTACAATGTGCCGATCCTGACCTATAATTTGTGGTAAAAAAGAGCATGCCGCTGCGGCATGCTCTTTTGCGTATATGCAGTTTGGCTGCTTATTCCCCAAAATCCTCGGCGGCTTTTTTCATCATTTTGCGGATCGGCAGGTTGTACGGGCAGCGCGGCTCACAGGCGCCGCACTGGATGCAGGCCCCGGCCTTGGTCTGCAGGGTGGCGTACCGCTCGCGGCCCCACTGCTGCAGGCCGTACCGGTTTAAGTACCCCTGAAACAGAAAGACGCTGGGGATCGAGATACCCACCGTGCAGGGGGCACAGTAGTTGCAGCGGCGGCAGAACTGGGTGCCCAGCGCATCGCGGACGGTCTGGCAGGCCGCCTCCTCCGCGGCGGTAAGCGGGGCAATGTTGGCCGCGCCCGCTGCGTTGTTTTCCAGCTCCTCCACCGTTGCCATGCCCGGGATGGCAACCGTCACCGCCGGGTTGGACAGCACATACCGCAGCGCCAGACGGCCGTCCTCGATCGCACCGCCGGCCAGCGGCTTCATGTCGATGAACGCCTTGCCTGCTGCGGCGCAGCGGTCGATGAGCGCCTTGCCCTGCTGCTCCACGATGTTGTAGGGGAACATGATCGTTTCGATCTCGGGAATGTCGAGCGCGGCCTCAAACACAGCGGCCAGATGCGCCGTGATGCCGATGTGCCCGACAACGCCGCGCGCCTTTGCCTCCAGCAGGGCCTCCATCGCACCGCCGGGCGCAAGGATGGTCTTGAGCCCCTCCATGCTGGGGTTGTGGAACTGGAACACCTCGATGTGGTCGGTGCGCAGGTTCTTCAGGCTGGTGGCAAGCTCGGCCTCCATGTCGGCCTTTGTCAGGGCGCGGCATTTTGTAGCAAGGATAAAGTCATCCCGCAGGCCGGCCTCCTCGAGGGACTGGCCGATCCACGCCTCGCTGACTGTGTAGGCGCGCGCGGTGTCGATGTAGTTGACGCCGGCCTTGTGGGCGGCGATCAGCAGCTCCCGCGTGCCGGGCTGGTCGATGCGCTGGATCGGGATGCCGCCGAACCCCAGACGGGAAATTTTCAGGCCGGTCTGACCAAAGTTGACATATTGCATAGTGTGCTCCTTTTGCTCTGCTGCGGGGCGTCGAGGACGCCGCCCCTACAAATTGTCCGTTACCCACATTATAGCAAATCCACCGCAAAAATCCAGACCCAAAGCCTTCCCCGGAGGGGGGAAGGTGGCCCCGCAGGGCCGGATGAGGGGCGCGTTTGGCCACTATTGCCCGGTCAAAGGGTCGCTGCGGCAGGCTCTGCCTTCATCAGACCGCTTCGCGGCCAGCTTCTCCCCCCCAAGGGAGAAGCCTTTTTTCCGTTGACAAAACGGCCCCGCTGTACTACCATTATACTGTATAAGAATAAGGTATAGGGGGTTCACGATGAAATACGGTTTTATCGGCTGCGGCAATATGGGAAGTGCCGTGGCGCGCGCAGTCTGCAAGGGCGCCGGAGCAGGGGATGTGCTGCTGGCCAACCGCACGCCCGCCAAGGCGGAGAAGCTGGCCGGTGAGCTGGGCTGCGCCTGCGGCACGAATGAGCAGGTCGCGGGCATCTGCGACTTTATTTTTCTGGGCGTCAAGCCCCAGATGATGGCCGACATGCTGGACGAGCTTTCTGCTACGCTGGAGTCCCGCGCCGAGAGCCGCCCCTTTGTGCTGGTCACGATGGCGGCCGGTCTCTCGATGCAGCAGATCCGGATGATGGCGGGCAGCGGCTATCCGATCATCCGCATGATGCCCAACACCCCCGTGGCGCTGGGCGATGGCATGATCCAGTACTGCTCCGACGATGTGGAGCCTGAAAAAATGGCCGAGTGGCTTGCCGCAATGGCCCCCGCCGGCCGTCTGGACGCCGTGCCCGAGGGCATGATGGACGCGGCCAGCGCCGTGTCCGGCTGCGGCCCCGCGTGGGCGTACCAGTTTATCGAGGCACTGGCTGACGGCGGCGTGGCGGCCGGCCTGCCCCGCGCCAAGGCACAGGAGTATGCCGCCCAGATGCTGCTGGGCAGCGCCCGCATGGTGCTGGAGACCGGCAAGCACCCCGGCGAGCTGAAGGACGCCGTCTGCAGCCCCGGCGGCTCGACCATTCAGGGCGTGCGCCTGCTGGAGGAGCGCGCCTTCCGCGGGGCTGTCACGGATGCCGTGCTGGCCGCCTATGAGAAAACAAAGGATCTGGGAAAGAAATAAACCCTTCCGAGAATGTAGGGGCGAGCATTGCTTGCCCGCAGACCTGACGGAAAGCAGCGCTTTTCCGGGAAAATACTCCGCACGGCAGACGTCCTGACGGGCGAGCAATGCTCGCCCCTACAAAGCGTTTGCCAAGCGGGAATAGAAAGAGAACTTTTATGCGTATCGTCGTTAAAGTAGGCACAAGCACGCTGGCACACCCCGGCGGGCTGCTCAACATCCGCCATACCGAGGATCTTGTCAAGGTGTGGAGCGATATTCAGAACGCCGGTCACCAGCTGATCGTGGTATCCTCGGCGGCGACCGGGCTGGGTGTCGGCAAGCTGCAGATCGAAAAGCCGTCCGACATCACGACCAAGCAGGCGGCGGCCGCTGTGGGCCAGTGCGAGCTGATGTACACCTATGACCGGCTGTTCGGCCAGTACAACCATACCGTGGCCCAGATGCTGCTGACATGGGAGGATTTCGACCATGAACAGCGCCGCCGCAACCTGCAGAACACGCTTGAGCGGCTGCTGCAGCTGCGTGCCATCCCCATCATCAACGAAAATGACCCCGTCGCCTGCGAGGAATACTCTCTGGGTGACAATGACACGCTGGCCGCACTGGTGGCCACCTGCATCCACGCCGATCTGGTCGTGCTGCTGTCCGACATTGACGGGCTGTATACCGCCGACCCGCACACCCACCCCGAGGCAGAGCTGATCCCGGTGGTCGAGGAGATCACGCCGGAGATCGAGCTGCTGGCGGGCGGCGCAGGCTCCTCGCTGGGCACCGGCGGCATGCTGACGAAGGTCACGGCCGCCAAGCGCGCGACCGCTGCGGGCGTGGATATGATCATCACCAACGGCGCCCACGCCGAGGTGCTCTACGATATTGTGGAGGGCAAGCCCGTGGGCACCCGCTTTGTGGGCCGTAAAGCATAAGGGAGGTCTGACCCCATGACTACACAGGAAATTCTGCAGGCTGCGCAGGCAGCCCGTATGCCGCTGGCGCTGGCCGACACCGATACCAAAAACGCCGCGCTGGAGGCGATGGCGGTCGCGCTGATCGCCGCATCGGACGCGATTCTGGCTGCCAACCAGCAGGATGTAGAAAACGCCCGGGGCCGTGTCAGCGATGTGATGCTGGACCGTCTGGCCCTGACCCGCAGCCGCCTGACCGACATGGCCAAGGGTATGCGGGAGGTCGCGGCGCTGCCGGACCCGGTGGGCGATGTGCTGCGCAAGATCGTGCGCCCCAACGGCCTTGTCATTGAAAAGACCGCTGTGCCGATGGGTGTCATTGCCATCATCTATGAGAGCCGCCCCAATGTCACCAGCGATGCTGCCGCGCTTGCCCTCAAGGCAGGCAGCGCCTGCGTGCTGCGCTGTGGCCGCGATGCCTGGGCCAGCTGCCACGCCATTGTGGAGGCACTGCGCGCGGGTTTGCGCAAGGCCCGCCTGCCGGAGTGCGCCGTGAGCCTGATTGAAGATACATCCCACGCCAGTGCCAACGAGCTGATGACCGCCGATGGGCTGGTGGATCTGCTGATCCCCCGCGGCGGTGCCGGGCTGATCCGCGCCTGTGTCGAGAATGCCACCGTGCCCTGCATCCAGACCGGCACCGGCATCTGCCATGTCTATGTGGACAAGGCCGCCGACCTTGCGATGGCGGTCGATATTGTGGAAAACGCCAAGACGAGCCGCCCCAGCGTCTGCAACGCCGAGGAGGCGCTGCTGGTACACCGGGATGTGGCGGCCGAGTTTCTGCCGATGCTTGCGCAGCGCCTTGTCGCGGACCGCATTGCGGCGGGGCTGACCCCGGTGGAGCTGCATCTGGACGCGCAGGCCGCCGCCATCATCGACGGCGTACCCGCTGCGGCCGAGGATTTTGACACCGAGTATCTCGACTACAAGCTGAGCGTGGCGGTCGTGGAGGATGTCGATGCGGCGATCGCCCACATTGCCAGACACTCCACCCACCACAGCGAGGCCATCATCACGGCCGATGCCGCTGCAGCCCAGCGGTTCACGGCCTGTGTGGACAGCGCGGCGGTCTATGTCAACGCCAGCACCCGCTTTACCGACGGCGGAGAGTTCGGCCTCGGCTGCGAGATGGGCATCAGCACCCAGAAGCTCCACGCCCGCGGCCCCATGGGTCTGGCGGAGCTGTGTACCTACAAGTACATCATCCGCGGCAGCGGCCAGATCCGCGGCGGTGCAAGCGCCAAGATGAGCTGTTACACAAACAAATAAGGCTTCCCCCTTGGGGGAAGCTGTCAGCGGCCCCGTCCGCTGACTGATGAGGGTAGACCTTACCGCTGTAGCCCGTTCACCGGCCGCTATGGCGGGCTTTGCCCTCATCCGGCCTCGGTCGGAGCCTCGGCCACCTTCTCCCGAGGGAGAAGGCTTCCATAACGTAAAAACACCTGCGTCCGAAAACGCAGGTGCTTTTATTTTATCCGATATTCATATCCACGGGCTTGGAGATGCCGTTGACGCGGCCGGAGCCGGTGTACTGCCAGATGTTGTACTTGTAGCTGAAGCTCAGCTTATCGCGGTACTGGGCGATCCAGATGTTGTACTTGCTGATGTTCGCAAAATTCAATGCGTTGTAGAACCAGCTTGCGTAGGAGTAGACGCCGGCGCGGTAGCCTGCGCCGCGGATCGTCTCGCAGAAGGCGACCGCACAGGCGGTGCGCTCAGCCGCGCTCAGCGCGTTGGCGCGGCCGCCGCTCACGCTCTCGGTGTCGTAATAGACGCCGAGCGGCAGGCTGTAGCCGCTGACAAGGCTCAGCACCATGCTGGCCTCCTCGACGGCCTCCTGCTCATTGACGGCCTGACTGTAGAAGTAGACGCCGACCTTGAGCCCGGCGTTGATGGCGCCCTGAATGTTGCGGCGGTAGGTCGAATCCTCGACCAGTGCGCCGCTGCCGTAGCCGCGGTAGCCGCAGCGGATGATGGCGAAGGTGATGCCGTCATTTTTGACGGCGTTCCAGTCGATGCTGCCTTGGAACTTCGAGACATCAATGCCGCGCGCCGTGCGGTTCAGCGCGCCGTCCGCACCGAAGGTGTAGATGTTGCCCTGAATGACCTGCTGGCCGGTGACCGGCTGGTGGGTCGCGGGGTCGTAATAGTAGGTCACACCGTCTATATCCTGCCAGCCGGTGTACTCATACTGGGTGGTGTCGGTGCTTGTCACGGCAAAGCCGTACCCGGCCAGATCCTTGGCCTCGATGTCGCTGGGCCAGCCGGCGGTGGGGTCAACGGGGGTCGGCGCTGCGGTCGGCTCCGGTGTGGGGGTGACAGTCGGCTCGGGTGTCGCGGTCGGCTCCGGGGTCGGTGCTGCGGTCGGTTCGGGCGTGGCAGTCGGCTCATTGCCCGGCTCCGGTGTGGGCTCGGGGGTCGCAGTCGGCTCGGTGGTCGTTTCGGGGGTCGGCTCCGGGGTCGTTTCGGCGGCGGGGGTTGTGGTGGCGCTCTCGTTCAGGGCCGTGCTCTCGCCGGGGGCGTCCTCGCGGTGGACCCACGCCATGCGCTGGCTGGCAGCGCCCAGCAGCGTGATGGAATCCCTTGCGCCTGCCGCCCAGGCGGCGGTGTTGCTGTTTGCGGCGTAGCTTGTGTCGCGGGTCGCGCCGATCAGCTCCTTGGTGCCGTCCCGGTAGACGGGCCAGTAGGGGGCCTCGCTGCCGTCAGCCAGCAGCAGGTGTCCGCTGCTGCTCAGCTTTGCGGTGTAGGTGGTCTTGGTGCCGACCTCCGTCCGGGCGCTGTCGGCGTAGGTGACGGTGTCGGTCACCTCGTTGGCGATGGGGGCCGACCCGGCGTTGCTGACGCCGGAGTCCTCGGCGCTCTCGTTGACCTGACTGGCCTGAACGATCTTCTCCTTGACGGCCTGCACATCGGCCTTGTATACGACCTTCTCCTTGACGGTCACGGCCTGCGCCTCAGGCATTATGTACCCCTCAATGGGCTGCACCGCCACGGTGTAGTCGCCGGGGGTCACATCCTCGGCCAGCGCTGTGCCGGTCTCGGTGTCCAGCGGGTAGTCGGTGGCCTGACCCTTGGCATCGGTCAGGGTGACGGTGGCCTCCACACCCAGCAGCGGGGTCTTGTCCGGTTCTTCTTCAGCATCCGGAGCGTTCGGGTCGGGGGCGGCGGTCTGTGCGGGGGCTGCCTCATCGGTGACCGGCTCAACAAACAGCGTCACGCCGACATCCTGCTGGATCACGCTGGCCTCGAGCGTCAGCGGCTTGTCCGGCTCCGGTGTCGGGCTTGGCGAGGGGGAGGGGGTCGGCGTGGCCGCAGTCTCGGGCGTGGCGGTCACAACGGGTGTCGGGCTCGGCTCGGGGGTGGTGAACGGCGTAAAGCCTGCGGCAAATGCGCCCAGACCAATGCTGGCCGTCAGCGCCACCGCCGTGCCGCCGGCCGCCAGCTTGTACAGCGGCAGCCGCACAAAGGTGCTGCCGGAGAAATACCGCATCGGGTTCTTTTTATTAAACATTCCTGTTCCTCACAGTGGTCATCGTGGTATGGCCGCATCCTGCGGCGCTGTTTTTGGATAAAACTTTACATATTGCATCATACCATGAAAAATCCCCCCGCCGCAAGGGGGCAGGGGGAAAAAGCTGCACAGAAAAACGCCGAAATTTTCCACGGAGAAGCGGCACGAATGTTGAAAATGTGACACACCGGAAACATTTCTTCAGTCATATTGCGGTTGGGGTGCCGGTCAGTCACCAGCGGTTGTGTTGGGCAAAAATGCTTCGACCAGCAGGTCCACACAGGCACCGTAGCTGCGCATGCCCAGCGTCTGGCCGTAGCCCTGCAAAAAGGTGGTGTACACCTTTTCGCCGGTCTCGCGCACGGGACCCTCCCACTGCATCCAGTAGGCGTTGTTGGCGGCAAGGTCTGCCTGGGCCTCGGCGCACAAAAGGCGGTAGCTCTCAGCGGCGCGCGCCGGGTCGGCCGTGTAGAGCGCATTGGACAGATGCAGATAGCCGAACAGCCACCCGGAATACCGGTACGCGGCCCTGCCGCTGGCGGTGGCCGCCATCACGCCGACAAAATTTGCCTCCTGCTCGGGCGCAACACCGCGCTGATGCGCCAGCTCATGGGCGATCGTTACCGGCAGAAAGACCGCCGGGC
>ERZ773209.1094-NODE-1094-length-17092-cov-2.588601_pt1 | contig 17092 bp, 17 predicted proteins | sample MGYA00511109_ERZ773209 | MGnify/ENA primary metagenome ERZ773209 (study PRJEB29015, sample SAMEA2737786) | human gut metagenome | biome: human gut; feature: human-associated habitat; material: faeces | place: China | collected 2012 ...
ACTGCCCCCGGCTGAGATGGGACCGGAGGCAGACCCGCTGCTGCGGGAAGGGGGGAAACGCGGCGCACAGGGTGGAGAAGGATGGAAGGAAGATAAGATGCCTGGATGGATGGCAATGGGATGTTTTGCGCCGCAGGGAAGAATAGCAAATTGTCAGGATGCGTAGATCCGGCCGACGATGCGCGTGGCGGTCCTGGTCGGCAGGATGCGCATGAGAAACACGAACAGGGCATATTTATGGCCCATCGTGCAGATGAGTTTCGCGCGCTTTTGCGTGGAGCACCGGGCTACGAACTGCCCGGCAAATTCGGCAGTCATGCCGGTCTGCTCGTCGTGCTCCATGCCCGCGACGCTCCGCGCGATGCGGCCCTGATACACGTCGTCGCCCGCCTGACTTTTTTCACGCGCGGCGGTGAAGCCGGTGCGGATATCGCCGGGCATGACGGCGCAGACCTGTACGCCGAAGGGCTTCACCTCGTTGGCCAGCGCCATGGTGTAGGAGTTGATCGCCGCCTTGCTGGCGGAATAGTAGGTCTGGAAGGGGATCGGCACGACGCCCGCGACGGAGCTGAGATTCACGATGCGGCCGTGTCCGGCCCCGCGCATGACGGGCAGGACGGCGTGACAGACGTTGACCATGCCGAAGAAATTGACCTCGAGCTGCTTCTTTGCGGCGGCGGGCTCGGTGAATTCGACGGCGCCGGAGACGCCGAAGCCCGCGTTGTTGATGAGCACGTCGATGTGATCCTCCTGCCGCAGGATCTCCGCGATCGCGGCGTCCACCATTTCCGGCTTCGTCACGTCGGTGGGAATATGTACGAAGCCCGCGATGCCGGTCTCCCGGCGGCTGAGCTCATAGACGGCGTAGCCCTTCTGGCGCATGGCCTCCGCCGTGCATTTTCCGATCCCGGAGGTGCCTCCGGTGATGACGCAGACTTTTTCGCTCACAGGTCATGCCTCCTCAGAACGTCGGCGATCACGCCGACGGCTTCGTCGATCAGCTCATGGGTGTGCGTGGCCATCAGGCTCGTCCGCAGCAGGCATTCGTGCGGAGCCGCCGCGGGCGGGAGCGAGCTGTTGACGTAGACGCCGTTTTCATAAAGCTCCTTGGCGATCTCGAGCGTCGGAAGCTCCTCATAGGTGTAGATCGGGATGATCGGGATGATATCGCCGTTCGACGGGCGCATTTTGATGCTCTGCTCCGTCAGGCGCTTGCGCATATACAGGGCGTTGCCCTGAAGCGTCTCGACCAGCTCCGGGTGCGCGCGCAGATGGCGCAGCGCGGCCAGCGCCGCCGCGCAGTTCGCGGGCGGGATGGAGGCCGAGAAGATAAACGGACGGGAGGTGTGGCGCACATAGTCCGCCACGCGCGCGGAGGCCGCCATATAGCCGCCGAGCGATGCGAGCGACTTGGAGAACGTGCCCATATAGATATCGACCTCGTCCTCCAGACCGTAGTAATTCGCCGTGCCTCTGCCGCCGTCGCCCAGCACACCGAGGCCGTGCGCATCGTCCACCATGACGCGCGCACCGTATTTTTTGGCCAGACGGCAGATCTCCGGCAGATTTGCAATGTCGCCGCCCATGGAGAACACGCCGTCCGTGACGATCAGGCAGCCGCAGTTTTCCGGCACCTTCTGGAGCTTCTTTTCCAGATCCGCCATGTCGTTGTGCATGAAGCGCAGCATTTTTCCGTAGGAGAGGCGGCAGCCGTCATAGAGGCTGGCGTGATTCTCGCGGTCCATGATGACGTAGTCGTGCATCCCGACGATGGCGCTGATGATGCCAAGATTCGACTGGAAGCCCGTGGAGAAGGTGACGGCGGCGTCCTTGTGCAGGAAGTCCGCAAGCTCCTCCTCCAGCTGGAGATGCAGCTTGAGCGTTCCGTTGAGGAAGCGGGAGCCGGAGCAGCCGGAGCCAAGCTCCTGATAGGCCCGGACACCCGCCTCGATGACCTCCGGGCAGGTCGTGAGGCCCAGATAGTTGTTGGAGCCGAGCATGATGCGGCGCTTGCCCTCCATCATGACCTCGACATCCTGCCGGGATTCGAGCGCATGGAAATACGGGTAAAGCCCGCGCTCGCGGATGTCGTCCGCCAGCATTCGTTTTTCACATTTTTCAAACAGATCGATCATGGTTTTCCTCCTCTTCCACCTCGTCCAGCAGCGTGGTCAGAACACGCGCCGCCAGCTCCAGCTGCTGATCGGTATAGGTTTTTTGCAGCGTCTGCACCGCCTGCTCCAATCCGCCCTCGCCGCGCTCCATGTACTTCCGGAGCTTTTCCGCAGGCTGGAGACGGATCTCGCGCCGGTCGCCGGGCGAGGGGACCTTCTCCACATAGCCCTTGGCGACCAGATTGTTGATCTTATAGGTCGCGTTCGGCTGCGAAATGCCGAGGTACTGCGCGAACTGGGAGAGCGTCGGCGCACCCATCAGCTGAATGACGTCGGCGGAAAATGCCTCCGTTGCGCTGAGGCTGCCGCTGCGTTCGCGGATCGAGCCGAAAATGCGCCGGTAGCTGGTCAGACGAAGGCGGCGGTAAAGCTGCCGGAGCGTTTGCAGGAGCATGGCGTACCTCCAAATTACATAAATAATTTTATATAAGTTTTCTTAAGTATATGCGCCTGTATGCCGCTTGTCAAGCCCCGGCGTCCATTTTTTTCCGACGGTGCAGCTCTGAGGGCAGAGCGGATGGGGAGATATCTGTTGTAAACGGCGGAAAAATATGCTATAATCTTAGGGTGTATCTGAAAACTCCCAACGCACCCGGACAGCGGGCCTTTTCACGCTGCGCTGCACCATTTTTCCTTGAAATACGTCAGTATTCCTGCGAAAAAATGTCTTGCTCAGCGCAAAAATTCCTCGCTGCCGGTCACATTGGGAGTTTTCAGATACACCCTAGAAGGTCAGGCGTTGGGGTAGATGGGATAGCGGGCGGTGATGGAGCGGACGGTCTCCAGAATGGTCTTGCGGCTGGCCTCGAAGTCGTGTACCGCGAGCCAGATGCAGCGGGCGAGCGGCTCCATATCGGATGGACGGAGACCGCGCGTGGTGACGGCGGGGGTGCCGATGCGGACGCCGCTGGTGAGGCTGGGCTTCTGCGGGTCATTCGGGACGGCGTTCTTGTTGAGCGTGATATGGACGCTGTCGAGGCGGTCTTGAAGCTCCTTGCCGGTGAGGCCCTCGCCGCGCAGGTCGAGCAGCATCAGATGGTTGTCCGTGCCGCCGGAGACGAGGCGGAAGCCGCAGCGAAGCAGCGCGTCCGCCAGCGCGGAGGCGTTCTTGACGATGTTCTCCGCGTAGGTGCGGAATTCCGGCTGCATGGCCTCGCGCAGGCAGACGGCCTTCGCGGCGATGACGTGCATGAGCGGGCCGCCCTGCGTGCCGGGAAAGACGGCCTTGTTGATGGCCTTGCCGAACTCCTCGCGGGCGAGGATCATGCCGCCGCGCGGGCCGCGAAGCGTCTTATGCGTGGTCGTGGTGACGACGTCGGCATAGGGTACGGGATTCATATGCTGCCCTCCGGCAACGAGACCTGCGATGTGCGCCATATCGACCATGAAGAGCGCGCCGTTCCGGTGCGCGATCTCGCCCATGATCTTGAAATCGATGGCGCGGGGATAGGCGGAGGCACCGGCGATGAGCAGTTTGGGGTGATGCTGCTTTACGAGGTCTTCCACATGGTCATAGTCGATGCGGCCGGTGGCGGGATCAACGCCGTAGCTGACGCTGCGGTAGATCTGGCCGGAGAGATTGACGGGCGCGCCGTGGCTCAGGTGGCCGCCGTTGGCAAGATCCATGCCCATGAGCGTATCGCCCGGCTGGAGCAGGGCGGCGTAGACCTCCAGATTGGCCTGCGCGCCGGAATGCGGCTGGACGTTGGCAACCTCCGCGCCGAAAAGCGCCTTGGCGCGCTCGATGGCCAGCGCTTCCAGCTCGTCGGCGTAGACGCAGCCGCCGTAGTAGCGCTTGCCGGGGTAGCCCTCGGCGTATTTGTTGGTCAGGACGCTGCCCATGGCGGCGATGACCGCGGCGGAGGCGATGTTCTCCGAGGCGATCAGCTCGATGTTCTGGTTCTGACGGTCGTATTCGCGCTCGATCATGGAGGCGACCTCCGGGTCGAAGCTGTGGAGATAGGCTGTGTTCTGCTGAAGAATATTCATGGCGCGATTCCTTTCTTGAATAAAAAATGAGCGAACCGGCTGGTTCGCTCATTGTCATGTACAGTTAAAATATGCTGCACTCTGTCCTTTTGCCTGAGAGATTCGGCTTTCGCCTTGCACCTTCGGCACCCGCTTGGCACGGGATTCTCCAGAGTTCCTCCGCCTCCAGTCTCAGGCGTTCGCCTTGCACCTTCGGCACCCAATTCAATGAGTTCTCCAGAGATTCCTTCTGCATCCAGTCCGAATGTTCTGAATGCGATCAACGGAATACTTATTCACTTGGCCTGTATTATAGCACCGATTCCGCGAAAGTCAAGCAAAAGAGGCCGCGTACGGACGATTTTTCCCGCCGGACGGCGGGATTTTTTTCGCAAACGGCGGCTTTTGCGTCCGCGTTGCCGGAAAAAAGGCAACTTCCGGCGGGACGGAGGGTATGGGTGAAGGCGGTTTGAAAGGGGATGGGGTAATTTGCCGGAACAAAACAAGGGCAGAGCGAAAAAATCGTCTGAGATGGAACGGATCAAAAGAGAGCTTCGGAAGCTGGCGTTCGGAAAGGCCAACGACTGCGTGAAGCTGGCGCTGTGCGAGGATGTGGATATCGCGTCGCTCGATCTGTCGCTGCTGACGGAGATCCGAAAAAGCGAGAAGGGCTCCGTCGAGATCAAGCTCATGGACCGCAGCAAGGTGCTCGAACAGCTGGCGGGCATGGCAGATCAGGGCGACGAGCGGGCGGAGCGCTTCCTCGAAGCGCTGCTGAAGGGCATGGAAGATGGAACTTGACGGGTTTTCCCCCAAGCAGCTGCGGGCTATGACGTGGTGGATGCCGCGCAGCCCGGACAGAGACTGCGAGGCGATTGTCTGCGACGGCGCGGTGCGGTCGGGAAAGACGCTCAGCATGGGACTGGGCTTTTTCCTGTGGGCGATGTGCCGCTTTGACGGGCGGCAGTTCGGGCTGTGCGGCAAGACGATGGGAAGCCTGCGGCGGAACGTTTTGCAGGAGCTGACGCCGTGGCTCGAAATGCTCGGGATGCAGGTCACGGAGCGCTATTCGGAACATCTGCTGCGGGTGCGCTTCGCGGGCCGTGAAAACCGCTTTTATGTGTTCGGCGGCAGAGACGAAAGCGCGGCGGGGCTGATCCAGGGCATCACGTTCGCGGGAATTCTGATGGACGAGGTGGTGTTGATGCCGCGCTCCTTCGTCGAGCAGGCCTGCGCGCGATGCTCCGTCGCGGGAAGCAGGCTGTGGTTCAACTGCAATCCCGAGGGGCCGCAGCACTGGTTTTACCGCGAATGGATCAAGGGTGCGCGGCGGAAAAAATGCCTGCATCTGCATTTTACGATGGAGGACAATCCATCGCTGACGCCGGAGATCCGAAGGCGCTACCGGCGGCTTTACAGCGGTGTGTTCTACCGGCGGTTCGTGCTCGGACTGTGGACGGCGGCGGAGGGCCGCGTTTACGACTTCTTCGACACGGCGAAGGCACCGCCTGTGCCGGAGGGGCCGTGGGAGCAGTGGTACATTTCCTGCGATTACGGGACGGTCAATCCGGCGTCATTCGGGCTTTGGGGCCGGAAAGGCGGCGTGTGGTACCGGACAGAGGAGTTTTACTTCGATTCCCGGCGCGAGGGACGGCAGATGACGGACGCGGAATACGCGCAGGCGCTGAGGGAACTGGCCGGACAGAGACGGATCGAGGAGGTGATCGTCGATCCGTCGGCGGCGAGCTTTCTGGAGGTGCTCCGGCGGGAGGGCTGGAACGTCCGGAAGGCGGACAACGACGTTCTGGCGGGCATCCGCAGGACGGCGGATGCGCTCAAGAGCGGAAAAATCGTGATCTGCGACCGCTGCACCGACTGCCTGCGGGAAATAGACGCATATGTCTGGGATCTGTCCGGCGGGGTAAAGGACAAGGTAAAAAAGGAGAACGATCACGCCATGGACGACATGCGCTACTTCGTGACGGGCGTGCTGGGCACGGACGGAGGCGGCTTTGCGGCGCGGTCTGTGGCGCGGACGGGATATTGAAAATGAGGTGAAGAAATGAAGAAAAAGGAACAGAACGGCGCGGGGCTGGCGACACAGCTGCGCGAGAGCGCGCCGGGGGCGTTCGGGCTGACGGGTGCGGCGGCACTCGGCGGAAGCGAGGCGGAGATCTACCGGGCGATGCGCGAGAATGTGCCCATTCTCGACGCGGCCATCGGGAAGCTTGTACGGCTGACGGGCGGCTTCACGGTGACATGCGGCGACAGAGCAGCGGAAAAGGGCCTGCGGCAGTTTCTGAAAACCGTGCCGGTGGGGCATGCGCAGTATGGGCTGGAATGCTTTTTGCAGACGTATCTGGACTGTATGCTCACCTATGGGCGGGCCGTGGGCGAGATGATCGTGGCGGACGGCCGTCTGGCGGCGGTCTGCTGGGGCGATGTGACGAAGATCCATGTCCGGCAGGGCGCGTCCGCGCTGGAAATGGAGCTGTGCGTCTGCGAAAACGGAGCGCTTCGCGCACTGCCGTATCAGAATCTGCTGCTGTTTTCCACATGGAAGCCGGAGCCGGGGAATCCCTACGGCGTGTCGCTCCTGCGCGGGATGCCGTTTTTGACGGAGATTTTGATGAAAATTTACCGGACGGTCGGCGTGAACTGGGAGCGGGCGGGCAATGTGCGCTACGCTGTGGTCTACCGGCCAAAGGAGGATCGGGGCGACCATGCGGCAGCAGCCGAGCAGATGGCGCGCGAATGGACGGCAGCGATGCAGGACGGGCGCTCCGGGTCGGTGCGTGATTTTGTGGCGGTCGGCGACGTGGAAATCAAGGTCATCGGTGCGGACGGGCAGATCCTCGACTCCGAGGTGCCGGTGCGGCAGATACTGGAGCAGCTGGTGGCAAAGACCGGCCTGCCGCCGTTCATGCTGGGGCTGAGCTGGGCCTCGACCGAGCGTATGTCCAAGCAGCAGGCAGATCTGCTGACCTCGGAGCTTTGGAGCATCCGGCGGTGCGTGGAGCCGATTTTGTACCGCATCTGCCGGACGTGGCTGCGGCTGGAGGGCTATGGCTGCGAGCCGGAGATCGTCTGGGACGACATTTCTCTACAGGATCTGGTGGAGGAAGCGCACGCGGAGCTTTACCGCAGACAGGCGGAAAAAATCAGAAAGGAGACGGAGGAAGAAGCATGAAGATCCAGAAGCAGGCAAGCGTCCTGACGGCGGGAACGCCGGATGCGGAGCAGCTCGAAAAGATCAACCGGCAGGCCAAGTCGCCGCTTAAGGCGGAGGAGGTCTATGTGTTCTCGGTGCGGCTCTGCGACGATCAGCCCGACCGCGACCATGAGCGCTTCTCGACGGAGGCGCTGAAGGCACTTGCGCCGATGTTTGTCGGAAAGACGGGCATTGTCGATCACGCATGGTCGAGCGAGAAGCAGGTCGCGCGTATTTTTGAGGCGGGCGTCGAATATGGGGACGGCTGTGCGTTCCTCAAGGCGTGGGCCTACATCCTGCGCGGCGAGAAAACGCAGGAGATCATCCGCGAGATCGAAGCGGGCATCAAGAAGGAGGTCTCCGTCGGCTGCGCGATGCGGCGGAGCATCTGCTCCATCTGTGGGGCGGATTATGGAAGCTGCGAACACCGGAAGGGCGAAAGCTACGGCGGTCAGACATGCGTGGCGGTGCTGTGCGAGCCGGAGGATGCGTATGAATTCTCCTTTGTGGCCGTCCCGGCGCAGAAGCAGGCGGGCGTGCTCAAAAGGCTCGGCGGAGGCGGCGAAATGCCCGCTGCGGAGCTGGAAAGGCTGAAAAAGGAGGCGGCGCTCGGAAGAGAATACCGGAAGGAGCTGGAGGAGCGGTTCGTGAGGGCCGCGATGCTGCTGGAACTGGGGCTGAAGGAACCGGTGCTGCGCGAAATGGCGGCGGCGTTGGAGGCGGCACAGCTCAAGCAGGCGGGCTGCGCGCTCGAAAAGAAAACGGCGAAGCTCTATCCGCCGCAGACGCAGCTTTCATCTGTAAAGGAAACCGCGCTGAAAACCGACAGCGCGTTTCTCATTTAATTTCTAAGGAGGCAGACAAATGAAAATCAGTTTTGATGCGATCGGTGAAAAGTATGTGACCTTCCTCGCAGGAAGCGGTGCGGCAAAGGGGCAGGTATGCAAGGTATCGGCCAACGACACCGTTTCCGGCTGCGCGGCGGGCGAAGCCTTCTGCGGCGTGGTCGCGGAGGTCCGCGACGGCTGCGCGGCCGTCGTGATGGGCGGCTATGCGGAGGTCCCGTTCAGCGACGAGACGGCCCCATCGGTCGGCTACGCGACGCTGGGCGCCGACGGCGACGGCGGCGTCAAGAGCGTCACGAGCGGCGGCAGAGGCTGCCTGATCGTGCATGTGGACGCGGCGGCAAAAACACTGGGACTGTTCCTGTAAGAGAAGAAAGGAGAAATATCATGGGTTTTGATACGATCAAGCTGGAAAAGGGCATGTACCGCGAGAGCGGCAAGTCCTTCACGCAGGTGCTGGAGCAGCTCGACCCCAGCGAAAGCTACAAGGGCACGGCACTGGAGGGCACCGACGCTTTCCAGCGTCAGCTTAAGCGCTTCGACATCCGCGCCAAGGGCGCGTATTCCGATCCGGTGGAGAAATTCTTCCGCACGATGGAATCGAGCGTCCTGTTCCCGGAGTATATCGCGCGCGCCGTCCGTCAGGGCATGGAGGAGAACAACGTCCTGCCGAAGATCACCGCGACGACCACGACCATCGACTCCATGGACTATCGCAGCGTCTATTCCGTCCCGTCCGAGGAGGACAAGAAGCTGATGCAGGTCGCGGAGGGCGCAAGCATCCCCGCAACGGAGGTCAAGACCAAGAGCAATCTTGTCCAGCTGCACAAGCGCGGCAGAATGCTGGTGGCGTCCTACGAGGCCATCCGCTTCCAGAAGCTCGACCTGTTCTCGGTCACACTGCGCCAGATCGGCGCGTACATCCAGAAGATGCACGTGCAGGACGCGGTGGACGTGCTGGTGAACGGCATCAACAAAACGATTTTCGCCACGGCCGACGACGAGTTGCGCCCCGTGATGAACGGCATCTACATCAACCTCGCACCCGGGGCACTGACGTTCGTGGGAACCGACGCGCACAAACTCGTGAAATACGAGTCCGAGGCCGAAAACGAGGTCGGCGCATCGTTCATCCTGCCCAAGAAACCGGCCAACCTGCTCAAATCGGTGCTCCTGAAGGAGGACGACGCCATCGAGGTCAGCTTCGACTCGAAGAACGCCATGTTCAAGCTCAAGAGCCACACGCTCGTATGCCGCCTGATCGAGGGCAACTACCCGAACTACAACGCCGTGATCCCGGCCAACAACCCCAACAAGGTGCTGGTGGACCGTATCGAGCTGGTGAACGGCATCAAGCGCGTGGCCGTCTGCTCGAACCCCACGACCAACCTGATCCGCATGGACATCGGCGACAACCGGATCAACCTCACGGCGCAGGACATCGACTTCTCGGTTTCGGCCAACGAGACCATCACGTGCAGCTACGACGGCGAGCCGATCTCGATCGGTTTCAAATCGACGTTCCTGGTCGAGATACTCTCGAACATGGACACCCCGACCGTGGTGGTCGAACTGGCCGACTCGACCCGCGCGGGCGTATTCAAACCCGTCTACGACGACAAGCAGACCAGCGCGACGCTCATGCTGCTCATGCCGATGATGATCAACGCATAACGCCCGGCAGATGAAGTTAAACCTCAAGCGCCCGATCGTCTTCTTCGACCTCGAAACCACCGGCGTGGACACGGCCAAAGACCGCATCGTCGAGATCTCGATGGTCAAAGTGATGCCCGACGGCGAGCAGATCGTCAAGACCCGCAAGCTCAACCCCGGGATACATATCCCGGCGGAAGCCACGGCCATCCACGGCATCACGGACGAAGACGTCAGGGATTGCCCGACCTTCGCGCAGGTCGCCAAATCGCTCGAACAGTTCATCCGCGGCTGCGACTTCGGCGGCTTCAACTCCAACCGCTTCGACCTGCCGGTGCTGGTCGAGGAGTTCCTGCGGGCGGGCGTCGACGTGGATTTCAAACGCCGCCGTTTCGTCGACGTGCAGAACATCTTCCACAAGAAGGAACAGCGCACGCTGGTGGCGGCCTATAAATTCTATTGCGACAAGGATCTGGAGGACGCCCATTCGGCAGAGGCCGATACGCTGGCGACCTACGAAGTGCTCATGGCGCAGCTGGAACGCTACCCCGACCTGGAGAACGACATCGACAAACTGGCCGAGTTCTCGACCCGCGGCGAGGCGGCTGACTACGCCGGGCGCATCCTTTTCAACGAAAAGGGCGAGGAGGTCTTCGGGTTCGGCAAGTACAAGGGGCGCCCCGTCGCCGAGGTCTTCCGCGCGGAGCCGAGCTACTACGCATGGATGATGAACGGGGACTTCCCGCTCTACACCAAGAAGGTCATCACGGAGATCCGTATGCGCGAAAAAACGAAATGACGATGAAGCGATTCTGTGCGACAGCCCTGCTGCTCCTGTGGAGCCTGTGCGCCCTTGCGGTGCAGAAATCCGGGACGATCGTGTATATCAACGGCTCGAAATTCTACGTCCACACGGTGCAGCCCGGCGAAACGCTCTACGGGCTTTCGAAGGCCTATGAGGTGGGGGAGAAGGTCATCCTGCAACACAACCCCGCGGCAGCGCAGGGGTTGCGCGCAGGGGAGAGCATCAAGATACCCTTCGTATCGGACGTCCCCCAGCCCAAGTCGGATCGCAAGCTGCGCAAGACTTTCGACATCCATACCGTGACGCAGGGCGAGACGCTCTACGGCATCTCGCGCAAATACGAGATCCCGATCCAGACCGTCATCGAGGACAATCCGAACCTCGACCCGGCGCACCTGCGCCTCGGGGAGCGCATCCTGATCCGCAAGAAGGAGATCGGCTCCGAAGACGAAGCCGGCACGAGGGAGCAGTGGGAGGCCTACCGCAATTCGCTCAACAGCGTAGCCGAGGAGGGTTTCGCCTACCACATCGTGAAACCGGGCGAAACCTTCTATTCGCTTTCGCGCCGCTTCGGTATCACCGAGGATCGGCTCGGGACACTCAACGGGGGGCTGAAACCCGCCGACCTGAAAGCCGGGGCGATCATCAAGGTGCCGGGCTCTGCGGAACAGCTCGCAGCCGCCGAAAACGGCCCGCAGGCCGACAGCCTGCAAGTGCAGGACTCACTCCCGGGGATCTTTGCCGGCAGCAGGCCGAAGCAGGTCGAATTCCGCGCCCTGCGCCGCAGCGCACCGCTCAAGGTGGCGCTGATGCTGCCGATGGCCGTCGGCAACGAGCCCAACGGCAACTACCTCGAATTCTACCAGGGCTTCCTGCTGGGGCTGGACAGCGTGCGGACGAAATACGGCCACTCGATAGCCCTCACGCTTTACAACACGGCCCGCAATGTGGATGCGATCCGCGAAATCGTCAAAAGCGACGCCTTCGCCGGCACCGGGCTGATCGTCGGCCCCGTATACGAGGAGGGGCTCCATCCCGTCATCCTCTATGCCGAGGAGCACGACGTCCCCGTCGTCTCGCCGCTGGCCAGCATCACGGGGATGAACAGCGACGCCCTGTTCCAGATGGCACCCGACCCGTCGCACAAATGGGACAAGGTCGCCGACCTGGTGAACGGAGACAAACAGGTGACGCTGATTTACAGCGACAGCACGGACAAGGACTTCGAATCCGAGATCCTCGCCCTGCTGGGCGACTCCGACTACCGGAAATACACCTATACTTATGTGCACCCGTCGAACCGCCCCGCCAACAACCCGGGCGACCTGACGCCGCTGCTGGATAACGGCGAGGACAATGTTTTCGTCGTCATGACCGACGACGAAGTCGAGGTCGAGCGCATCCTCGCGGCCATCGCCTCGGCCGATACGAGCATCACGGGCCGCGGACGCACGGCTCCGCGCTTCGTCGTGCTGGGCAACACCCGCTGGAACCGCTACGGCAACCTCGACCGCACGGTGTTCTTCAAAGACCGTGTCGTATTCATCTCCACCTACCACGCCAAGCGCGACTCGCAGGCGATCCTCGATTTCGACCGTGCCTATATCCGCGCCTTCGGCGCATTGCCTTCGCTCTACTCCTACCGCGGTTACGACGCCGCCCTGATCTTCTGCCCCGCGATGTACAACGACATCGAATACGACATGGAAGGACGCAGCTATACGCCGCTGCAAACCACCTATGTCTTCGGCCAGGGCGAGCAGCGCGACAACCACGTCAACCGCAACTGGACGCGGGTGAACTACAACAGCGACTTTACGATCACCATCGAATAAAGCGACCCCTATGGCAGCATTGACCAATACGATCCCCGAAAAAACCATCGAGCGGCTGAGCGAATCCCGCCGTACGCTCCTAGCCAGCCACAAGCAGGGCATTACGCATATTTTCTCGCACGTATTGGCGGGCATCCACGGCATCACGGCCGTGCAGGTGCGCCGCGACCTGATGCTCATAGGCTTTTCGAGCGATACGAAAAAGGGATACGACGTACAGGTGCTCATCGAGTACATCAGCAAGATACTCGACAGCCCCTCGCAGATGAACATCGCCGTGCTGGGCATGGGACACCTGGGACAGGCCATCACCAAATATTTCAACGGCAAGGGGCTCAAGCTGAAGATCACGGCTGCCTTCGACGTCGATCCCGAGAAGGTCGGCAAGACCATCGACGGCATCCCGTGCTACCACATGGACACCTTCGAGAACATGGTCGTCAACCAGGACATCAGCATCGTCATCGTCTCTTCGCCGACGAAGGTCGCCCCGAGCCTCGTGGTGCCGATCATCAACGCCGGCATCAAGGGCGTGCTCAATTTCACCTCCACGCCGCTGAATTTCCCGCAGGGCATCGTCGTCGAGAACTACGACATCACCACGCTGCTCGAAAAGGTGGCCTATTTCGTCAAGGAAAACGAAGAAAGCAACAGCAGCAACGCATGATGCAACGCGAAGCAAAAAACGCAGCAGAGGGCGGAAAAACAGGCAGCCACGACATACACGGCGACCTTGCGGAACACCGTCCGGTTGCCGGGCGGCCGGACATGCGGGTTTTTTACGGGTTCGATGCACTTCCGCATTTCGTCCGTCCGACGGTGACCGTCGGATCGTACGACGGCGTGCACAGCGGGCACCTGGCCCTGCTGCGTACCGTTGCCGGGAGGGCTCGCGCACAGGGCGGCGAGAGCGTCGTACTCACGTTCGAACCCCATCCCCGCGTGACGCTCGGCCGGGCCGACGGCCTGCGGCTGCTGACCTCGCTCGAAGAGAAAATTTACCTGCTCGGACAGCAGGGCATCGACAACCTGATCGTCATCCCGTTCGACAAGGCATTCAGCGCCCTTGCGCCCGACACGTTCATCCGCGACTACCTCGTGGGGCGCATCGGCGCCGAAACGCTGGTCGTGGGCTTCAACCACCGCTTCGGGCGCGACAAGCAGGGCAGTTACGACTATCTGGGCAGCCACGGCTTCGGACTGGAGGTCGTGGAAGTCGGCGAATGCGACGTGGACGCCGAAAAGGTCAGCTCCACCGTCATCCGCCGCCTGGTGGCGCAGGGCGACATGGCCCGTGCAGCCCGCCTGTTGTCGCATCCCTACCTCGTCATCGGGACGGCGGCGGCCGGCCGCATCCGCACCGACGACCCCCTCAAGCTCCTGCCGCCCGCAGGGTCGTACCAAGTCCGCATCGGCGGCCGGCCTGCAAGGCTGACTGTCGACACATCACAAAATCTGATAATCCGCGACGGCTGCCCCGACGGGCGTGCCGTCCTAACCTTTTAAGCACCATGCTGAGTTACGATTGCCAAATCCGCGTGTGGTACAAGCACACCGACCAGATGGCCATCTGCCACCATTCGAACTACATCTGTTACTACGAAGCCGCACGCAGCGAACTGCTCCGCTATCTGGGCATGTCCTTCGCCGAAGTCGAGAAGCGGGGCATCATGATGCCCATCCTCGAGGTGCAGTCCAAATACCACCGCCCGGCCTACTACGACGAGCTGCTCACCGTGCGCATCATGCTCCGCGAACTGCCCACGGCGCGCATCAACTTTTTCTACGAAATCTACAACGAGAAGGGCGAGCTGCTCAACACGGGCATGACGCAACTGGGCTTCATCCACAGCGACACACGCCGCCCGTGCCGCGTCCCCGACTGGTTCCTGAAACTGGTCGCCGACAAATGGACGGAAGAGTAGAGGCCGCCGCGGCACTTCGATGCTTCTCACGACCGAAAGGCTCCGGATCGTTCCGCTGACACCCCGGCAGCTGGGGCTCTGGCTGTATGACATTCCGGCACTGGGAAAGGAACTGGATTGCCGCTACACAGCCGGAAGCCCGCACGGCGACTTCCGCCGGATCGTCGAGGGGCAGCACGCACTTGCCGCCGCCGACCCCGGCAATCACCTCTTCCACACCTTCTGGTTCCTGATCTTACGGGATGGCGGTGCCGTTGCCGGATCGGCCTGCTTCAAAGGGGCGGCGGATGCCGACGGAAGGGTAGAGATCGGCTACGGACTGGAAAAGCCTTTGAAAAACAGGGTTACATGACCGAAACCGTCCGGGCATTGTGCGCCTGGGCGAAGCAACAGCCCGGTGTCCGGCACATCACTGCCGAGACCGAACCGGATACCGCGCCTCGCATCGCGTCCTGCAAAGGGCCGGGTTCCATCCCGCCGAAGCGGACGCAGCTCGATGGCGGAGCCTGTGAAACCAGGCTGCCACCCGGAAAATACAGAAGGCCGTTCCTGCGAACGGCCTTCTGCATTTTCGTCGATCCGGAAGCGTCGATCCGGAATTCCGGCTTTCCGGGGAGCGGGGCCGACTCGTGGCGGGAAAAACTGTTCCCGACGACCGGCAGGCTCCCGCAAAGTCATTCGAGCATCCCCTTGAGCGTCTTTTTCATCAGGTCGTGGTCGCGGAAGTCGTTACGCAGCTCATAGCTGCCGTCGCGGTCGACCAGCACGTAGGACGGAATGCCGTCGATCTGGAATTTCTCGCAAAGGTATTTCCACTGTGCGTCGTCGAGCCGGTAATGCTTGCCCGCGATTTTGGCGATGCTGGTCTTGTAGGCGACCAGCGGCGAGGTCTCGTTGGCGATGTATATCCACACCAGGTCGTCGCTCTTCAGTTCCCCGCTCTTGAGCGGCTCGTTCGCTTTGATCGAAGCCCGGCAGGGGCCGCACCACGTGTTCCAGAAATCGACGAACACCACCTTGCCCTTGTAGGGCGCTACAATCGCATCGAACAGCTTGTCGACGGCAACCTCGGGCGTCGTTTCGATACGAACATCCTTCACCGACTCCAGCTCCTTGCGTACACGCGCCTGCATCGCCTCGCAGGCCTCGGCGTAGAACGGCTCCTTGAGCGAATGCAACAGGTCGAGGTCTTCCTGCGTAAGGGCGTTGTTCTCGGCCTTGGACGGAAGCTGATATACCTTGGGAAGGTCGGCCAGGATGCCCTCGGTAGCGTGCGCGATATTCGCCCAGCCGATATGCGGGGCGATGATGGAGTAGCAATAGTCCGAGGAGGACATGCCCATCAGCAGTTTCGGGTTATTCAGGTCGAAAAGCCCGGCCAGCACCGTATAATGCTCCGGTGCGAAAACGGCGAATTCGTAGTCAACCTTCTTGCCGTAATCCCAATCCTCGTGCCGGCTCCGGTAATTGTGTTCCAACAGTCCGGGCCCGTTGGACATGGCCCCGAGCGCCTCCTGCTGCAACGTGAGCAGGGACAATTCCTTCATCATCCCGGACACCGGGCTGCGCGCGATGCTGTCCGCCAGGATTTCGTATTTCGACACGACCATCTGCGTATACTCGTCGGCACTCATGCGGTAATCCGCGAAATCGCCCGAATAGAGGTTCATGCGGATACTGCTGCCGCCGCTCGCATCCACCAGCGCATTGAGATCCGCATACGCCCCGGTCGTATAGAGCCTGCGCCCGGGCGCAGGCTCGCATTCCTTGTCGCGGCGCTGCACGATGGCCCGGCCGCCTGCCTCCATAGCGATATACATGTCCAGCGTTTCACCGGGGGCAATCCAGCACATCCCGAATACCGGGCCGCACGAAACATAGGCCATGGCCGTACCGTACTGTTCGAATCGCAGGGTTGCCGTGCCGCTTTCGGGGTCGATGGCCGCCGTATGCTCTTCCTGACCGTTCAGCAGCGAATTGACATACATGGCGACCTCCTTCACCATTCCCCTGCGGTACCCCAGCAGGCGGACGTTCACGGTGGTCGTCCCCACAGCGAGAATCGGTTCGGGAACGGGGCCGTCTTCGGGGGCCTTCCGCAGTGCGCGGGGTAATCCCTCGGGATAACGCGGATACTCCTTTTTACCCGTCAGGTCGACCCCGTAGAGTTTGAAGCAGTCGTCGCAGTCCGATTCGATGAAATCGAACGATTTGGTTCCCCGCGGCAGCGGCCCGAATTTCAGCACGAACGACGCTTCGCCCGAGTCGGGCATCCAGAAGAGCGAATCGGGGAGGATACCTTCGCTGCCCTGCAACATGTATTTCTGCCCGTCGGCCAGCAGGTAGGTGCCCGCGTCGATGCGGATACAGTTGTGCGGCCGGAAATAGGCATCGACATGCAGCACGGTCGCCGTGTCGCTCAGTTCTATTTTCGGAAAGTCGAGCGTCATGGTGTTGGCAGCCCCGATCAGGGGGTTCTCGACGACACGGTTTGCCGGGGTGCATGACGCAAGGAGCATCCCGACCGCCACCGCACCGGAGGTTAGCAGTTTTCTCATAATTCGGGGTTTTAGGTTATGACAAATATAACCTTTTATTCCTTTGCGCAACTATTTCCGCACAAGTATTTTACGGCCCGCCGGCAAATAAAAGGGGGCTGCACCCTGCGGCGCAGCC
>ERZ773209.1097-NODE-1097-length-17058-cov-3.964771_pt1 | contig 17058 bp, 15 predicted proteins | sample MGYA00511109_ERZ773209 | MGnify/ENA primary metagenome ERZ773209 (study PRJEB29015, sample SAMEA2737786) | human gut metagenome | biome: human gut; feature: human-associated habitat; material: faeces | place: China | collected 2012 ...
ACGCACCAACAAATAATACAAAAATTTTGCACAAAAAAAGCAGGCTGATTTCCAGCCTGCTTTTTACTTTGTTGCTCCGAACTATTTTTTCTTTTAATTTCCGCTGCAGCCGTGCTTGTCTGCCCCGCAATGATGTTCGCCACAGGAATGTTCGTGTTCATGGTGACTGCAATGTACTTCCGCATTATAAACCAGCTTTCCGGCAAGATACGCCTGTACCGCCTCGTCAACTGCACCGGAAACGCCGCCATAAAATTTTATTCCGGCAGCGTTCAACGCATTTTGTGCTCCGGCGCCAATACCGCCGCACAGCAGAACTTCAACCTTAGCATTGGCAAGAAAACCGGACAGCGCGCCGTGACCTTGTCCGTTGGTGTCTAAAATTTCTGTTCTTACAATCTTGCCGTTGTTAATCTCATAAATTTTGAACTGTTCCGTGTGTCCAAAGTGCTGAAAAATTTCGCCGTTTTCATAAGTTACTGCAATTTTCATGTTTATTATTCTCCTTAGCTGCTGTCAAATTTTGTCAGCAGCTTTTTTACGCTTCAATTACAATTTTTCTGTTAAAATATTGCGTCCCAGCATCCGGTTAAAGGACCACGCCCCTTTGCCGTCATGCTGCTCAAACTGATTCATAATAGCGTTAATTTCGTCGGCATAATGCACAATAAACGCCTCTCTCGTAGCGCAAGCCACAGGCGAACCCTTTTCATTATCGCCATGATGGGACAACAGAATATGCTGCAGCTGTTCCAAACGATTAGCGGGAATATTTAACTTTGCCGCCGCTTCCTGCACCATCAGGCTGGTCATGGCAATATGCCCCATAAAACGCCCCACATTAGTATAGGGAAATCCTATCTCCGCGGAAATTTCTTTAATTTTGCCTAAATCATGGAGCAACGCGCCGGCAATCACTAAATCCTTGTCCACATCCTCAATTCTGTCAGCCATAGCTACCGCCAGCTCTGTAACATCAACAGAATGCTGCAGCAAGCCGCCGATATAAGCATGGTGCATTTTCATGCCCGCCGGATTATGCACAAAAGCGTCATAGGTATTGCCGCTGAAAATTGTTTCCAAAAGCTTTCTCAAAGTAGGCGTACGCACGGCGCGAATATAATTAGCCAGCTTATTTTTGTAGCCCTCCACATCAAAATTACCGTGAGGCACCAAGCCGCCGATATCGTCACCGGGAACAAGCTCGTCCATGCGTTTGATAACCAGCTGCAAGGTCATATCATTAGAAAATTTATTGATATCCACATCACCGCCCACCATAAACGCCGTGGGTCCTTCCAGTTGGCGCATTTTTTCTACTAAAGCTGCGTCAAAGCAAATAAACGCAATGTGACCGCTATTATCCTCCAGGGTGCCGCGGGCAAAAACGCCGCCGTTAGAAGAGTTGCCAACCTTGAGCACGCGTACCAGCATAGCCTGACACACCTTAATGCCAACCTTAAAATCGTTAATCATCTATTCCACCTTCTTTTATATGTGCTTTAACAGCATCGTTTCCGAAGCTACCTTTAAAATAATATTCCAATTTTTTTCTGCAAAATGTAAAGAAAGCCTATCTGCCAAGTCTTCCAAAACAGGCCATTCCGTAGGCTGATGCCCTGCGTCGATAATATTTAAGCCGCTGAAAACTGCCCGCTGGGCTTCGTGATATTTTACGTCGCCGGTCACCAAGGTATCGGCGTTCTGGCGCAGAGCTTCTTCAATCAAATCGCTGCCGGCACCGCCGCACACTGCCACCTTATGCACCGGTCGTCCGGCATTTCCTACCGCTACATAATCAGCATGCAACGCATTTTTTACAAAGGCAGCAAAATTTTCTAAGCTGCACGGCTCTACCACGCCAATACGGCCAAGGCCGCTGCCTGCATCCAGCACATCATCATCTTGCAGACGCAGTCGCTTAACCAACGAATCATTGACGCCATTAGAAACACAGTCTAAATTTGTATGAGCGCTGTACACAGCGATTCCATGCTCCGCTAATTGCAGCAAAAGCTCCTGCTGCCAGTTAGCATCCGTAACTCTAGGCAGAGCTTTGAAAATTGCCGGATGATGTGTAATAAGCATATCCGCCTTAAAACTGATAGCCTGCTCCACCGTTTCAGCTGTCATATCTAAAGCCAAAAGCAGTCGACGCACAGGATGTGTGCCGCGTCCAAGCATAAGTCCCACGTTATCCCAATCTTCTGCCATGGATGCCGGCGCCATTTCTTCTAATAAAAGCACCATATCATTTATGGTAATCGGATTTTTCATTGGCTAATACCTCCAAATCTTGCAGCAGCGCCTGCGTTTCCTGATATTTAGCGCTGACACGTGCTTTTTCACTGCACGCCATATTTTGCAGCAGCTCCTTGCAGCTATTTATCTGCCTTGTAAGCTGCTTGGCTAAAAGCGCATGACCTTGACGCAGCAATGTAGGCCCTACAAAATATTCTGCCGCCGTATATTTTGCGTCTGCTCCACGTTCGGCACAAATAATTTCGTAAAAATGCGTCGGTTCGTCAACTAAATCTTCCGCAACAAGATACCAGCCATGCTCCACCAGCCATTTACGCAAGCCTGCCGCTCCCGCCATAGGCTGCAACACCAAACGCTGTATTGATGCGGCAATTTCCATATCAGCCTCTAAAATGCTGATAATAGTACTGCCGCCCATGCCGCAGATAGCCGCACAATCAACTTCGCCAGCCTGCAATACCTCAAGGCCACTGCCTTGACGTACCTCTGCCCTGTCCTGCACGCCAAACATAGACACCGTATTGCGGGCGGCCTGACAAGGTCCGGCGGCAATGTCTCCGGCCACAGCCCTAGCAATCAAATTTTTTTTCAAAAGCCACACTGGCAGATAAGCGTGATCCGTACCAATATCCGCTAAAATGCAGCCTTGAGGTACAAAATTCGCCGCAGCCTGTAATCTTTTATCTAAATTCATAACTACTCCTTTGATTTTACCTGAAATTTATAAGGTCTGTGCTGTATACAATTTATAATATTCGCCTTTTTTCACCATCAACTCTTCGTGAGAGCCCTGCTCCAAAATTCCGTGCCGTGACAACACCACAATGCGATCCACGTGGCGAATGGTCGCCAAGCGATGCGCCACAACCAAAGTAGTACGATTATGCGAAAGTTCGTTTAAAGCGCCCTGAATATTTTTCTCGGTTTCATTATCCAAAGAGGAAGTTGCTTCGTCTAAAATCAAAATGGACGGATTTTTCAAAAATACGCGAGCAATAGCTATACGCTGCTTTTGTCCGCCGCTAAGTTTTACTCCACGCTCGCCTAAGGCCGTATCATATTTTTGCGGCAGTCTTTCAATAAAACGGTCGGCCTCGGCGTTTTTAGCCGCCGCCTCAATTTCTTGCTGCGTTGCGTCGGTTCTGCCAAAAGCGATATTACTGGTCACGCTGTCAGAAAACAAAAAGATATCCTGCTGCACAATGCCGATATTGTAGCGCAAAGACGCCAGCGTCATGGATTTAATGTCGCGTCCGTCAATGGTAATGCGCCCTTGCTGCGGTTCGTAAAAACGCGCCAGCAAATTACACAGCGTACTTTTGCCTACGCCTGTGGTGCCCACAAAAGCCACCGATTCGCCTGCTTTAATCGCCAGCGAAAAATTTTCTACTACCGGCTCTTTGCCGTCATAGGCAAAGGTAATATTTTCAAAGGTAATATCACCCTTGAGCACGCCTGCGTCCTCTGCGTCCGGCGCGTCGGCAATTTCCGGTGCCAGCTGCATCAGCTGCTCAAAGCGCTGGTAGCTGGCTATGCCCTTTTGATAGCTTTCTGCCAAAGCATTAAGGCGCAGCACCGGTCTGACAAAAATAGAAACGTACAGTAAAAACGCAATTAAATCGCTGATATCCATGCGTCCCAAGGTTATGAGCACGCCGCCCACCACGATAATCGACAGATTAGTAATATTAGAAAACAGCACCATGCTGGTGTTGGAATGGCTCAAAAGCTTAAAGGATTTTTTGCGCGCCTCCAAAAGCTTGGCTGCCACCGCGTCCAGCTTGCTGCATTCCAGCTCTTCGTTATTAAAGGACTGCACTAAACGCACGGCGTTCAAGCTTTCCGTAGTCTGCGCCGTAAGATTGCCCACCTGCTTGCGGGCTTCCCGTCCGGCCTGTTTCAGCTTGCGATTAGTGGTTACAGAATCGTAAGCTTTTCCGATAAGCAAAAGATTAACGATAATCGCCAGCTGCCAATTTATGTAGAATAAAATGCTGATTGTACCCAGCATAAAAATCAGGCACACCAAAAGATAATTGGGGCCAAGAAAAATCAGCTCGCGAATTTCCCCCACGTCTCCCACAATACGGGAAACAAGCTGACCTACCCGCTGATTATCAAAAAAGCGAAAGCTCATGGCCTGCACATGGCGGAAAATCGCCCGCCGCATATCCTGCTCAATAAGCGCGCCAATTGTGCGCCCGTGGCTCATCACTTGATAATTGATAAGGCAATTAAAAAGATACAACGCCAAAAGTCCCGCCGCCATTTGCAGCAGCAAGGGAATATCATGCAGCGGCAAAATTTCATTCATAATATAACGGATATACAGCGGAAAAAATAGTTCGATTAAAGATGTCACCACTGCACCAAACAGCGTTAGAGCTAATATTTTTTTATAAGGAATGTAAAAGCGCAAAAAGCGTTTCAGCATAATTACCTCGCACATAATTTTATGATTATAGCATTATACCATAATGACATATATTCTACTAAACTCTGCGTTCGCCTGCGGCTATGCAATCGCTAAGTATTAACATTATATCATATTTTAAAGACGTAGGCAGTAGATTGTTAAATTTTTAACGCTTATACCATATTTAAAAACCGCCGTACAGAAAATTTTCTGCACGGCGGTTTTAATTATTTAGCGCTGCTCAAAAAAGTGGCAAAGGCTTTATAGGTATAATAAACGTCAAATTTAGAGCTTAATTCAAAGGGAGAATGCATAGAAATAATGGGCACACCTAAATCCACAACATCCATATCCATGGATGCAACGTAAAGTGCAACTGTTCCTCCGCCGCCCTCATCTACAGCGCCCAGCTCGCCAATCTGCCAATAAACTCCGGCTTCATCCATAATGCTGATAACCTTAGCCATAGTTTCGGCGCTGGCATCGTTGGAGCCGGATTTTCCGCGGGCACCGGTGTATTTGGTCAGGCACGGCCCCTTATTAACAAAGCAGCTGTTGCGCGCTTCGTAAACATTGGGGAAGTTCGGGTCGAAAGCGCCGTTTACATCGGAGGACAGCGCCGTAGTATTGCGCAGCATAGTGCGGACGTTGGCATTTTCCAGTGCAGCCAAATCTTCCAAATAATGCAGTACAAAATCAGAATTCAGGCCGGTGTTGCCGTAGGAGCCGATTTCTTCTTTATCAGCCAAAACCGTAACGGTTGTGTAGTACGGAGCTTTAGTAGCGATTTCCGCAGTCAAAGCAGTATAAGCACACACTTTATCGTCTTGACCGTAAGCACCGATTAAGCCACGGTCAAAGCCGATATCAACCGCTTTGACCGCAGGCACAAACTCAATTTCCGCACGCATAAAATCATGTTCAGTAATGCCGTACATATCGTTTAAAATGGCCAAAGCATTCAATTTAACGGCGTCTTTTACTTTTTCTTGCTCATCCTCGGCTATAAAAGGCAGGCTGCCGATAACAATATTCAGCTCTTCACCGCGAATACCGTCGCTGAGCTTGCGCTCATTTTGCTTAGCGCCCAAATGCGGCAGCAAATCGGTTACGCAAAATTGCGGCTCGCCGGGATTTTCGCCCAAGCAGACTTTGACAAGCTCGCCGTTCTTTTTAATAATTACGCCGTGCATTGCCAAAGGAGTAGTCACCCATTGATATTTGCGGATACCGCCGTAATAATGAGTTTTGAAATAAGCCATTTCATTTTTTTCGTACATGGGATTGGGCTTTAAATCCAAACGCGGAGAATCAATGTGTGCTGCATTTAAACGCACACCCTGCTCCAGCGGCGCAGTACCAAAGGTGGACATAATCAAAGCCTTACCTCTGTTGACAAAGTAAACCTTGTCGCCGGGCTGATATTTTTTGCCGGCTTCAAAAAGCACGTAGCCTGCTTTTTGCAGATATTCTACGGCTTTAGCAGCAAATTCGCGCTCGGTTTTTGCTGCGTTCAAAAATTCTTTATAGCCCTCGCAATAAGCAAAGGCAGCTTCCTTTTCTTGAGCAGCATCTTTGCCGATATGAGGAAATTCCCACGTAAGTTTTTTCTGCAAATCTTTCACATCAGTCACAACAATCAAATCCTTTCTATGTTCAGCTTGCTTTATTTTCATCTAGAAAATTATACTCAAGAGTATATGTTCTACTAAACTCTGCGTTCGCCTGCGGCTCCGCAATCGCTAAGCATTCACATTATACTCGAGAGTATATGTTCTGCTAAGCTCTGCGGTCGCTTACGCTCCGCAATCGCTAAGCATTCACATTATACCACATTACACAGCGAAGTAACATACACAAATGTAACAAAAGGCCGACAAATTCCCGCAGGAACCTATCGGTCTTAATTATAAAAATTTTATTTTACGCAGGAACAAGCTACAAAATGATTAGGCTCTACCTCGCGCAGCACGGGATTGCCTTTATCGCAAACTCCTGCTACCGGACAATCGCAGCGCTTCATAAAGCGGCACGCATCCGGCAAATTTATGGGAGCAGTAATTTCGCCCTTAATTATTTGACGTTTAGGCTTATCCTTGCCCACAATTGGCAGCGGAATAGCCGATAACAGCGCCTTAGTATAAGGATGCAGCGGATTTTTAAACAACAAATTTGCCGGAGCTTTTTCTACCATGGTACCCATATACATAACGGCTATATCGTCAGAAAAATATTTTACAACGGACAAATCGTGGGTAATAAAAATATATGTCAATCCCAAATCCTTTTGTAACTGCTTCAGCAGATTCAAAATCTGTGCCTGAATAGAAACGTCCAGTGCCGAAACAGGCTCGTCGCAAACAATCAATTTAGGGTTCATAGCCAACGCACGGGCAATGCCGATACGCTGACGACGGCCGCCGTCCAGCTCGTGAGGATAAACATTGGCATAACGCTCTGCCAAACCAACTGTACGCATAAGCTCCAAGGTACGTTCCTCAATCGCGTCTTTGCCTTTAAGCAATTTGTGTTCAATAATCGGCTCGCTGATAAGCTGCATAACGGTTTCGCGAGGATCTAAAGAAGAAAACGGGTCTTGGAAAACCATCTGCATTTTTTGGCGCAGCGGGCGCATTTCGCGGCGGCTCAGCTTCGTAATATCCTGACCTTGGAAAATAATTTTGCCGCTGGTAGGTTCAATCAATTTTAAAATGCAGCGTCCGGTAGTAGATTTGCCGCAGCCGGATTCGCCTACGATACCAAGAGTTTTTCCTTCCTCTAAGGCAAAGCTTACGCCGTCAACTGCGTGCAGCTGACCTGCCGCCGTATTAAAATATTTCGTTAAATTTTCAATCACTAACAGAGGATTATTGCTCATTTTTGTTCCTCCTTAGAGTAAAGTCCGGACGAGAATAAGCGTGGCAGGCGACAAAATGAGTTTTGCTGCCGTCCACGGCTTTCAGTTCCGGCACAGCTTCAGAGCAGCTTGCCGTCGCATAAGGGCAGCGCGGCGCAAAAGCGCAGCCCGGCGGCAAATCGGAGGGGTCGGGCATTAAGCCTTTGATAGGCTCCAGCATTTCACCTTGTTCCTTTAAATTGGGCAGGCTGTTGAACAAGCCCTCGGTATAAGGATGGCGCATATTATTGAAAACGTCGTCCACAGTTCCCTTCTCCACAATGCGTCCGGCATACATTACTGCCATATCGTCACAAATTTCCGCTACAATACCCAAGCTGTGAGTAATCATCAGCATGGACATATCGCGGTTGTTAATCAAATCCTTCATCAGCTCTAAAACCTGCGCCTGAATTGTTACATCCAAAGCTGTGGTCGGCTCGTCTGCAATTAACAGCCTGGGACTGCAGGCCAGCGCAATAGCGATAACCACGCGCTGCTTCATGCCGCCGGAAAATTGGTGCGGATAATCGTAAGCTCTGCTTTCAGCAATGCCTACCAATTTCAGCATTTCCTTAGCCTTTTCCAAGGCTTCCTCAGGTTTTAAATTTTGGTGCAGCTCCAAGCTTTCGGCAATTTGTTCGCCTACGGTCATAACGGGATTTAAGGCAGTCATCGGATCCTGGAAAATCATAGCCACATCGTTGCCGCGCATAGCTTCCAATTCGGCGTCGCTCATTTTCAGCACGTCCTTGCCGTCCAGCATAATAGAGCCGTTTTTAATTACTCCGGGCGGGTCGGGAACAAGATTCATAATGGAAAGCGCCGTGGTTGTTTTGCCGGCGCCAGTTTCACCTACCAAGCCTAAGGTCCGTTTTTTGCCAATGGCAATATCGATACCGTTGACAGCGTGCACATCGGAATCTTCTGTTTCGTAATGGACTACAAGGTCCTTAATATCTAATACTAAATCCATAATGCAGTCCCCCTTATTTCTTCAGCTTCGGATCCAGCGCGTCGCGCAGGCCGTCGCCCAACAAATTCAAAGCCAATACGGTGAACATAATGGCCAAGCCGGGAATAACGCAGATATAGCTGGCGCCGCGAATATGCGCGCGTCCGCCGGAAAGCAGTGCGCCCCATTCGGGAGCAGGCGCCGGAACGCCAATTCCCAAAAAGCTTAAGGAAGACGCGGAAATAATGGTAGTACCAATCAGCAGCGTTGTCTGCACAATAATCGGCGACAGGCAGTTAGGCAGAATATGACGCAGAATTATTTTCCACGTGGGCAAACCCATTGCGTAAGATGATTCTACATATTCCAAATCGCGCACTGTCATTACAGAAGCGCGCACGATACGCGCATAATTAGTAGCGCAGGAAATTGCCAGCGCAATAATTAAGTTGATGGTGCTGGTACCCAAAAGAGAAACGATAACAACAGCCTTCAAAATATTAGGAATGGAGTAAAATATATCAATACCGCGCATGATAATATCATCGGCCTTACCGCCATAAAATCCGGCAATGGAACCTAAAATCGTGCCTACAATTAAGCCAAAGCCCACGGAGCCTACACCGATAGCCAGGCTGTAACGGGCGCCGTACATAACGCGGGCAAATAAATCGCGTCCGTATTCGTCCGTGCCAAACCAATGCTCGCTGTTGGGAGCCTGCAACTTCATTGCCAAATTTTGACCGATAACATCGGTTTCGTAATCAAATACCAAGGGACTGATAACGGCGACAACTACCAGCAGCGCCAAAAACGCCATGCCTATAACCGCGCCTTTATTTTTTAACAGACGATGCCAGGTTTCTTGGAACATGGTGCGTCCTTTGATTCTTTTCTTTGCTGCCATCTTCCTCACCCCTTCTTGCTGTATTGAGCCTTGATACGCGGGTCAAAGAAAGCGTATACCAAGTCAACAATCAAATTGATAATACACATTAAAATAGAGCACAAAATTATCGAACCGGTTACCATGGGAATATCGCGTCTGGTAATAGATTCGTATACCAAGCGACCAATTCCCGGCCAACTGAATACCGTCTCAGCCAAAACAGAACCGGTAATAACCAAAGACATTTGCAGACCGATAGCCGTAATAATGGGAATCAGCGCATTTTTTAAACCGTGCTTATAAATAACTCGCTTTTCGCTGCAGCCTTTAGCGCGGGCGGTGGTCATATAATCCTGACGCATTACGTCCAGCATGGAGGAACGCGTAATACGCGTAATCAACGCCGCCAAGCCAAAGCCTACGGTAACGGCAGGCAGCACTAAGCTTTTCCAGCCAAAATTGCCGCCGGTGGGAAATAATCTCAAATGCAGCGCAAAAATAATAATCAGCATCAAGCCCAGCCAAAAGTTAGGCATGGAAGTACCGAACAAAGCAAAAACCATACCTGCGGTATCTTTCCAAGTATTTTGGTGAATAGCGGTATAAATTCCTAAAGGAATAGAAACGATAGTAGCAATAATAACAGCAGAACCGCCAAGATATAAGGTGTTGGGCAGATATTGGAAGAAGGTAGCAAATACGTCCTTGTTGGTGACATAGGATTTACCCATATCGCCTACCAGCATTCCCTTCATATAATTGAAATATTGCAGCAGAAACGGCTGATCAAGTCCCAAATCATGGCGAATCTGCTCAATCATTTCCTGCGAAGCGCCATCGCCTGCAATCATCATAGCAGGGTCACCTTCAGTTAAACTCATGGCCCAGTAAATCATAAAGGATGTTACTAAAATTACAGGAATTAAACTGAGGAGTCTATTGACAACATATTTTAACATTCAATGCAGCTCCTTTCATAAAAGTCGCAACTATAAAACAAGAGAGGACAACGCCCTCCCTTGTTTTTAGCCTGTGTAAATTATCTAACTTACTTATTTAGCTATATAAGCATGACGCCAATCATGGTTGCCGCCGCCATAGAAATATTCGCCCTTCAAATCTTTATTGTAGGCGATAACCAAATTAGCAATGTACAGAGGAACCTGCGGACATTGGTCAACTAAATATTTTTGCAGTTCGATGCCGGTTTCCATGCGTTGTTTTTGATCTTTCAGAGTTGCAACGTCGTCAATCATCTTGTCTGCTTTAGCGTCAGCAAAATGATGGTAGTTAGAGCCGGAACCGGTGTAGAACAGGTCGCGATATACGAAGTCAACTTTGGAATCTTCATTCCAACGCCACAGGAACAGATTTTGTTTACCGTCCTTGCAGGCAGCTTTCAAAGCAGCTTGTTCCATGGGAACCAAATCAACGGTAATTCCAATCTTAGCCAAATTAGCTTGAATTACGGTAGCAATTTGCTCATAAGGAGCGCCGGTTGCATAAGTCAAAGTAGTTTTGATAGGGCCGGTTACGCCGGATTCTTTCATTAGCTGTTTTGCACGCTCAAGATTAAAATCATAACCAGGCATTTCGTCATAGAAGCCCCACAAACCACGGTTCAAAATGGTTTTTTGCAGAGTGCCCTTGCCGTTCAGAGCAGCATCCAAAACAGATTTTTTGTCGATAGCGCAAGCTACGGCCTGACGCAGCTTTTGGTTATCCCACGGTTTCTTTTCTACGTTGAAAGCAAAGTAGAAAAGACGAGTGCCGGGCTGTTCATAAACAGTAACCTTTTTGTCATCCTGCAAGAATTTTAAATCGCTGATAGGCGGATTTACGCATACGTCGATTTCGCCGGCCTGCAACGCCATTACGCGAGCAGAAGCTTCTATCATCGGACGGAATTCGATAACATCAGAAACGCCGGGAGCAAAGTTTTCGGTTGCGGGAAGGCTATTTCCCCAATAATCTTTAACCTTGTTCAAACGGCAGTACTCGCCTTGAACCCATTTGTCAAATTTATAGGGACCGGTACCAATCAGCCAAGGTTCCTTTACGCCGTCATCATAAGCTTTTTTAGATTGAATAGATAGAGGAACGGAAGACAGAGATTGGATAAATTCATTATTGTAAGAACTGATTTCAATTTCAATTTGATGCTTATCTTTAACGGTACATTTTACAAAGCCGGCCAGAGCGGATTTAATAACGTTCTTCATAGCCATGTCCAAAGTAAACTTAACGTCGTCAGCAGTCATGGGAGTTTTTTTACCATCATTGAAATATACGTCTTTACGCAGATTCATAATGATGTGGGTATCGTCAACAAATTTCCAATCGGTTGCCAAGCCGGGAACAAAACGCTCTTTTCCTTGAGAACCGTTGTTGAAAAACACCAAGGTTTGGTGAGTGTTCTTCAAAATAACGTTGTTAGCAGCATCCTGTTGCTTTTGCAGATTAAGATTGTTGATGTCGGCATCAGTACCGATAACCAGCTTCTCTTTGTGAGCAACGCCACCACCGGCAGCATTATCGGCTTTTTTTTCACCGCCGCCGCAGCCGGCAACAGCCATAGCAGCGATCATCAAAGCTGCCATGAGAAAAACTAATAATTTTTTCATAGTGCACCTTCCTTTTTATTTTTAAAAATTTTGTTAATTTTATTTTACACTATAATGTCATATTATGCAAGAAATTCATCTGTTCGCTGCCGCGTCAGTTTACTGTAGGAATCAAAAGGACAGACTCCACCAATTTTGTCTTACTAATTAAGTTATTCGAGCTTGACATACCATTTAAGGGTCGCCAAGCATTCTGGGTTAGTAATATTAAAGCCAAATAGGGTTTTGTAACCACATTTTTTTTTGCATTTATAGGCTTACATGGCCCTCGGCGCTACAGGGTGCTAGTACTTTTTTCTACTCAATCTGGTCTTAGCTACTTTAAAATTATTCAGAATATAGTCAAGGCCATCTAATAACCTCTTATCGTCAGCTTCAGTATCCATTCCTTCTGTTATTTTCCTTACTAAGTTCTGCAATTCTTTTGCTTCTCCCGCTGCTCCTTTAAGGCATGCTGTCATCCTAAACAGGGTTTGCTTCAGACGAAAACCATCCAATACGTATTTAGACTTATCTAAATACGACAAAGCAGTCTTTATCCACATTCCTCCATCTGCATTTATATAAACTCTTTTTACTTTGCTTAAATCATAATGCTGTTCAATATATCTATATACTTGTACCCATAACCTCCATAACGGTCTGTTTGCTCGCCATATCCAGAATGCTGGCGTTTTCACCTGCTTTCCGGTAAGATGTCTGAGAAGCTTCCTCAAGGATACAGGCCTTGGCATCCTCACTAATAACGTTCATGACTCTCAATCTTCAAATATTTATCTAAAAGATATGCGCTCTTGCCAGTAATCGTATGTTTAAATAAAGTTTTATGGAAAATAATAGGTCCCATAAAAGTAAGTAGTTATTTCGAGTCGGTACGGACTACAGGCCATTTCTGCTTTCGCGCTTCACTTTCAACCAGAAATTGGTTGCAGTCCTCCAATGTTTCAGAAATAATGTCCAGACCAAACTACAGGATCTCTTGCTGAACACTGTTAACGAAGTCAGCGATGTCTTCTGGATGAGAAATAAATTCTTCAATAGCTTTTTGCAAATTATGAGTGCCAAATGTGACAAAACGTTGTATACTAGTATGCAAATAGAACACCTCTATTGTGTATTTGTTTTTGTTTGGTCACTTAATAATAACACAATTTAGTGTTCTCTTTTATTTCCCGTTTTTCCTACAAAAACTTTACGCTAGCTGAAAAAAAAACACGAACACTTTCATCAACTACAATACAATACACACCAGCTAAACCGCTATATTTAAAATAAATGTTTGTTCCTAGCGTATTTCATGAACAACCACTCATATATTCTAAAAAATATAGTGGCGATATATTTTCACTCGTTCAACTCGCTTTTTTAACGCAAAAAGAGCCTTCGAGAAATTTTCTCGAAGGCTCTTTACTTGCTTCTTTTATACGTGCGGAATATCCGTAAACTCGCTGATTTCGCGGTTGATGGTACACAAGTCGCTTAAATTCAAATCGTGCAGATTTTTATGACCGGTAATGCGGGCATAGGATTTTAATTCTGACAAAGAAACGTTCAAATAATTAGCAACTCTTTGAGCAGCCGCGTCAATATGCAGGCGTGCGCGCAGCTCCGGGTCCTACGTAGCCATACCCATGGGGCATTTACCGCTGCCGCAGATACGGTATTGCTGGCAGGCGGCAGCGTCCTTACCAATGTGAGGAAATTCCCACGTGAGCTTTTTTTGTAATTCTTTCACAGTAGTCACAGCAATCAAATCCTTTCTATGCTCAAGTTTCTTTATAATCATATAGAATATTATACCGCAAGGGTATATGTTCTACTAAACTCTGCGTTCGCCTGCGGCTCCGCAATCGCTAAGTATTCACATTATACCACATCCCATGGCAAAGTAACATACACAGATGTAACAAAAGACCGACAAATTCCCGTGGGAATTTATCGGTCTTTACTAATTTAATATTTTAGCGGCAATCACTATTTTTTAAACGTTACTTTTATATTGGTTCCCTCGCCAACCTTGCTTTGCAGACTAATCGCTGCGCCAAGATAAATAGCTGCATGCTTTACAATAGAAAGGCCCAAGCCGGTGCCGCCGGTTGCTTTAGAATGGCTCTTATCAACACGATAAAATCTTTCAAAAACTCTATCCAAATGTTCTTCCGCAATGCCAATGCCGGTATCGGTTACTGTCAAAACGCCTTTACTTGTAACAGCTATGCTCACGCTGCCGCCGTCCACATTATATTTAATTGCATTTTCCACTAAATTATATACAATCTCATAAAAAAGTCTGGAAGCGCCGCGTAATACGCACGTCTCTGTTTGCAGATTTAACTGCACGTTATGCCGCTCAGCCTTTTCGCGCAAAACTTCAACAGCCTCTTTGCTAATTACAGCAAGGTCAACCGTTTCTTCAGCCAGTTCCAAGCCTTCGTCGAGCTGAGATAAACGTATAATATCTTCAAGCAGCGCCAAAAGCCTTGCAGCTTCATTATGAATATGTCCTACAAATCTGGGAAGATCATCAGCTTTTACCATGCCTCCCTCAATCATTTCAGCGCTGCCAAGAATTGCTGTCAGCGGAGTACGCAGCTCATGCGACACATTAGCAGTAAATTCACGCCGAACACGTTCAGCATTACTTTTTTCGGTAATATCAAACGCCAGCAGCACAACGCCGATATTAGTTTTTTCAAACTCAATACTGCTGATATCTATTTGATATTTTCTTCCGTTGCGCTCAAGACAAATTTCGCTGTGACCTTCCTGCAAAGCGCGATTGGTAGCTTCGGTAACTTCCGGACTGCGCTCCACTGTAAGAAAATTATGTCCCACTGTCTGCTGCGTTTCTGCATGAAATATATTTTTAGCCGATTTATTGATACTGATGATAACGCAATCGCTATTCAGCAGCACAAGACCCTCGTTCATACTGTCAATAATCTGCATAAACTCATCGCTCTTTTGTCTAAGCTGACGCAGCTGCAAATCAATTTGCTGCCGTTGTTTATTTATGCGCGTCAATAGCGGCACTATTTCATCATAGGTTTTATTTTCTAAGGGATTATCAAGATCAAGCTGATTAAGCGGCTCCACAATTTTTTTGGCCAAGCGTTTAGCCAGCAAAAACGCTAAAATAATAATCAGCACAACAACAGCAATGATTGGCTGCAGCATTCCCAACGCCAAAGCGCCTATGCCGGCGGTATTAACAGAAATACGCAGCACGGAGCCGTCCGTTAAGCGTTTGGCACAATATATATTTTTTTCCCAAAGAGTTTCCGAATAACGATAGCTTTTGCCCTCGCCGACAAGCAAGGCCTGACGCACTTCTTCTCTTTGGGCGTGATTTGCCATTCTCTGCGGATCGGCCTCGGTATCATATAAAACGGAGCCGTCAGCGCCAATCCATGTCAGACGCGAAGCGCCTTTAGCCAAAGAAGCTAAATACGGCTTACCAAATTTTTCTACGCCGTTTACTGCAAAAGTAAGCTCGTCTGCTAACTGCCTGCTCTGCACATCTTCAAAATAATTATACAGGCAGCCCATAATAATTAAGGCGCAGGCTATTAAAGCAGATACCGTAGCCGCCATAATGGAGCGAAAAATTTTTCCTGTCATGGACGTGCCTCCAGCCGATAACCAACATTACGCACCGTTTCAATAAATTTTCCGTAGCGTCCCAGCTTTTGCCGCAATGTTCTAACATGCATATCCAGGGTTCTTGTTTCGCCTACATAGTTTTCACCCCAAACCTGAGCAAAAATCTGCTCGCGTGTAAAAGCCATGCCGGGATGAACAAGAAAAAGCTCCAATAATTCAAATTCTTTATAAGTCAGCTGCACTCGTTTATCATCTATAAAAAGCGTATGCTCGTCTAAATTAAGCGTAAGCCCTTCCAATTTCAAATTTTTTTGCACTCTACTATTCTGACAACGACGCAGCACCGCCTTAATCCGCGACACAAGCTCCATTACGCCAAAAGGCTTCACAACATAATCGTCAGCTCCTAAATCAAGGCTTTGAATTTTGTCATATTCCGCGCCTTTGGCCGTCGCCATAATTACAGGCAAATCGTAAAAACGCGCGTCAGCACGAATTTTTTTTAACAGCTCAACTCCATCCATTCCCGGAAGCATAACATCCAAGACAACTAATTGCGGTTTTTGTGTTTGGAGCGCGTTCCAAAAGGCAAGTCCATCCTCGAAGCCTTTGGCCTCAAAGCCTGTAGAATGCAAAGCGTATAACTCAATATCTCTGATGGCAGTATCATCTTCTACACACCAAATCACGCCTTTTCCTCCTCACTTTTATGCACGCCCGTCACAGAATAAATAACCCACTCTGCCAAATTTGTTGCATGGTCGCCAATGCGCTCAAAATATTTTGCAATCATTAAAAGATCAAGCGCGTATTCTCCGTCATTAGATTCAGCCGAAATGTACTCGATAAGCTGTTTTTTTACATCAATAAAGCAGTTGTCCACTACGTCGTCATATTCTATAACCGCCTGCGCTAAAGCAACATCCTGCTTAACATAGGCGTCTACACTGTCGGTCACCATTTTCATGGTCGCAACACCCATCTTTTTTAAAACATCCTGCGTTTCTAAGCTGCGGCCGCCCAAAGACAAAGTAATTTCCGCAATATTCTCGGCCTGATCGCCAATACGCTCCATATCGGTAATCATTTTCAGCGCCGCAGAAATCTGCCTTAAATCGCGCGCCACAGGCTGCTGCTCCAGCAGCAGTTTTAAGCAAAGCGTTTCAATATTGCGTTCCTTTTTGTCTATTTCTTTATCTCTGGCCGTAACCTTAGCTGCAAAATAAACGTCGCCGCTGATAAGCGCCGAAGCGGCAAGAGCAATTACCTCTTCGCAAAGCGCGCCCATTTCTATCATTTCCCGATTCAAAAGCGCAAGCTGTTCGTCAAAATAATTTCTCATCAACCAAACCTCCCTGTTATATAATCCTCGGTACGCTTATTTTGGGGTTTAGAAAATAATTTTTCGGTAGC
>ERZ773209.1101-NODE-1101-length-17006-cov-5.556427_pt1 | contig 17006 bp, 14 predicted proteins | sample MGYA00511109_ERZ773209 | MGnify/ENA primary metagenome ERZ773209 (study PRJEB29015, sample SAMEA2737786) | human gut metagenome | biome: human gut; feature: human-associated habitat; material: faeces | place: China | collected 2012 ...
CATATCAAAATAAAAAAGCTTCGGCTACACGGTTAGTGTGCCGAAGCTTTTTGCGTTGCGAAAATTGTTTTGGCAAGTCTGTTAGAATATAGTATTTCTCTTTTGCAAATTTATTGTTTGAATGATTTTTGCTCCAATGCTAAGCCAATCAATCTATCGGCTTGGTCGGCCATAAACAGAGGAATATTAAGTATATCGTCATCCAGCTTCAAATTATCCAAGGAGAAGCGCACTCGGAGCTTAACCTTATCCGATTTATGTAAAAACGCGTGATTTTTACAGCTGGTACAGCCACACTATCAGCGGCATGGTAATGGTGCAGAGGGTAGCGGTAACGACGTTGATCACGCTGGCGTATTCAGGCTGGTTGTCAAAGAGGGACGCCATGCTTACGCAGGTGGTAGCGGAGGGTGTTGCCGTAGCTAAAAGGGTAATCAATAAAATGGTTTTGCCGTCGGGGGAAAAGGCTGCCAAGCCGCTGTATTTTACAAAGACTAAGATGATGAGGGGCATAACAATCAGGCGTAAAAAAGCCACTAAGGGCACACGCTTATAGGAGCGAATTTTTTCCCAGCTCATATTGCCTAAAAGCATACCGGCAATAATCATAGCGGACGGGCCGATGACAAGTCCCAGTGAGTGCAGAGCATCGTTGACCGGACCGGGCAGGCGCCAGCCTGTAAGGAGCAGCACAAGACCGATAAAAATGGCAATCATGTTGGCGTTGGTAAACACGGCGCGCCAATCCATGTGGGTTTCCCGCGCCATGGTTGATTTCATGTGGGTCCAAAAAAGCACCAGCTGCACTGCTAAAAAGGTGCTGGAATAAATTACCCATTCGGCGCCAAGTACGGCGATAACCAGTGGAATAATCAGATTACCGGCGTTGGAATAGATAACGGAGCATACCTCCACGGCATTTAGGTGCAGCAGCCTTTGCCAAAAAAGGCCTGCAAATAAAAGCAGCACCTGTACCGCAACGGCGGCTGCCGTGCTCAGCAGCAGCCCGTGCTGAATTTCCGGCGTAAAATCCACCTGAAAGGCGTCGATAATGACGCAGGGAAAGAACAGGTACAGCAGCAAAATGGACATCACCTTGCTGTCGGAGGCTTTAAGAATTTTTAAACGCACCAGGCTCATACTCATGAGCATGATGATAAATAACGAAAAGATTTTTTTGGCTAAAATTAGAGAAAGCATAGGAACTCCTTTGGCTATTTTGCCTGCGGCTTACTAGCCGTCAGGGATAAATTGATGGATAACGGCAATATTATAGCATATTTTTTTGGCACAGTAAGCAATTTGTCGCGCCCAAAATAACATTTTTACTAGGATTAAAATGGCCTAGTGGGTGACGATGGAGCGCAGTGTTTGTAATTGACGGAAGATAATACATAATACATGCACAAAAAGTGTCAAAATTACTGTTTCTGCCTAGGTAAGCCACTGGATTTTTGCTTAAATATAGGGTAAAATGAATTTAACGATAATTTAGCATGCCGGGTGCTTACTTGGGGTTTTACTGCAGGCGCAGACGTATGCTATGAAGGAAATGGTGTAAAATCAATGAGTACGTTAATTAAAAATGGTTTGCTGATTGATCCCGCTAATTTAGTGCAGGCCAAGCTTAATCTATTGCTGGAGGACGGCAGGGTGAAGCTGGTAACGGCGGCGGAGCCGCAGGCGGACGTAGTACTTGACGCTGCGGGCAAGGTTGTCTGCCCGGGATTTATTGATATCCATATGCACGAGGATTTTGTGGGCGAGGATGGTCTAATCGAGGACGACGACGCAACTTCAATATTTCGCTGCTCTCTGCGTATGGGGGTAACTGCCGTGCTGGGCGGTCAGTGCGGCATCAATCGTTACGACCCCGCAAAGTATCTTGATTTGGTGGACGCTTACGGCGCGCCTGTCAACGTGGCGCTATTGGCAGGGCACGGCTATATGCGCGAGGCCTGCGGCAATAAGGATAATTACGGCCACGTAAACGACGCAGAATTAAAACTTATGGTGCGAAAGATTGAGGAAGCCTTGGATGCAGGCTGCTTTGGCGTATCCTATGGATTGCGCTACGTTCCCGGTCTTACGGAAAAGGAAATGCTGGCGACGGCGGCACCCTGCGCGGCACGCAATAGGCTGATAGCCGCTCATGTGCGGGACGACGCGGAGGGAATTTTTGCTGCTACCAAGGAGTTTTTAGATGTGGCGAAAAAGCTGCATTTATCGGCGCAGTATTCCCATATCGGCTCTATGGCAGGCTTTGGGCAGATGGCAAAATTTTTGGCCATGATTGCCGAATATAAGCTGAACGGTCTGGATGTATCCTGCGACTGCTATCCCTATTACGCCTTTTCCACGGCTATCGGCGCAGCTACCTATGACGACGGCTGGCTGGAGCGCTATCACTGCGATTACGATGTGATTGAAATGTGCGAGGGCAAATACAAGGGACAGCGCTGTACCGCAGAAATTTTTGCCGAAGAACGCCGCGAGCATCCGGAGCATTTAACCGTGTGCCACGTAATGAAGGAAGCAGACGTAGATTTAGCGTTAGGCTCCTTGAACGTTATGCTTGGCAGCGACGGTATTATGAACAAGGGACAGGGACATCCGCGGGCGGCAGGCTCCTTCCCCCGTTTGTTCAGCCAATTTGTGCGGCAAGGGAAGCTGTCGCTGGAGGAGGCTGTACGCATGTGTACAGCTATGCCGGCAGAAAAGCTGGGACTGACGCATAAAGGTAATTTGCGCGTAGGCGCAGATGCGGATATTGTAATTTTCGATCCTGCTAAAATTGAGGATAAAGCGACTTTTGAAAATCCTACGCTGCCTGGCGAGGGTATCGACTATGTGCTGATTGCCGGAGAAATTGCGGCAAAGGACTGCAAGGTTGTGAACGGGTCGTTGGGGCGCGCATTGCGTAAATAAAAGGGAGGCTGTATTATGGAATTAGGCTTTTTATCGGTAGTTCCGCCGCTGGTGACAATTGCTTTGGCGTTAATCTTTAAAAACGTGTTTGTGGCGTTGCTTGTAGGCGTATTTTTGGCTAATATGATTTTGGCGGGAGGCGCATTTTTCGCAGGCCTTAACAATACCTTTTACAGTATCGTGAAGGTATTTGCTTCTAACGGCAACACTATTGTACTGATGTCTATTTTCTTAATCGGCGCGGTGCTGTATTTAATTGAGCGTTCCGGCGGTATTGCCGGTTTTATCGACATCATGGTAAATAAGCGCGGTATTATTAAATCTAAAAAGGCTTCCCAGTTTTTCACCTGGCTGCTGGGATGCATTGTTTTTACGTCCGGTTCTTTGAGCTGTATGGTTACCGGCTCGGTAGCGCGGCCGTTAAATGACAGCATGAAGGTGTCTCACGAAAAGGCTTCTTTTTTAGTACATTCCACTTCTACGCCGGTCTGCGTGCTGCTGCCGTTAAGCGGCTGGCTTGGCTCCATGAGCGGCTATTTGGTTTCCGGCGGCGTGCCTAAGGATCAGGCGATTACTGTGCTGTTCCAATCCATTCCCTTTAATTTTTACTGCATTATCGCTGTTGCTTTTGCTCTATTTTCCTGCTTTTTGCCTATTGATTTCGGCATGATGAAAAAGGCAGAGGAGCGCGTGGACTCCACCGGCGAATTGGACGACCCTGCCAGTGCAGGCGGTGACAGCAGCAGAGAGGCTACGATGGTTGCTGCTAACGCCAATCCTAACGCTTGGAATATGGTAACGCCTATGGCGGTTATGATTATCGGTATTTTGGGTGTGCTGCTGGTAACGGGCAAAGGCGACCCTACTAAGGGAGCCGGTTTGCAGTCTCTGCTGTGGGGCTGTATGCTGTCCGCAGGCTCTATCTGTCTGATGTGCTTGGTGCAGAGGGTGTTTACCTTAGAAAAACTGACCGAGGAATTTATTAAGGGTATGGCTTCCATGCTTTCCATCGTTTTGGTACTTACACTGGCTTTTGCTATGGGGCCGTTGGTAAAACAATTGGATACGGGCAATTACCTTTCCCATATTTTTATGAACTTTTTAAGTCCCGGACTGCTGCCCGCTTTGGTATTTGTTATGGCGATGCTGCTTTCTTTCGCTACGGGTACCTCCATGGGCACTATGGCGATTATGGGCTTGATTGCCATTCCTATGGCTATACAGATGGGGGTTAGCGTGCCTTTAACGGCAGGCGCAATGTTTGGCGGCGCCATCTTCGGCGACCATTCCTCACCTATTTCTGATACTACTATTATGTCCTGCGCTACTACGGGCTGCAATATTATGGATCACGTAAAAACGCAGATGCCTTATGCTTTGTGCTTTGCAGCTGCTTCCGTAATTCTTTATTTGGTGTTTGGCATGGTGATGTAATTTTATTTAGTTAAATAAAAAAACAGGCAGAGCTGTGGGGAAACCTGCGGTGCTGCCTGTTTTTTTGGATTGGCGTGCGTGCGGCACGCTAGTAGTTAAAAAATGCAATTCTTTTGCCGCCAAAAGAATTGCGAAGAAAACTGCGCGATTTTGAAAATCGCGGCAAACTACCGCTTTTTCTTAGCAGAAAAAGCTTAGCAAAAAGGGCTTTACCATTTCCCTTGGGCTATTAGTTCTTGATTGTGGATGCTGCTTTTGTGTTCTTGGTTCTAGGTAAGCACCGTTCGGAAATTTATGGCTTTGGCGGTCTGCCGCAAAGTGAATTGTAATTAGGCAATTAAAATTTTACATTACAGCAGAAATTTAGAACGGCAAAAGTAAATTTGCACTTTGCGGTAGACCGCTAAAGTCTTGCATTGCGAGCCTAAATGACCCGAAGCCTCTAGCCCCAAAAATTGCGCATTGGGCAAGCGTTGTTACAAAGTTCGAATTATCTATAAACGTCGAAGATTCTTTGCCGCGCTTCGAAAAGCGCGCGCTTTTCTTGCAACTTCTTTTGGCGACAAAAGAAGTTGAATAAAGACACGCTGACGTTCGTGTGAACGTCTAAAGTAAATTTACACTTTGCAGTGGACTACATGCAGTTTTTATGTGCCAAAGTAATTAAGCAGATTATATTACTTGTCCAGCGCGATAGCGTAGTCTCTGTAAATTGTAAATGAGTTCTTCGAATTTACGTCATCACGATGAAGCTCGGGGGACTTACTGCCTGCAAGCAAGGCTCTTTTTGCATACTTTTTACCCTAAAGGGCACGCGTCTTGCCTAAAGAAAAAGTATGATATATAAGCGGTACGTGCCGCTTGTACGTTAAAAGTAGGCAAGGCGATTATATTATCACTAAGTGAAGATAGCGTTTTTTAGTGAATGAGGGCATGGAAGCATAGAAATCGAGCAATGTTTGAGCGAAGCGAGTTTTGCGAGATTTCGTGATGCTTCCGCCCGCAGTGAGCGTGAAAAAACGCGTTGAACGAGTGATAATATATCGCCTCTGTAACCTGTGAAAACTATTTAAACAAGTGATAATATCTTGCCGTAGTGAGCGTAAAAAAACGCGTTGAACGGGTGATAATATATCGCCTTTGTAATCTATGAAAACTATAATAACCCCCTGTAATCTGCGCTTAAATTGTGGTATAATACAATATCATATTTTAGTGGAGTTTGTATGCGCAGAAAAGTTTTATTCGGCATTGATTATACGGATAGCGAACTGATTAAGGTACTGCTGTACCTATTTGTCGGCGGTACGGCGGCACTGGTAGAATGGGCGCTGTTCTATATTTTCTTGCATTATCTGCCGGGTGGCTTGGGCATGAGCCTTACTGCCTTGACTATGACCGCTACGGCTTTGGCCTTTTGCCTATCCACGCTGTATCATTATTTTTTGGGCAACGTACTTGTTTTCGACAGCGGCAGCCGTTATGACAAGGGTAAGGAGCTAAGCCTGGTGTTTCTCGTAAGCATGATGGGTCTAGGCTTTAATCTGCTTTTGATGTACGCTTTTGTAAGCCTGTTAGGCTGGCAGCCCATGCTGAGCAAGGTGCTGACCAGCTGTATTGTAGTAGTGTGGAATTATCTTTCGCGTAAAAAATGGATTTTTAGGAGCTGAAAATGGCTATTACCTATGCAGAAATAGCAAAATTTAATAAAGTAGTGCTGGTGTATAATCGCAATAGCGGCAAGCAGTTTTTTGCCAGTATGATGGCAAGAATTAACGATGTTTATAGACAGCTTAAGCAGGTGCTGGGATTTAAAGCTATTGAGCTGTGGGAAATAAGCTATTTTGACGAAATTCCCCAAATTGCTCAAAATATTGCCGATAATAAAGTGGATTGGGTGATTATCGCCGGCGGCGACGGCACTATCCGCGCGTTAATTGAGCAGCTGGCAAATTGTCAATATCTGCCTTATATCAGCGTTTTTCCTGCGGGAACAGTCAATTTGGTAGCTAAAGAGCTTTTGATGAGCGGCGATCCCAATAAATGGGTGAAGCGCGTTACTAAGGGCGTAGAAGTGCCTGTGTATTTGGGACGCGCTAACGGACACGTTTTTCTGACAGTAGCTGGTATCGGCTTCGATTCTTTGGTGGTGGATAACGTTACGGAAAAAGAGAAGAAGCTGCTTAATAAATTAGCCTATGTTTGGCAGGGTACGGAGCTGATGCGCAAGGAGCTTTTGTTCAGCAACTGGCGTTACCGCTTCGAGGTGCGTTTTGACGACGAGAGCCAGTGGCACGAGGCTTCCTCTGTTATTGTGGGCAAAAGCCGTTATTATGCAGGACGTTATAATTTATTCCGCAGTGCTTCGCTGTCTTCTCCCTGGTTATATGCTGCTTTGTTTACCGGCTCCAAGCGCAGCGACTTTATCCGCTATGCTGCCTGCATTGCTTTGGAGGCTTTAGGCTTTGATAAGGATATTGTTATCCGCAAGGTGAAGAAGCTGGAAATCCGCTGTAATGTAGAGCATTTTGCAGCAGAGCTGGACGGCGACGCTGTTACGGCTGCGCCGCTGGAGATAGTGATGGAAGAGGTTCCTGTTAAATTTTTGGCATAAGGGTTGGATGTAAGTTGAGAAAATCAGTAAACAAGCTGGTAATAGCGCTATTTATTTTGCTGGCAGGGGCAATTGAATATAAATTGGCTTACGATAGTTTTGGCAGCCTTAACCCTATGCCAGTAGAAGAATTTGGCTTTGAAATATTTAACCATCTTTTGCGTGACTGCTTTTTGGGTTTGATTGCCTGGACGCTGTATTTTAGGCGCAATCGCCTGGTGGACCGTGTGCGCCGTTATTTTCCCGTGGTAGTCATCGGCCTTTTGTATGTGGGCGTGGCCTGCTTTATGGTTTATCAGCTGAGCCTTGATAAAGGCGTGCAGACGGTGCTGGCGATTACGGCAGGTATCAACAATAATATTTTGCTGGTGCTGCTTACGGCTATGTGCTACTATAAATGGCCTAATCTGCTGATGAAAACCGTTTATTTTGCCGTGTATGTTTTTACGGCGCTGGCGCTGATTTTTGACGCCTTTTATTTTTGGCAGACCTCTATGCACGTGGAAAGCGTGCTGTTTCAAAATCTCAACATTTATGCGGTTAAGGGCGTTTTAGCCACCATGAGCAATGTACTGTTAGCAGCTATTGTGGGTGCTATCGCTTTGGTGCTGCTGCTGTTTCGCGTGCCTAAGCCTAATAAACGCAAGCCTAATTTTGTGTGGTCACTGCTATGCGTAGCTATGTTTACCATTGTACTGAATTTGGCGGACCGTTTGCTGCTGACGGGCGGTATGTGGTGCGTAGAAACCATTATTGGCAATTATGTGACTATTGAAAACGAAAAAACGCGCATTATTTATCGCAATATGCTGTCCGTGCCTATCAATATCAATTTTATCAGTAAGGCGCTGTTTGATACGGATAAAATGGCAGGCGCCAAGCATGTGGAAATGCGGGAGCTGACCGCCAAGGATAAAAAGACGCTGGAGGGTTTGGGAATTGCAATTCCTAAGCCTGCGGTAGCCAAAATTGCGCCCCAATACGATAGAGTAGTGCTGCTGATTTTAGAATCCATGCATCGTGATTACATCAATTTTTATAATAAAAACATCCCCGAGCAGGCTACGCCGTTTCTTAATATGCTGGTGATTCGGTATCCTCATCTTAACAAATATTATTCCTCTGCCGTGCCCACTACCCAGGGCTTAAATGCTACGTTTCGTTCGCATTTGATTATGGATAAGGATATTCCCGGTAAAAAGACGCCGTCCCTGTTTCGCTCCGTGCAGCAGGCTGGTATGAAGGGTATTTTTATGAATGCGTCCAGTCAGTATTATGCCAACGAGCTGCGGGAATATCCCGACCAGTTTGGAATGCAGGACTATATCGCCAAAGAGCAGCTGGAAAAATGCGGCTATACCGGCGCCAGCGGCTGGGGCTATCATAATGACGTGATGTATGAGCATACGCTGAAGCTTTTGCAGGAAAACCGCGATAAGAAAATGCTTTTGGTAACAAAAACCCTGGACATGCACCAGCCATATCCCTATACGGGTTATCGCTGGGAGGAAATGCCTGAGGGCGTGCGGGATAATCCTAATTTTACTGTGCGCGGCGTGTATTGGGTGGATAAAACCCTGGAGCATTTCTTCACCCAGGCAGAAAAGCAGGGGCTGATGGACGAACGCACGCTGTTTATCATCACCAGCGATCACAATCCTCACAGCGGCGGCGAATATACCCAGCTGGTAACTAAGGCTGATGATAAGCAGAGCATTGCGCCTATTCCGCTGATTTTTGTCAGCAAAAATTTGCAGCCTCTGGATGCTTTGCGTACTAACGAATATGCCTCGCAGATTGATTTGGCGCCTACGCTGCTGTATCTTTTAGGCGTGGATATTCCGGAGAAATTTATTGGCCGCAATCTTTTGCAGCCTGCCGAAATACCCTTTGCCTTAGGTTATTTTGGCGGTAAGGCCTTTTATTGGTCGGATAAGCGGCATTTTGTAGACCAAATGGATAATCCTAATCCCAATGAAACCGATGATGCCTTGACTAATTATATTATCCATAATTACGGCCAATGGCACCAAACGGAGTAAGTTTTAACTTCATAAAGATAAGTATTATGTATACAATACCGACGAACCTACACATTCGTCGGTATTTGTTTTATAATATATTCAAAATGAAAACATTTTGTGAAGTGGAGGAGTTTGTATGTTTTTAATTATTGGCGCTTTGGTCGTTATCGGCGTAATTTATTTGCTGCTGAAACGCCATGAATCGCGTATGGTGTTAATTGCTGCCGGTATTTTAATGTGCATTATTGCAGGCAAGCCTATGGCTTCCCTGGACGCTTTTGCCAAAAGCATGACTAATGCGGGCTTGATTACTTCTGTTTGTTCCTGCATGGGCTTTGCTTGGTGCATGAAGTACACCGAATGTGATAAACATTTGGTAGTTGCTATTGGCAAGGTTTTGAAAAAAATGGGCTTTTTGCTGATTCCCGGCGCTACCTTGGCTACCTTTGTTGTTAATATTGCTATTCCCAGCGCCGCAGGCTGCAGCGCTGCCGTTGGCGTTATCTTTATTCCTATTTTGATGGCTGCCGGCATCCATCCTGCCATGGCTGCTGCCGCTGTAAAATCCGGTACCTATGGCAGTATGCTGAACCCAGGCCTAGTGCATAACGCTGTTATCGCCAAGCTGGCTAATACGCAAATTACCACCGTTATCGGCAACCACATGATGGCTACCGTAGTAGGCGTTTTGATTGCCGCTGTTGTTTTGACCATTGTTGCCGTTGTGCTCAAGGAAAATAAGGGCTACGTTCCCGAAGGCAGTGTTATGGACGACACCAGCTTCATAATCAATCCTTTGTACGCTGTTATGCCTTTGGTTCCCGTAATTATTTTGCTGCTTGGCAATACTAAAGTGCCTTTCTTAAAAATGGGCGTGCCTCACGCTATGGTTATCGGTGCGATTTTGGCGTTGGCAGTAACCCGCAAAAATCCTGTGGAGCTTACTAAAAACTTCTTTAACGGTATGGGAGACGCTTATGCTAATATTATCGGCATTATTATCTCCGTTGGCGTTTTCGTTGCCGGCTTAAATGCTTTAGGCTTGATTAAAGCCTTGATTGCCTGGATGCTGAATTCCACCGGTATTGTAAAAATTGCCGCAACCTTCGGTCCTTTTATATTGGCGTTGATTTCCGGCTCCGGCGACGCTGCTACCGTTGCCTTTAACGAAGCAGTAACTCCGCACGCTGTTGAGTTTGGCATTTCCACCATGAATATGGGTTCTATTGCTGCTTTGGGCGGTACCCTGGGCCGTACTATTTCTCCTATCGCCGGTGCAACCATTATCTGCGCAGGCATTGCCGGCGTAGACCCCATGGAGGTTTGCAAACGTAATGCACTGGGTATTGTATGCGCTTTGCTGGCAGGCATGGTGCTGCTGCTCTACTAAGAAACAGTTTGTGGCAAGGTGTAAATTTACTTTAGGCGTACCATATGTACGCCAGCGTGAGTAAATGCTACTTTTCTTACGGGCAAGAAAAGTAGCCAAAAGAGCCTACTTGCAGGCAGTAAGTCCCACGGGCTTCATTGTGATGACGTAAATTCGAAGAACTCATTTGCAATTTACAGAGATTACGCTATCGCGCTGGACAAGTAATATAATTTGTTTACTTTTCTCTAGTACGCTTAAATTAAAAATTTAGCCGTCGTTCGCTGTGCGGACGGCGGCTTTTGTGTATATGGGGGAGCGTTAAAATGCTACTCTGCCATTGAGTGTATGGATAGGCGGAATAAGATGCTGATTGTTTTTAGAATTTTAACATGGTATAATCTTTTTCAGCATAAACCGATAAATCGGAGATTTTGGGGTGTATTACAATGCAGTTTGAAAAAGTGGATAGAAATAGTTGGGCACGAAAAGAGTATTTTGAACATTACTTTACGAATGTGCCTTGTACATACAGTATGACCGTCAAAGTGGATATTACGCAAATAAAAAAGAAGCAAATGAAGCTATATCCCGCAATGCTTTATTACCTGACAACTATTGTAAATCGTCATTCTGAATTTAGAATGGCAATCAATCAAGCTGGTGAACTAGGTATATATAGTGAGATGATACCCAGTTATACTATATTTCACAAGGATACAGAAACATTTTCTAATCTTTGGACTACATATATACCCAATTTTGAAGCATTTTCTGCGGCTTATGAAAGCGATATACAGCAATATGGAAACAATCATAAGATAATAGGAAAACCAAATGCTCCCGAAAATATTTTTCCGGTATCTATGATACCATGGGCAACATTTGACGGCTTTAACTTAAATTTGCAGAAAGGGTATAATTATTTAATCCCTATTTTCAGCATAGGCAAATATTATATGAAAGATGAGCGGATTATACTTCCTCTGGCAATTCAAGTTCATCATGCAGTATGTGATGGGTTTCATATCTGCCGTTTTGTAAACGAGTTGCAAGAATTGATAAATAGTTAAATTCTATATTTTATCTGTGCGGTACTAAAAAATTTAGTCGTCGTTCGCTGTGCGAGCGGCGGCTTTTGTGTATATTGGCGGGCGTTAAATTACCTTTAGATTGTTTGCTAATTGACCGGTATTTAGGTTATAATAAAGAGCGGAGGAAAGTGCGTCGGATTTATATTAAGCGCACGGAAAAATTATGGATATCAATACCTTTCTTGATAAATTACAAGCCTATCACAGCGAGCTGGTGTTCAATCCTTGGCGTGATTATGACCCTGACTGCGATATCACTCCGCAGGCTCCCGCCATCCGCAGCGCTAATCTGCGGCGTTATTTGGAGCTGCGTACCAAGGCGCATTATCTGTTTATTGCCGAAGCGCTTGGCTATCAGGGCGGGCATTTTAGCGGCGTAGCCATTACTTCGGAGCGTATTTTGCTGGGGCAGCATAAGGATGTGCAGCCGGAGAGCGTTTTAGGTGAGTGGAACTATCAGCGTACCAGCAATCCAGAGAGCGCGCTGCTCAATCCGTCCCAAAAGGCGAAGGGCTTTAACGAACCAACGGATACTGTGGTTTGGAACGCTTTAAACCGCCACGGACTGGCGGCCTTTGATGTAATTTTGTGGAATATTTTTCCCTTTCATCCGCATAAGGCTGGCAAACTGTTAAGTAATCGTACCCCGTCCACTGCGGAATTGGATATAGGTGTAGGATATGCCAAAATGCTGCTGGAGCTGGCGCCTAAGATGCAGATTGTGGCTATTGGACAAAAAGCGGCAGACACCTTACGCCGTTACGGCATTGACTGCGTAGCTGTGCGCCATCCGTCCATGGGCGGCGCGCAAACCTTTAAAGCTCAGGTGGCAAAACTGCTGGGAGGTGGCGTCTATGACCGCTGACAAGCATTACATCACAAGAGAGCAGACGCTCAATGTGGCGCTGAATATCGGCAAGGTGCTGCTGAAAAGCGGCGCGGAAACCTCCCGCGTGGAAGATACAATCATGCGCTTCTGTCGTACCTTCGGCTATCATGACATCAATGTTTTTGCTACGCCGACCATGATTATTATTGGCGACGAAACTGCGGTGAATGCGTCCTTAATGTGCCGTATTCGTTACCGCAGTAACAATTTAAGTAATGTGAAAGCAATCAATGATTTTTCCTATAACATTGATCCGCCCAATTTTAATTATGATGAAGCCATGACCTTTCTGCGGTATTTGCTGCAAAAGCGTCCTCCCTATGGCAAATGGACGGTTTGTCTGGCGTCTGCGATTTGTTCGGCAGCCTTTGCCAGTATGCTGGGCGGCAACAGCCATGATTTTATAGCAGCCTTTGTTACGGGTGGTTTAGCCATGACACTATTGCGTCAGTTTGATGGTTACAGCCTCAGCGCTTTTTGGGAGAATGCTTTAGCCGGTTCTGCTATCGGCGTGCTGGCGATTATATGCTGTGCTGTCAGCGTGCAGTGTACTCGCATGAATATTATTGTAGGCTCCTTGATGCCTTTTTTGCCAGGACTGGCTTTTACTAACGGTTTAAGAGATTATTTAAGCGGCGACCTTATCAGCGGCAACAGCCGCATTGCCGAGGCGCTGCTGTTTGCAGTATCTATTGCCTTTGGCTTGGCTTTGACCTTGCTTCTGTGGTATCGCTGGGGTTGGAATTTGTGGCCAATGGTTAAATAATTTTTTAGAAAGCAGGTAGTAAGCGTGATTTTACTAAATTATCCCGAGGCATTTGCCTTTGCCGTGCTTTCCTCTATGGCCTTTGCCGTGATTTTTCAAGCGCCTAAAAGCGCGCTGCCTGTGTGCGGTGTAGTGGGCGCTGTGGGCTGGCTGGTGTATATTCATCTCAGCCAGACCTTGGGTGTAGATACCTTTTATGCCAATTTAGCTGCGTCGCTGGCGGTTTCGCTGTTAAGCGAGATTAACGCGCGCTTGTGGCATTATCCGGTGACGGTGGTTGTTATTCCCGGACTATTTCCCATTGTTCCGGGACTGGCTATGTACAAGGGCATGACCCAAATAATCGAAAAAAATTACGATTTAGGTATGTCGCTGCTTTTGCAGGCAGGCATGGATGCTTCTGCTATTGCCTTGGGCGTTATGGCGGTGGGCAGTCTGTTCAGAGCTGTGAAGCTGCATCAAGACCGTATCAACTTAAAACGTCTTGCCAAAGAGCAGGAGCAATAGATATAAAGCAGTTTACGAAAGCATACTGCTTGGAAGCGGTTTTTGCTTGAGAAAATTTTGTGTGAGGGGAACATGGGCCTGTTAGAATTATTATTGCTGTCCGTAAGTCTTGCCATGGATGCTTTTGCCGTAGCAATTTGCGGCAGCATGGTGCTTTGTCCCGAGGAGAGAACCGAGGGAGCGCTGCGTTTTGGCGTATGGTTTGGCTTTTTTCAATTTCTGATGCCTATTATCGGTTATTTTTGCGCCATATCCTTTAGAGAATATATTATGAATTATGACCATTGGCTGGCGTTTGCACTGCTGCTTTACTTAGGCGTAAATATGATTCGCGAGGCCACGGAAGCGTGCAGCATTAAGCACAGCTATACGGCGAAGGAGATGGCGGTGCTGGCTGTTGCTACCAGTATTGACGCGCTGGCAGTAGGCATCAGCTTCGCTTTTTTGAACACGAATATTTGGTTGGCAGCTACCTTAATCGGCGTAGTGACTTTTGCCATTGCTGCTTTTGGCGGTTTGGCAGGTTTTCGCCTTGGGTCTGCTGTGGGAAAAAAAGCTAATATTATCGGCGGTTTAGTGCTTATCGCTATCGGCGTTAAGATTTTACTGGAACACACCGGTTGGTTATAACATAAAAATGTTTTGAGCAGCTGTTATTTAAGGAGGAAGAAAAATGGTAGAAGTTAATAAAGAACGTATGCTGGCAGAATTTAAAGAAATCGTGGCAATTCCCTGCCATACCTTACAGGAAAAGCCTGTGTTTGATTATTTAAAGGCGAAGCTGGAAGCCATGGGCTTTGCAGTAGAGGAAGATGATGCGGGCAAGCAATTAGGAGGTAATTGCGGCAATTTGTGGGCGTTTTTGCCGGGCAATAAGCCGGGCGCGACCGCCGTTTTGCTTTCCTCTCACATGGACGGCGTAGAACCTTGCGGCGGTACTACCGTGGTGCAAAAGGACGGTGTGCTGTACAGCGACGGCACTACTATTTTAGGCGGCGACGATAAATCCGGCGTGGAAGGTATTTTAGAGGGTCTGCGCATGCTGCTGGCAAGCGGCGAGGAGCATGGCGATATTCAAGTGCTTTTCACTATTGCCGAAGAGGGCGGCGTCAACGGCTCCCGCTGTATGGACAGAACTCGTCTGCGCGCAGACGTGGGCTACGCTTTGGACGGCGAGGGCGCACCCGGTGAAATCGTGGTAGGCGCTCCCGGTCAGTATAAATATAAAATTTCTGTACACGGCAAAAAAGCTCACGGCGGCTTGGAACCGGAAAAAGGCATTAACGCCATTATGATTGCTGCTAAGGCTTTAGCGGACGTTAAACGCTACGGACGTATTGACGAGGAAACTACTGCCAATATAGGTATTATCGGCGGCGGTGTGGCAACTAACGTAGTGCCTGATTTAGTGGTTATCGAGGGCGACGCCCGCAGCCGCAACAACGAGAAGCTGGCGGCTATCCGCGACGAAATCGTTAATACTATTGTAACTAGCGCACAAAAATACGGCGCTCAAGCTGAGGCTAAGGTTGACCATAAATATAGCTCTTTCTTGGTAGATAAGGACAGCAAGGTAGTTGCGCTGGCAGAACGCTCCTGCGCAATCTGCGGTTTTGCGTCCAATGTTACTTTAACCGGCGGCGGCAGCGACGCTAACTTTATCAACGAAGCAGGTGTTCCCTGCGTAATTTTGGGCACCGGTATGGCTAACGTGCATACGGTAGAAGAATTTTTAAAGGAAGAGGACCTTTACAACACTGCGCTGATGGTTTACGGCATTTTATTGGCAGCAGCGGAGTAGAAAATGTTAGTAAATTTATAAAAATTTTAGGTGGTATAAAATGAAATTTGATTTACAAAAGCTCGTGAAAAATATATGCGTATTTTTAGTGGTGTACGCGGTTATTTTTGGCTTCTTTTTACTGGTTTCCGTGGGAATTGGTACGTCAGGCTTTTATTTACATATGCGCAGATTTATTCTGGCAGCATTAGTTGCTCTGTTACCATATTATTTTTTGCCTAAGTTTAATATAAAATTTTGTCTGCCAGAATTATTTATAGCGTTGTTATGGATGGTGACCTCTCCGCTGATATGCTATTTGCGCGTTAAAGCAGTGGGCGGTAGCATAAGTATGCCTTATGATGTAGCTATAGGAGCATATTTATTTTGCGCCTTATGCGGAGTAAAATATTTGGTTGGGCTATGCAAGCATAATAAGTTCGGGGGGGTAATCTATTCTCTGCTTCAATCTGCATTAGCTATAATTCCCGTTTTCCATATAGTTTATTTTTCTATTTTTAAAAATCCGTTAGGCTCTAATGGAACTATGGTTATATATCAAACTAATATTAGTGAGGCCTTAGAGTATCTTAGCTCCATGGGAGTAATGCAATGGAGTTTAATTATATGCTTTTTATTGGCATTTGTTTTGCTTATTAAATATAATAATGTTATTTTATCTATGGAACTTAATTGGAATATATCCAGAAAAAAGATAATAGCATTATGTGTTGTAAGTGCTATTACGGGGTATTACGCTATATTCAGTTTATTGCCGCGTACACATGTTGTTAGTCTTATGAACGCAACGAAACAGTATTTTGATGCCGTTAAAGAGTATAAAGGTCACCATGATAAAATTTTTGAAGCGTTAGAGGTAAAAAACGATAATCCCGATGATAAAGGAACTATTATTCTAATTATTGGTGAATCGGCAACTAGAAATTATATGAAAGCCTTTAATAATTCTAACGATGAGACTACTCCATGGTTATCTAGGGTTAAAAATAATGATGATTTTTATTTGTTTAAAAACTCTTATGCGTGTGCATGGAATACGGTGCCAGCTTTAGAACATGCTTTGACAGAAGCAAATTATTATAATAATAAAGAATTCAATAAATCAGCTTCAATTGTAGATATTGCTAAAAAAAGCGGTTACAATACGTATTGGTTCAGCAATCAAGGTAAGATTGGCATTTACGATACTCCTATAACATTAGTTGCAGAAACCAGTGATGTTGTTAAATTTGGCGGCAGTTCTGTGTATGATGAAGGTTTACTGCAGCATCTTAAAAATATTGATAAACAAAAAAATAACTTCATTGTTTTGCATATTATGGGCAGCCATATTGACTATAACAACCGTTATCCAAAGGAATACCAAATATGGAATGATCCTGATCATAGCGGACGTGTAGCCGATTACAAAAATTCACTTGTATATACCGATCATTTTCTGCAAGAGGTTTTTGAATACAGCAGACAAAATCTTAATTTAAAAGCCATGGTTTATTTTTCTGATCACGGAACTGATCCAAATCGTACTAGAGATCCCGATGAAACAAGATTTATCGGTTTGAGAATTCCTCTTGTGGTAT
>ERZ773209.1103-NODE-1103-length-16957-cov-3.579281_pt1 | contig 16957 bp, 13 predicted proteins | sample MGYA00511109_ERZ773209 | MGnify/ENA primary metagenome ERZ773209 (study PRJEB29015, sample SAMEA2737786) | human gut metagenome | biome: human gut; feature: human-associated habitat; material: faeces | place: China | collected 2012 ...
CAAAAATATTCAATGCTTTCTGACAGTTTGAAATTTCATTCACTCGCTGATTTCCACCATATTCTCCGTCAATCGTCCACGCAACTTCTTCTTCATCCAAGTTAGTGACAGTCACATGCGATGCTCGAAAATAATCAAAATACTGCCGCTCTGCTCCCAGCTGAAAATTTGCCAACGATAAAATCAGCTGGTGAAACTGTACCAAATCGGTTGGTTTCCGAATCAAGGTGACTTCAAACAGCCCATCGTCCCATTCCACATCGGACAGGGACAACAGCTTTGCAACAGAAGTTGCATTTGTCACCATGCCATAGAGATAATCGTTTTCCAATATTGTTCCATCATATTCAATCCGCATCTTTCGTGCTTTAATGGTCGACAAATGAGCAATACCATTCAGCAAATAGGCAGCATGTCCCAATACATTTTTATAATTCTGCGGTGTCTGGTAAGAAATTTCTGTCAATGCTCCGAAGGCTGCTACATAGGTAAAATAATGCTCGTTGAATTTTCCAATGTCGCAGCAAAGCGTATTGCCGTCTAAAATACACTGCACGGCTTTTTCTGGTGTGGTTGGAATCTGTAAGCCTCTTGCAAAATCATTCGTAGACCCTGCTGGAATATACCCCACTGGCAGCGGATTTTCACTATTCATACAGCCTTGAATGGTTTCATTCAATGTTCCATCTCCGCCGGCACAGACCAGCAAATCAAATCCATGTTCACAAGCATATTTTGCAGAAACAATGCCATCCCCTTGCCGCTGGGTGGGATGTACCGTCACTTCATAACCGGCAGCTGTGAATTGGTCTAATAGTTTCGGAATCTGGTTGTTCAATGCGGCTTTTCCAGAATGCAAATTAAAAATAAAATAAACCCGTTTCAAAATACGTCCACCTCTGTCTGTTTCTTTTTTCTATCATACCATATTTTTTTCTAAAATGCAACCCAGAGGTTCCCATATTATGGATGATTTAAACTTCTGCAGTCGGTTCGTTTTGCAGTGGAAAATAATACAAGACAATATCGGAATGCGTTCCGTCTTTCTTCTGAAAGCCCTCCGGAATCGTTCCAATGGTGACAAATCCCAGCTTTTCGTACAGTTTCCTTGCTGCATAATTTTCCTTTACAACCGCATTGAATTGCAAGATGCGGAATCCCATCTGACGGGCTTGATGCAGGCAGTGCCGCACCAACTGTTCCCCGATTTTCTGCCCTCTGTAAGTGGTCTTTACCGCATAGCTGGCATTGCAGATATGTCCGCACCGTCCAACATTGTTCGGGTGCAGGATATACATACCCACAATCTCTGCGGTTTCTGTATCATAAGCTGCTGCAGTGCATGATTGCTTTGCAAAAAAAGCCGCTCCAATTTGGTTGGTGAGCGGTGCTTTTTGCGGAAATGCAATGCCCTGCTCCACAACTTCGTTCCAAATTTCTACCAAAGCCGGAACATCTTCCGGCTGATAGGCTCTAATGGCAATTGCCATGGTGATTTTCTCCTTGTGTCTGTCATTGTATTTAATTCCACAGAATTTCTCCGCCAAGCTGAGCCTGCTCAACCACAGTTGATGCAATGTTTTTTTATTTAATTCTGTTCCGTTGCTGCCATTCGCTGATAAATCTCGAACACTTGCTGTTTCTTCTCCATCAGCTGGTCAAACTGCCGGATATATTCATACGGGAATTTATAGTTATGAATCCGAGTAATCCGTCCGCAGTCCGGCTCTACAATCTTCGTAGACGCTGCACAGCCTGCTCCAAAAATGGATTGCGACTCGTCCATAATCAGCATGTTATAATAGGATTCTTTCCCAGCTCGTGCATAGCCAACATTCTCTTGATTGTCAATGGTGTTCTTCTGCCGATACATATAATAGGGCTGGTAGCCGTGTTCCGGCAGCAGGGCAATGCTGTCCCGTACCATCTCCCGCACTGGATTTCCGATCTGTGCCTGACGATCGGAAAAGAGCGTTGCTGCCCGTTTCAAGGTCAATGTATGCACCGTGATACTATCCGGATTCAATGCCAGTACTTTTTCCAGTGTCCGATGAAAGCCCTCTGGAGTATCGTGCGGCAGCCCTGCAATCAAGTCCATGTTGATGTTGGTAAATCCGACTTCTCGTGCCAACTGAAATGCCTCTGCAATTTGTGCAGAAGTGTGCTTTCTGCCGATTTGCTGCAAAACAGCATCTTCCATCGTCTGTGGGTTGACAGAAATCCGGTCAACCCCATAGCGTTTCAAGACTTCCAGTTTCTCCCGTGTAATGGTGTCCGGTCTGCCAGCCTCTACGCAGAACTCCCGTACCTTGGAACAGTCAAAAACTCGTACGACTGTTTGCAGGAGCTGTTCCAACGCTTCCGCCGAAATCGAAGTGGGCGTACCGCCGCCAAAATAAATCGTATCCACGGTGACTTGTAATTTCTGAATGATGTCCCCCCAGATTTCCAGTTCCCGACAGAGCAGGCGGATATATTCCGGCATCAGGTGCTTTGCCTGTGCAATGGAATGGGATACAAAGGAACAGTAACTGCATCGAGTTGGACAAAACGGAATCGAAATATAAAAGCCGACCGACCGTTTCGGAGTCTGCCGGAGCAAGGGCAGCTGTACTTCTGCTGTCTTCCGCAGCAAAGATAGCTTTTCTGGCGATACCAGATAGACCGTTCGCAGTTGTTCCATCACCGTATCCAACGATTCGCCGCTTTCTTCCATCATGGAAAATGCCTTTCGGACAGGACGAATCCCCGTCAGCAAGCCCCACGGCACTTCGATTCCCGTCATCTCCTGCAACAGCGTGAACAGCATCCGGCTGAACTGATATTCACAGGTCTGTTTGTTTTCTTCCGGTGTGCACTTCGGCAACTTTGCTGCACAGCGGCGGTATTTTCCCTGATACCGCAACACGCAGAAAAACCATGTGTACTGTTTTCCCTGTTTCAGCTGCAAAAATGCACCCTGCTCCGCAGAACGGAGCAGGGAGGCAGTTTCATAGGAAAAAACAAACTTGGTCGCCGGAAGAAAAATTTTCAGCATACATTCAATTTCATATTTCAGCGAATGCCCATATAATTCCACCGGAAATGTGGGCAGATTGGTTTGTGTGGTTTCCTTCATTTCATCACCTTAAATTTGGATTGTGTTCCCGTTCAAAAGAAAGGGTTGAGGTTTCATTGTGTCCCGGTAAAACGTCATACTCTCCCTCCAGCTGTTTCAGCCGCTGCAAGGAAGCATATAGTTCTGTGTCACTGCCGCCCGGGAAATCGGTTCTGCCCCGAGAGCAGCGGAACAGGGTATCTCCGGTAAAGAGTGTTCGGTCTAACTGATAGCAGACACCGCCTTTGGTGTGTCCCGGTGTATGCAGGACATGGAAAACGCATTCATCCTGCACAATCGTATCTCCATCATGAATTGCATGATATTCGGAAATCGGTGTGGTTTCGGTTTCTCCGGTAATCCACTTTTCTAAATTCAAATTGCTGTCTGACAACATCGGTGCATCTGCTTCGTGGATATAAACTTCTGCCCCAGTTGCTGCCTGCAATTCCGCAACACCGCCGATGTGATCGTAGTGTCCATGCGTCAGCAGAATTTTCTGCAATGTCAAACCATTGTCCTGCAAAAATTGCAAAATCTTCGGCACGCTGCCGCCTGCATCAATCGCAACGGCGTTGTGCTGTTCGGTTGCAATGATATAACAATTCACCGCCAGCGGTGCAACCATAATACGGGTAATCTTCGCCATGGTTCTTATCCTTTCTTGGTACGTTCTACGGAAATCACGCCCGGAATCCGCTTCAGCTTATTCATCAGCTGTTGCAGCTGGTCATTTCCATTGAATTTTACGGTAATTTCACAGATTGCATTGCCATTCTTGAGGTTATATGATTGCGAATGCACAATCAGCATACGAGAATCTACCACAGTCTTCGTGACATCCAGCAATAGCCCGATACGGTCAGGAGCTAAAACATCCAGACTCGCAACAACTGGGGCAGCCGCAGCCGTTTCCGTCCACTTCGCCTTGTTCCACCTGCCAATACGTTCCGGATCGCCGGATTTCAAATCCCGCAGATAATTCGGACAGTCAGCCCGATGAATGGCAAGCCCGTATCCTCTTGTGGTGAAAGTCACAATCTCATCGCCCGGCACCGGATGACAACAGTTTGCACAATGATTCGGCAGGTTGTCGATCTGGTCAACAATGACATAAGAATCATCTTCTTTTTTCTGAACGTAAACCGGCATATTTTCTGCGGATAACGGCTTTTCTTCTTCCTGCTTTTTATACAGCTTGTCATAGCGGTCTTTGAGTCTTGGAATCAAGTTGGAAACATTGATGCCGCAATATCCCACAGAGGCAAGGAAATCATCCAGTGTTTCGCATTTATAGCGAATCATTTCATCGTGCAGCAGTTCGGTCAGTTTCTCGTCATTCTCCATGCGAATATGATTCCGCCGCAGTTCGTTCTCCAGTGTCTTTCTACCGGTCTGAATGTTCTCTTCCCGACATTCTTTTTTCAGCCACGAACGAATTTTAGAACGAGCTTCTGTTGTCTTTACAATATTCAGCCAATCCCGATTCGGTCCTTTGTTCGGATCTTTGGAGCATTCAATTTCACAAATCTGTCCAATCTGCAACGGCTGATCTAGCGGCACAAGTTTTCCGTTGACCTTTGCCCCAATCATGCGGTTTCCGACTTCGGTATGAATCCGATAAGCGAAATCAATCGGTGTAGAACCCTTTGGTAGGAAAATCGGCTTGCCCTTTGGTGTCAGGATTCCAACATCCTGCCGAGCATCGTTTTTCAGATTGCGGACAAATTCTTCCATGTCATCTGAATTCTGCTGTTCTTCAATCAGCTTTCTTGCCCAGTTCGTCCACTGATCCATATTTCCGCTGGTTTCTCCCTGCTTATATTTCCAGTGGGCAACAATTCCATATTCGGCTGCCTGATGCATCGCATGCGTCCGAATCTGTACTTCAAACGGCAGCCCATAGGCATAGACCGTCATGTGAATGGAACGGTAGCCGTTCGGCTTTGGCATGGCAATATAGTCTTTCGTCCGATTCGGCAACGGCTGATAAAGCATCCCGACCACGCTCATGGCAACATAACATTCTTCCACGGTATCCACGATAATCCGAGCCGCATATTTGTCATACACTTCTGAGATTTCATGCATATCTTCTTTGCGAATCGCAGCATATACTTTTCGATAGATGCTATACAGGCTCTTTACTCGTCCCGTCACTTCCGGCGGATTTTTAATGACGGTACTTTTTTCCAATCCTTTCCGCAACTCCTGCTGAATCTTTTCAATAAAGTTTTTTGCGTCTTCATCTTTCAGCTGTAACTCTTTTTCAATCTCATAGCAGCCGCAAGGGTCAAGAAACATAATCGCACGGTCGGAAAGCTCTTCTTTGATTTTCCAGATGCCCAACTGGTCTGCCATCGGTGCATAGACATTGAGAGTTTCCTTGGAAATTCGGCTTCGCTTTTCCGGCGGTAAAAAGTGCAGCGTCCGCATATTGTGCAGGCGGTCTGCCAGCTTGATGATAATGATTCGGATATCTTTCGACATCGCAAACAGCATTTTCCGAACGCTTTCCATCTGCTGTTCTTCCTTGTTCAGAACCATCTGCTTCATCTGAACCAACTTTGTCACACCGTCTACCAGCTGGGCAATATTCTGTCCAAACAGCTTGCAAATGTCATCCAGTGTATGTCCTGTATCTTCTACAACATCATGCAGCAATCCGGCACAGACACATTCGGTGTCCATTCCCAGAGATACCAGAATCCAGGCGACTGAAAGCGGATGTACGATATATGGTTCTCCGGAAGAACGCTTCTGGTCACCGTGTGCCTGAAACGCAAACTCATAAGCCGATACAATAATGGGCAAATCATAGTTGCGATTCGTCCGTACGATGTACTTACTTAAATCCGAAATCGTGACGTTGTCCGGAATCCCCTGTAAAACACTTTGATCATTTATCATAAGAAACCCTCCCCGTTTTTTCCTGTATCTCTGCGAAAATCGCAGACTGTTCCAGCTGCACCGTTCCTGTAACCGACATCCGCTGAACCGTTTCTTTCCAAACATCCATTTGTATCAGCTTTAATTCTGCAAAAATATCCAGAATCAGCCGCAGTTTCCCATAATTATACTGCGGTTGCAGCTGAATAAACAGCGTATCGATTGCCAGTGGTTTTTCCGGCAAATGCCGATAGACCTGCACCAGCTCCGCTCGTGTCGGGGTCATCGCTGCATAATAAGCTTCTGGCAATGGCTCTTTCCGGCAAACCGTTTCGTATGCCTCACGGGCTGCAAAATACTTTGCCTGTGAAATGCCACTTCTGCGGTAATCTTTTACAATCAGCGAGAGTTGCGGTCTGCCCTGAAACGTCTTGCACTCTGCCGTTACCAGAAAATCACACATACTTTGCAGCGGTAAGCCTACAGCATCCGGTGAAACCCGAAACAACAGCACATCCAAATACAGACTGCCATACCGCAGCTTTAATTTGCTGTGCAAGCCGCCGGAAAGCGGCTGAATCGCTTCTAATACAGCGTGACAAATCGCAAAAACTGGAGCTGGATTGCCCTCGCCATATGGTTCTAAAACCGAAAGACTTGCAATATTCTCTATGGTAAGCTCCTGCGGCAACAGCAACCGGTCTGCCTGCAAAGTCATCTGCGGCATATGCGGAAACTGCTCTGCTGCATACTGCTGTACGGCTGCGAAAAACGCCGGAATTTCTGCAGCGGAAAGCGAAAATCCACCTGCTCCCGGATGTCCGCCGTATTTCGTCAGGTGGCTGCGGCAAGCATCCAGACACGCAAACACGGAAAAATCACCGAATGCCCGTGCTGAACCTCTCGCCTGTTCGCTCTCAATCGTAAGAACCATGACCGGTTTCCCGAACTGCTCTTCCAATCGAGCCGCTACAATTCCAATCACACCATGATGCCAATCGTTTCCGCTGAACAGTAATACTCGCTGCTGTACCAGTTCCGGATGAACTTGAATCTGTTCCCGAATCTCCTGCAAAATGTCAGCTTCGGCTTCCTTTCGCTGGCGGTTGCACTGCTCCAGCTGCTTCGCAAGCGGCATGGCTTCTTCCATCGTTTCCGCCAGCAGCAACGATACTGCCAGTTTCGGCGAACCGAACCGCCCAGCGGCATTGATACGTGGGGCAAGCGTAAAGGCAAGATTGGTTGCCGTCAGCGTCTTTCCCTGCATCCCAGTCAGTTCCAGCAGTGCCAGCAAGCCCGGGCGTTCGGTATTGGCGAGCAACCGCAACCCCTGCTGTACCAAAAAGCGATTTTCTCCCGTCAGAGAAACCACATCGGCAACCGTTGCAATCGCTGCCAAATCGCCGAACTGCTCTAACGCAAAAGTCATATCGCCGCCGTCCATCGCTGCAACGAGTTTCAATGCCAGTCCTGCCCCACAGAACAGCGAGAACGGGGACGGGCAGTCCACACGATGCGGGTCTACTACAGCAACCGCTGCTGGCAGTGTGCTGTAGGGCTGATGGTGGTCAGTAATCACCAACCGCATGCCCTGTTCTGCAATCCAGTCGGCTTCCTCTAACGCTGCGATTCCGTTATCCACTGTGACAATCAGCGAAACACCCTGTGCTTTCAGTGTTTCCAATGCGTTCAGATTCATACCATATCCTTCCGACCGCTCCGGAATATAATAAATCACATCTGCACCCAGTTCCATGAGATAAGAATAGAGAATGACGGTCGCCATCACGCCGTCACAGTCATAATCTCCATAGACACAAATTTTTTCACCGCTGTCAATCGCTGCATTTAAACAATCGGCTGCCGCCTGCATATCCCGTATCAAAAACGGATCAGAGAGTGCCGGACAGGAAAACTGCGATGCCGTTTCCTCAATCGTTCGATAGCCTCGTACCGTCAACAATTCTGCACAAAAAAGCGAAAGGTCACTGTTCGCCTGTATGTTCTTTGCAGCCGTTTCCTCTGGCTGCTGAATCTGCCACTTCTTCATCTCCACACTCCCTTATTTTTTTCTTATTATACAAGAAAACCCGAAAAAAAGCAATATGCTGTAAAGAAATTACATCAACTGTCACAAATGCAGGTCTGTTTTTTTGTATGCTATGCCATCAATTTCCAGAAATTGTTTCACTGCTGCAAACGATTGCAACGGTTCTGCAGACAACGGTCTGTCATGCAGCATTTCCTGAATTGGCTGCCCAAAATTTGCTGTTTTTACGCTTGAAAAACGCTTGACAAACCACTTCTTTTTTGTTATGATGGTGATATACACGCATGATTTCATTGAACATTCCATAGATAGGAGGTTTCGCTATGCATACACAACAGGATTCAGATACTACTTTGCAGAACAATCTAACTATTTCCGAAAAATCTGTGATTCCCTATACGCATAGCAGCGGGTACGCCATTGCATCTTTGATTCTGGGCATTATTTCCTCTGCTCTTGCCTGCGTTCCGATTCTCTCCACGATTTGCAGCATTCTTGGAATTGTTTTTGTTATCAAAGTTCGAAAGCGAGAAAAAATCTTCCACAATGGTCTGGTCACTGCCGGACTGATTCTCTGTATCTGCGGTTTTGTATTATCGTTGTTATTCTTGGCTTATTGGATTTGGTATCTGTTTGTTTTCCTCTGCACCGTGGAAACAAAGCCCCACCATGAAGTTCCACCGCCGATGCCAAAATATCAGGGACATCCGGCAAGAGTCTTTCTGTCTTTCTATCTCCAAAAGTAATATTCAGCAGCTTGTAGAAAAAACAAGCTGCTGTTTTTATTTCCCATTAAAGTCCATCGTTTCCAAAGTCTTTTTGAAACTTCTTCGCCTGATGGCCGCATCATTTTTCTGAAATAACTCTGTTGCAGTTCGTTTTCAATTGTACACATTCAGCAGGTTGACAAAAAAATATCGCTGTGGTAGAATTATTATAGGATATTTATACAATTTTGGAAACAGGAGGATGAAACATGAAACGAAAAGCAACGGTATTTCGCACCATTTCGCTGCGAATTTTGGCTTGCATCTTGTCCATTCTTTCGGGGGTTTTGCTTTGGAATGGCAGTATATTTTCTGCATCTGCATCAGAACTGGGGGATGTCGATGGCGATGGTTCGATTACCGTACAAGATGCATGTTGGATTTTGGAAACCTATTCAAAAATCTCTGCTGGTATCCCTACAGACGTACCAAGCGACCTGAAAATCACGGCGGATGTCGATGGCGATGGTGTCATCTCTGTACAAGATGCCATTATGGTGCTGCAATATTACGCCAAACAAGCAGCTGGTATTCCAGTAAGCTGGAACATTTTAAAGATGTCCCAAGTCGAACAAGATGCCTGGACACGTTCGCAGAAAACATTACAGCTCATCAATGAACAGCGAGCTGCCAACGGTCTTTCCAACCTCACAACCAGCGACAAACTCTATGAAGCATCTTGCGTTCGGGCAAAGGAAATTGCAGACACATTCTCCCACACCCGTCCAAATGGAGATTCTGCGTTTACTGTTTTGGATCGCATGAATATTTTCTTTATGTGTGCCGGTGAAAATATTGCCATGGGATTCCCTACGCCGGAATCTGTTGTGACGGGCTGGATGAATTCGCCGGGACACCGTGCAAATATTTTGGGTGCAGACTACACCGCAGCAGCCGTGGGTGTTTATCTCGCTCCTGACGGATATTATTACTGGTCAATATTCTTTATTGGATAAAAATTGAATCGGTTCACCCCCTCTGGGATTCCTGCATAGTATATCTGTAGGAATACACAGAGGGGGATTTTTTTATGCCAACAATTAGCTTATGCATGATTGTACGAGATGAAGCAGCCGTTTTAGAACGCTGTTTGCAGTCTGTTGCCCATCTGGTCGATGAAATCATCATTGTAGATACTGGCTCTATTGATGAAACAAAGACGATTGCAGCTGCTTTTACACCACACCTCTATGAGTTCCCGTGGCAGGATGATTTTTCTGCTGCCCGAAACTTTGCATTTTCTAAAGGCACGGGGGACTATTTATTCTGGATGGATGCAGACGATGTATTGCCTCCGGAAAGTCAACAGCGATTTTTAGAGCGAAAACCATACTTTCAGGCAGATATGATTGTAATGCCCTATTATGCAGCGTTGGACGGACAAAATCAACCACTCTTTACCTTTGAACGGGAACGCCTGATGCGGCGAACTGCAAACTATCAATGGGAAGGGGCGGTGCACGAAGTCATTCCGATTCGGGGAACAGTTCAGCGAGAAGACATCCCCATCTGGCACAAAAAACAAAAGCCACGGGATGCAGACCGAAATTTGCAAATCTATCAAAAGCAAATTGCTGCTGGTATTCCGTTTTCTCCACGGGAACAATATTACTATGCACGGGAGTTAATGGAACACGCTGCCTATCAGGCTGCCATTTCGGCATTCTCTAAGTTTTTAGCGGATGGCAGTGGCTGGTCGGTAGACTGTGCAACAGCCTGTCTGTGTCGGGCGGATTGTTATCAGCTACTTCAGCAGCCGGAAGCTGCCCTGCAAAGTGTATTCCAAAGTTTTCAGTATGCCACGCCACGGGCAGATGCTTGTTATCGAATCGGGCAATATCTGTCTGCCCATCAACAATTAGAAGCAGCCGTCTTCTGGTTTCAACTGGCATTGGAATGCGGAAAACGTCCGCAAGTGGGATTTTGCCAGCCAATTTATCTGGAAGAACTGCCGCTGACTGCCCTCTGCCAATGCCTGTTGGCGTTGGGGAAAACAGAGGAAGCCAAACCTTATCTCAAACAAAAAGAATTGCTAAAAAAACAAAAAGGGGGAACACTTTATGGCATGTTATGATTCTAAAAATCCGAACTGTGGCTGCTGTCCACCGCCGCCGCCAATGCCAACGTGTTGTTTTCAAGGACCGCCGGGTGTAACGGGAGCGGTTGGTGCAACGGGGGCGACAGGGGCAACTGGTATGGCTGCCACTGTTCAAGTTGGAACAACCACTACAGGTGCACCGGGGACAAATGCCAGCGTCACCAACACTGGAACGGACAGCAATGCTGTGTTGAACTTCGTTATTCCTGCCGGGACAACAGGGGCAACGGGAGCAAATGGTGCAACTGGTGCGGATGGCACAGCTGCCACTATTCAAGTTGGAACGACTACCACAGGTGCACCGGGAACAGAAGCCAGTGTTACCAATACCGGAACAGAAAGCAACGCCGTGTTGAACTTCGTCATTCCTGCCGGGGCGACTGGGGCTTCTGCTGCTGAATCAAGACCAAGTGTTCTGGCGGTACAAGATACCACAGAGCAGGCATTGACTGAAAATACACCCGTTTCCTTTGCAGTTAATCTGCTTCAATCTGGAACAGATTTGACACATGCTGCTGGCAGCAATCAAATTACAGTGGAAACTCCCGGCATTTATCAGGCTGCTTTTACAGCGGAAGTTTCTCCAACCGGAACTGCTACCCTGCCGTTGACGATTTCCCTTTCTCTTGAACAGGGAACAACCATTCTTGAAACAAGCAGCACCACTATGACGACCGCAGAACAGAGCAATACACTTGCATGGAACATTCCATTTACTGTAACCGCTGCACCTGAAGTCCTCCAAATTCTTTCAGATGGAACGGATGTCATCTTAAATCGTGCAACACTCACCATCAATAAAATCGGAACGGTTTAAGAAAATACTATCTGCAAATGAAAATCACCGCACAGCCTTTGGTTGTGCGGTGATTGCTTATAGATTAGCTTGCAGCGTGTTCCAGCAAAAATGTTTTCAAATCCGAAACCGTATCTGCCAGATAAACCGATGGATATGATTCCAGTTCCCCAACTGGTGCATATCCATAATGAACACCAATAAACGGCAGTCCGCAGGCAGCTGCACCCTCTGCATCAAATTTACGGTCGCCAATCATAACAATCTGCTCTTTCTGTGTTTCTGGAATGTGCAATTGTTGCATAGCTCGTTGCATCAGATACGCTTTGGATGCATCGGAATGTTCCATGGAACTGCCTATAACTGCATCAAAATATGGTGTCAGTTCAAAAAATGCAACAATCTTTTTCGCATAAAATTCCGGCTTCGCCGTTGCCATCGCAACTTGATAGCCTGCTGCTTTCAACGCTTTCAGACAATCTGCAATTCCTGGATAGAGTCGATTCTCTTTCCAGCCAACTGTTCCATAGCGTTCCCGATATTTCTCCACGGCAAAGGAAACCAATGGTTCTTGCATCTGATAAAACGTAGCAAATGAATATGCCAACGGCGGGCCAATAAACCGAATCAATTTTTGTGGGTCGGATTCTTCTATGCCGCAGGCTTTCAAGGCATATTGCGTGCAGCGGAGAATCCCCTCTTGAGAATCTGTCAATGTTCCATCCAAATCCCACAAAACAGCACGATAAGACAAACTTGTTTCAACTCCTTTCCATTGTACCGCAACCGATACAATGTGGATTTTTGGGGAAAGAAACCGTTCTGGTTTTCATTGTTGCAAAGTCAAAACTCAACAGCCTGCCAGTCAATAGTTCTCCAATATGGGTCAGATAGCGAATCGCCTCCAGTGCTTGCAAGTTGCCAATGACACCAGCAACCGCTCCCAAAACACCCACTTCTTTACAAGTCGGAACAGCACCTTCTTCCGGCGGTGCTTCAAAAAGGCAGCGATAACACGGACACGTTTCCTCAGGAACATAGGTAAAAATCTGTCCCTGATAGGCAAGAATCCCACCGTGAACATAGGCAACTCGTTCTGCAACGCAAACATCATTGATAAGAAACTTGGTCGGCAAATGGTCGGTACAGTCTAGAACAATATCATATTGCCGGACAAGCTCCGGCAGGTTGTCTGCGTCTGCCATCACCGGATAGGTCTGTATGGTCACGCTGGAGTTGCAGCGGTGCAGGGCATTGGCTGCACAGGTCACTTTCGGCATGCCAATTTCAGAATCGGTATAAAGAATCTGCCGGTGCAGATTCAACAGGCTGACGGTATCGCCATCCATCAGCCCAATTGTTCCTACACCGGCAGCAGCCAGATAGAGGGCTGCCGGACAGCCCAGCCCGCCCACACCAATGAGCAGCACACGGGCTGCCTGCAAAGCAGCCTGTCCAGCTTCCCCGAAACCAGATAATGTCATTTGCCGAAGATACCGCTGCGAATCAATTGGTTGCAGCATCTCAAAAAATCCTTTCTGTTCGGAAATATTATTTTATTTTTGCGTTTTCGATTTGTTCCGCATCAATAGAAAGTGGCTACTTCCTGCTCCGGCTTGGAAGTCACTGCAACTTCTTTGACAGTCAGCACAGGGCCTTTTCCACGATACAGCTTATGCCGGGTCACATGAATCGAAGCTGTAACATTCACCCACTGGCGATTGCTCAGGGCAAATGCATTGCTCCACTCTGCAACTACACATTGATAGGTAATATCTTCCACGCAGCAGGTCATAACATGACGACCAACGGCAAATGTTCCCTTCGGGAATTTCTTGTCTACTGCAACGATTCCACGGAACTTGACGGTTTTACCCTCATATTTGTTCATGTCTTCCATCAAATCCCGATACCAAATTGCATAGTCCCGATCATCAATCTGAATCACTGGTGCATTGATGTCAAACGGCAACGGGTCTTCGATTTGGTCATATTCTACTTTCCCATCGGTATATTCATAGGCAATGTCTGTTCTCCGGCTGACTGCCCGAACAATCTTATGAAATTCCATCTTGTCCATATCCTTGGTAAAGCGGTTGAATACCACCAGTTCACAAGTGTTCAGCTTATCTACAACCAGACTCCGCATATTGGCGTTGTAGTTCATAAAGGTTGTGGCATCGACAAAGCACATCTCCTGATACACCGTCCAGTTGTCCGGAATGTGTTCAAACAAGAACTTCAGCTGCCACATCCCGTTGTATTCCAGAACGACCCGTTCTGCCCGATGTTTTTCCAGCAGTTCAGTCAAGTGTTCCGGATTCAGTTCGAATTCGTCTTCAATGACTTCCTGATAAACATTCTTTGCCGGATAGGTGGAAATATCATATTCTTCTTCGCCCTCTTCGCAGAGCAGCAGCAATGTGCGTTCACCCTTATTGAACCGAGGGTCTTCCATGGTTTCCTGAATGAATTTGGTCTTACCGCCTTCCAGAAAACCAGTAAACAGATAAACCGGAACATCTTCCGGCTGTTTTCTTGCTGGCATGTATGTGCCTCCTTTGCTTAGCAGGTGCGGAACAGTGCAGCCAGTGCATCTTCCTGAATGTGAGAACCAATAACACAGAGTCTGCCAGTCGTGGAAGCACTGCCTGTCCGAACGTCCGGTGTACCCGGTACATAGTCAAAGTGAATCCACTTGCCATCTGCTCCGGCAACAATGCCCTTTGCACGCAGAATCATACCATACTTTTCTGCATCTTCGAGCTGTTCCAATGCGGACTGAATTTCTTCTGCGGTATACGTCTTTGCCGTTTCCATGCCCCAGCTGGTGAATACTTCATCCGCATGGTGGTGGTGATGATGTTCATGGTCGTGGTCATGGCAACCGCAAGTGCAGGATTCGCCGTGATCATGGTCGTGGTCATGATGGTGGTGCTCGTGTTCGTCATGATCGTGGTCGTGATCATGATGATGGCAGCCACAGGATTCATCATGGTCATGATGGTGGTGCTCGTGTTCATGTTCATGGTCATGCTCATGTTCGTGCTCGGTTTCTTCGAGCAGGTTCTTCAGAGCAGAATCCAGAGTTTCCGTCTGATTCATTGCAGCCAGCAGCTGTTCTCCGCTCAGCTGTTCCCAGTCTGTTGTTACGATGGGAGCAGTGGTGTTCAAGGCACGCAGACGCTGTACGCAATCTTCCAGCTTGGATTCTGCCAGACCAGCGGTATGGCTCAGAATCAGGCAGCTTGCATGTTCAATCTGATTGTTGAAAAATTCACCGAAGTTCTTCTGATACATCTTGCACTTCTTTGCATCGACAACCGTCGTGAAGCTTTCCAGATGAATTTCTGCATTGTGCAGATTCTGCACTGCACGGATGACATCGCTCAGCTTGCCAACACCAGACGGTTCAATCAGAATCCGGTCTGGATGATACTGATCCAGTACCTTTTGCAGAGCATTGCCGAAATCGCCAACCAGACTACAACAAATGCAGCCGGAGTTCATTTCTGTGATATTCACGCCAGCATCCTGCAAGAAACCGCCGTCAATTCCGATTTCGCCAAATTCATTTTCAATTAAAACCAGCTGTTCGCCAGCGTATGCTTCTGCAATCAGCTTTTTGATGAGTGTGGTTTTACCAGCACCGAGAAAACCAGAAAAAATATCTACTTTTGTCATACTTACAATCTTCTTTCTCAGAAATTTATGGTTCCCCATAGTTATTTTTAGTATATCACAAAATGAGAACCGATGCAAGCGGAATCCATTCTGTTTTTATGAATGCTTTATGACAGAGCTGTCCCAGATAGCGGCAAGGCTTTCTGCTGCACAATCTGTTCAATGACCTCCCGAAAGATGGGGGCTGCTGCATCGTTGCCATATCCGCCGTCCTCCGCCAACACGGTCACCACATAGCGTGGTTTGGATGCAGGGAAAAAGCCTGTAATCCAGCCGTGGCAGTATTCCACCCCGTTTTCATCATATCGCCCTGTTTGTGCCGTGGAGGTTTTTGCTCCAACTGTAATTCCATCTGGAACGCCCTGAAACGTATCGCTGCCGTAAGCAGCTGCGATCATCAATTCCTGCAGAGCGGTTGCGGTATTCGCAGACAATGCCGGAGTGGCGGTTGTTTCTGGTTCTGTCACAAGAGAAACACCATCTTTCGTAATGCCCCGAATCAGACGAGGCTGCGTCAATGTTCCGCCATTGGCAATCGCACACGTCATGCGGGCAACCTGCAACGGTGATGCGGTCAACATGCCCTGCCCAAAACAGAAGTTTGCTTTTTCGGCGGAGATTTTTAAGTCCTGTAAAGTGGGCAAAATACCACCATCCGCAGACATGCTATCTGTCAGGGGAATTTCTGTCCCATAGCCGAGTTTTTCTGCTGTCTGAAACAGGGTTGCTGCGGAAAGCTTTTGGCTGAGAGCGATGAAATAGGGGTTACAGGAATGAATCATGGCTGCCTGCAAATCCTGCTTTCCGTGCCCGTTGCGGTCATGGCAATGAAATACTTGGTCGTAGATGGAAATGCTGCCTGTACAGGTATAGGAAAACTGACTGAGATTTTGCGACAGGGCACACGCTGCCGGCACTAACTTGAAAATCGAACCGACTGGATAGGCGTACAAAGCACGATTGATGAGCGGACTATCTGGCGACTCCAACGCTTCTCCCAGTGTTGAAACCGTATAGGACGGGAAACTGCACAGAGCAAGAATTTCCCCGTTCTGTACATCCAAAACCACAATGCAGCCTTTCTTCAAACCACAGGATTTTCCAACCGTTTCACAAATCTGCTGCACCTCTTTGTGCAGTGTTGTCACGACACCCAGTGAAATGCTTTGTCCGGTATGGATAAGCGTTTGCTCGCCAGCAAGGACACCGCCGCTGCCATTCACGGTAAATGTAACCGATGACTGCGAAGAAATGCTGTGCAGCAAGGCGTTATAATCCGCCTCCAAGCCCGTAACACCCTCTCCATCTCTGGTATAGCCAATTAAGTGTTGGGCAAGCTGCGGCTCTGTCGACCGGACAGGAACAGAAAAAATCTGAATGTCTGCACAGTCCACATGATTTGTCGTCACGACACAGGAAAACGGCGTGCCGTATTGCAGATTTTCATAGAAGGCTTCTTTGTCCTGCACATAGGGCAGAATCGCAGTGACTGCCTCTGTTGTTGGATTGATGACAGCAATTTGCTGCACTGTATCATTCACCAGCTTCTGAAAGTTCGCATCATACAGGTTGGCGT
>ERZ773209.1116-NODE-1116-length-16813-cov-3.703366_pt1 | contig 16813 bp, 14 predicted proteins | sample MGYA00511109_ERZ773209 | MGnify/ENA primary metagenome ERZ773209 (study PRJEB29015, sample SAMEA2737786) | human gut metagenome | biome: human gut; feature: human-associated habitat; material: faeces | place: China | collected 2012 ...
TACAAACAGCAACCCCATCCGGCACTGTTCGCACCAGATGGGGCTTTTTGTTGCTGTTTTGCAAAGCATTTCTTTTTTGCTGTCATGGAACAGAGTCTGCTTGTTCGCATGGTCGGTCAGACACTACAGAAAAGAAAGGACAATGCTGTGCAAATCGTGGGGATAATGAAAAGAATCGTTCGGTTACTGCATCTTGTAAGCGTCGATCATCTTCTTGACCATCATACCGCCAATCGAACCAGCCTGTCTTGCAGTCAGGTCGCCGTTATAGCCCTGCTTCAGGTTTACGCCAACTTCGTTGGCAGATTCAACCTTAAACCGTTCCATTGCTTCTTTGCCCTTCTGTGTGAATTCGCCCTTCATATTAAAAACACCTTTCTCATTTTAGAATGTTGTTCCAGCAGGGTTTCTGCCGGTTTGTGTGCGGCGTTTTCGTCGCAATAGTAGTATCTCACCACAACGGCATTCTATCACAGGAAATTTTCAGCGGTATTTTTACATGAAATTGGGTCTTTTTCTGCTTATAAATGCTTCACTCTGTCTTGCACTTCTGCCCGCTTCGCATCGTTGAAGCGGTCGAGTGTTCCCACCAGATAACCTGTAATCCGGCGAATCCGTTCAAAATTCTCCGGTGCAAACTGACATCGCAGGTCTACAAAATCTCCGTCCACCTGAATGGAAAGCTGTTCAATTTTCCGGTTCGGATAGGTTTTCTTGCTGTGCTTCACATATGCGGCAATCTCTGCATCTGAGAGCGTTCCGCCCGTAACGGTTACAGGAATCGAATCATATACTGTCATTGTTCCATACCTCCAAAATCGACCAGATAAAAATGAATGGTTTCTGATTCTATTATAAACCATTTCCGGCAATTTTGCAAGCGTTATCAAGAATTATTTTCATTTGAGAATAATTCTTATTTATCATGACAGAATAATGTCCAGCACAAAAAATTCTTGACAGAAAAAAGAAAACATGATAAGATAAAATTAGTGAATTCACAAAAAATGAAAGGGGTTTTCTCATGAAAAAACAGACATTTCTACAAAAATTATGTGCCTTCTTTACGGTTTCCGCCCTGCTGCTGGGAACAGGTTCTGCCATCGCTCCGGCAGTATCTGCCGCCGCAGAGCCAGATGCTTGGCACGATGACTGGCTGCACGTCAATGACAATGCGGAAATCGTTGACCAGAACGGGAATCCAGTCTGGCTGACAGGCTGCAACTGGTTCGGCTATAATGTCGGCAGTCAGGTATTTGATGGCGTGTGGTCGCAAAATATGCATGATATGTTGACCCAAATCGCTGACCACGGCTTTAACCTGCTGCGGATTCCGGTTTCTACAGAACTGCTGCTGCAATGGAAAAACGGCGACCCTGACCCAGCAACGCCAAAAGTCAACGAATGGACAAACCCAGAACTGACCAAAGAGGGGGTTGTCGGCGGAACGGTAAAATATAGCTTCGACATCTGGAATCAGGCAATTGCTTGGTGTCGAGAGCTGGGCATTAAAATTATGATCGATATTCACAGTGCAGAAACTGCCTCCGCCGGACATCAAGTCAATCTCTGGTATACCGATAAATTCAGCACGGAGGACTGGTTCGAGGCACTGTCTTGGTTCGCAGATTATTACAAAGATGATGATACGATTTTAGCCATCGACCTGAAAAATGAACCGCACGGAAAAGCGGATGTCCCTGATAAAATGGCAAAATGGGACGACACCACCGACCCGAATAACTGGAAATATGCAGCGGAACAGGCTGCTGCACACGTTCTGAAAGAAAATCCAAACTTGCTGGTTATGGTAGAAGGGGTCGAAGTCTATCCGAAAGAGGGATACGACTGGACAGCTCCGGCAATCGACTGGACAACCAACACCGAATATTATTATGGCACTTGGTGGGGCGGAAATTTCCGAGGAGCAAAAGAAAATCCAATTGACTTGGGCGAATATCAAAGCCAACTGGTTTATTCTCCGCACGACTATGGCCCATTGGTTTATCAGCAGAAATGGTTCTATGAGGGCTTCACAAAAGAAACCCTGCTCAAAGATTGCTGGTATGACAACTGGTTCTTCCTCCAGGATGAGGGCGTGGCTCCCCTGCTGATGGGCGAATGGGGCGGATTTATTGACTCCCAGCATGACCCAGACGGTTCTAATCAAAAATGGATGCTGGCACTGCGGGATTTGATGATTGAAAATCATATTCACCACACATTCTGGTGCTTCAATGAAAACTCTGGCGACACTGGCGGACTGGTTTATGACAACTTCGGAAAATGGGATGAAGATAAATATGCTCTTGTAGAGCCTGCTCTCTGGCAAACAGATAGCGGAAAATTCATCAGCTTAGACCATCAGACTGCTTTAGGTGCAAATGGCATTTCTCTGGGCGACTATTATGGCGGTTCTACCAACCCAACAGACCCTACAACCCCGACAGAATCCCCCATCAAGGGCGATGCAAACGGAGATGAAATGACCAATATTTTAGACTCCATGCTGATTCGGCGGTATCTGTTAAACCCGAAAACCATTCTTGTCACAGAAAATGCAGACTGGAATGAAAACAACACGGTCGATCTAACGGACTTGATTTCTCTGAATCGATTCTTGCTGAAACAGGATGTTTAATGATTTCAATCGGCTCATGTTTTAATGTTCCGTCTTCGCAAAAATTTCTTTAGAAATACCAATTTCTCCCTTGAGCGTATAGGAAACGGTGCTGCACAGTGCCGTTTCTTTTTTTGTATCCGTCACCTGTTTTTCTAAAATCTCTACATCCGTCAAAAAATTTCGCTCGTATCGCTGAATCTGCTGTTCCAAGTCCTGTTTTGCCTCCTCTGGCGTAAATTGCAAGACTGTTTCTGTATATTCCCGGTTGGTTTCCTGACAAATGGCAATCGGCAATGACTTTCCAAAAATCGTCAACGGCGTTCGTTCCGTCATCGTCTGCCCGTAAGCATAGGGCTTTTGCGATTTGGAAAGCGGCAGCTCCAACGTGAAAAAATCCAGACTCGTCTTTGTCTGCTCTCGTCCGGAACTAGTACGAATCGTTTGTTCATACGCACAGGAAAAGGTTTCCTCTATCTGATAAATGCCCTCAATATCCGCCATGGCATGGCGTAAGCGAATGTTTCCCTCTTCATCTATTTGCACGCCACTGACCAGCAATGTTCCCTTTTGCACAGGTTCTTTTACTGCACAAAGAAGTTGTCCGCTCCGCACTGTAACACCTGTGATTTCTGCATCATACGCAGATACGATATTACAGGGTACTCGCTTTTCTAGCGGTGCAACTTCTTCCGGCGTTTCTGTCACTTCCACTACCAACCGATTTCCAGTATGCCGCATGGCAACCCGACACAATTCCGGAATTGCTGCCCGCAGCTGATGTTCACAGCGGCGAAATGGCACTGTTCCCATAAACGAACCCCTTTTTACTCCGCATTCCTCCAGCACCGCACAAATCTTTTCATCGGAAATGGTCGTATTTCCCTGCACTTCAATCAGCATTACCACATTGCAACAGTAAATCAGAAAACAGCTTGCCAGTATCATTCCAATGGGGATTCCAAATCGCAGCCGATGCCGCCAGAGAAAAAATTGCAGCGTTTTGCAAGGTGTTTCTGTCACGACCATTCCATATTGTTCCGCCAGTTTCCGCATTTTCTTGCAGTCCTTGGCATATATCACGCCTTGCACGGTATCTTTTTCTATCTGCTGCCCAAAACAGCGAATACGCTGTGCACGCAGAGCATCGAAAAATGCCGTTCCCTTTTTCCCCTGTGCAGCAATTCGGACAACGCCGAACACCTGCCCCCACAGTCCCCGTTTTTCTGCGGCTTGGCGTTTCATTTGCAGCGTCCTCCCCTCTGTTCCAGTTCAATGCTTTGCAGCGTTCCGTGAATCAAAACGCCATCGGTTGCGTAAGTATCCACCTGCAACGACTTGCCCCAGACGGAAATTTGTAAATCCTGCGTCTGAATGACAATCCGAATATCATTATATTCTAAAATGTGCCGACAATTCTCAATCCGAAGTTCCTGATTGCCAGCGACATACAACATGGGCTGTAAATGAAACCATTTCCGCCCCCATTCTGTCCAACGTTCCAACAACCGCCATCACCTCACTGCACTATATGCGATGCGGAAAGGAAAAAGTACTTGAATCATTTGGCATATTTTTCACGAAAAATTGCTATGATAACATAGAACCTGCACCATCAAGCCCCACTCTATTTTACAGAAAAGAGGGATTTTTTTGACCATTGGCACTTGCATCCTTCTATTATTATTGACCGTTGGCTGTCTGGTCTATGCTGCTCCCATTCATACAGCACTTGCGGAGGGTGTTTTTCTCTGTCTGCAAGTGATTCTGCCCTCGCTCTATGCGATGATGATTGCAGCACAGCTGCTCATTCGCACAAATGCCCACATACTACTACTGAAACCGCTGCACCGCTTCACGCAGAATGTACTGCGGATTCCGGATATATGCCTTGCAATTTTTCTGCTCAGTCAGATTGGCGGTTATCCCATCGGTGCAAAATTACTGGACAACGAACTGCAAAACGAAACACTTCGTCCCAAACAAGCAGCCATTCTCTCCGGCATTTGTTTTGGCAGCGGCCCTGCTTTTCTCTTCGGAACGCTCTCCGCTCAGGCTGGAACGTCCGGCTGTTGGCTGCTGTTCGGGTCAATTTTGCTTGCAAATTTCAGTCTATTTATAATTGCCTGCCAATTTTTAAAGCTGCCCAACTTGCCAACTGTTTCCCTCCAACGCTTACAGGCGAAAACGATCGTGGAAACTGTCACGCAATCTGGTGCAGCTTTGTTGCAAATGTGTGCGATGATTTTATTTTTCCGCTGTTTGATGACCGTTGCACAGGCTTCCGGACTGTATACCCTACTTACCATTCCGCTGCAATGGGGATTCCCAAAAAATACCGCCGAGGGTTTGCTGTCCGCTGGTCTGGAAATTACTGCTCTGACGCAGCTTGTTCCAAATACGCCATTATTACTGGCACTTTTTGCAGCTCTGCTCGCTTTCGGCGGTATTTGCGTACATTTACAGATTTTCACCATCACGGGCGGACGGCTTTCCCTGTGCTGGATGCTGTCCTTGCGGATGTTGGCTGGAGGATTGGCAGCCGGATTCTGCTGGATTGGCTGTCAGGTGTTCCCAAATGCCGTTGTTTCACCGGAAATCTGCTCGGTTTCTGCTCCGGCGGTGCAGTATAGCCGCACAACGCCCGTTGCATCGTTGTTTTTAGTTGGGGCAACGCTGCTTTTGTTGCAGGCAGCAGCGAAACAACGGGAATTGTGCAAACACACATAAAAAAATCAGCCCTGCTCTCGCAGGACTGACTCTCTCATCTGGTGACAACATCCCGTCTATGTAACGGATCGCCTCAATCCAGAAAATCTTTTACCTTTTTACTTCTGCTCGGATGCCGCAGCTTCCGCAGTGCCTTTGCTTCAATCTGCCGAATCCGTTCTCTGGTGACATCGAATTCCTTGCCCACTTCTTCCAGTGTCCGAGAACGTCCATCCTCCAGACCGAACCGCAATTTCAATACCTTTGCTTCCCGATCAGTCAAAGTCGACAACACATCATTCAACTGTTCTTTCAACAGCATCAGAGAAGCTGCATCTGCCGGAGCTGGTGCATCATCGTCCGGAATAAAGTCGCCCAGATGGCTATCTTCTTCTTCGCCGATTGGTGTTTCCAGAGAAACCGGGTCTTGTGCAATCCGCATGATTTCCCGTACCCGTTCCGCTGGCATGTTCAACTTTTCTGCAATCTCTTCCGCAGATGGGTCGTGACCCGTTTCATGCAGCAGCTGGCTGGAAACTTTCTTGACCTTGGAAATTGTTTCTACCATGTGCACCGGAATCCGGATGGTTCTTGCTTGGTCGGCGATTGCACGGGTAATTGCCTGCCGAATCCACCAGGTTGCATAGGTGGAGAACTTAAAGCCCTTGGTATAGTCAAACTTTTCAACTGCCTTCAGCAAGCCCAAATTGCCTTCCTGAATCAAATCCAGGAACTGCATGCCTCTGCCGACATACTTCTTTGCAATGCTGACAACCAGACGCAAGTTGGCTTCTGACAAGCGATTTTTTGCCTTGGTATCGCCTTCCGCCATCCGCTTGGCAAGTTCCGTTTCCTCATCGGAGGACAACAGCGGCACACGTCCAATTTCTTTCAGATAAACCTTTACTGGGTCATCAATCGCAATGCCTTCGGTGGAAAGTGCCATTTCTAAATCATCCACCAAATCCGCATCTCCGCCTTTTCCGGAAATTTCTGGTGCAGTATCGTCAATAATCTTGATGTTTAAACGGTCACAGGTGTCATAAAAAGAGTTCAGCTGATCGACATCGAAATCCAGTTCTTCCAGTGCATCACTGATTTCCTTTGTGGTCAGTTCTCCGGTTGCCTTTCCCCGTTCCATCAGTTTTTCAATGGTCGTTTTTCCTTCCATGATTCCTCGTTCCTTTCCAAGGCGGACAATGCCGCATCATTGCCATGCTTGATTCTTCTTCTTTTTCTGTGCAACCAGTTCCAAAAGGGCTGCATCTGAATCCAACGCCTGCACCAAATGGGTTTGCAGCAGCTGGATACAATCCTGCACTTCCTGCGGACTGATTGGACAAGTCTGTTTTAAATTGAGCAGACGGCTCACCGTTCCCATTTCCTGCGGTGTCAGCTGCATTCCCAGAGCGGAAATCCAGCCATCTGATTCCTGTTGCTGGTGCTCCAGCAACAGTTGAAACAGCTTCTGATAAAATGGAACGGTAAACTGTTCTGGCTGCAAATGGTCTGCCAGTTTGGAAATCTGCTCCGGCTGTGACAGGAAATAACAGAGCAATCGTTCCTGTGCTCGCACCGTTCGAGAACTGCCTGCCATTCCGCTGGCATCTGCTGCGGTTTGCTGTGCCGTCACCGTATGTGCAACCAGATTGCTGAATTCCTTTTTCTTCTGCATCTTCTGCCGATTTTTCTGCTTTCGATTGACGCTCACACGCAAAACATCTGCCAATATGTGACATTTTTCAGCGGTTCGCATCAGATAAACTTCTCTTGTCACAGGGTCTGGAATCTGAATCAGAACTTCTGTGGCACGCCGCAACAATGTTGCCCTGCCGTTTTCCGTCTGTAGATCCAGCCCCATTTCACAGCGGTCTAGTTGAAAATTGATAGCATCTTCCGAACCCTCTAAGAGCATCCGAAATCGTTCTGCCCCAAATTTCCGAATATATTCATCGGGGTCTTTTGCACCCTGCATCCGTAAGATTTTGGTTTCAATCCCCACTTCACTAAAATGCCGCATCGCCTTTTGCGTTGCTGCCTGCCCGGCTGCATCGCTGTCATAGGCAATAATCACTGCTTTTGCATACTGGGAAATTTTTCTTGCCTGGTCGGGTGTAATGGCAGTTCCCAGCGTCGCCACAACATTTTCAAACCCTGCCTGATGAACGGCGATGACATCCATATACCCTTCCGCCAAAATCAGCGTGGTGGTTACAGAATTTTTGGCAAATTGCAGGGAAAACAGGTTTTTCCCCTTGTCAAATACCGGCGTTTGTGCAGTATTCAAATATTTTGGTTGGCTGTCATCCAACACCCGTCCACCGAATCCAATGACATTTCCCCGCAAATCAACAATGGGAAATATCACACGGTTTCGGAACGTATCAATGAGCGTTCCTCTTCGGGAGCGACGGGAAACATCTGCCAGCAACAGTTCCTCTTCCGTAAATCCCTGCTGTAGCAGATACCGACTCAAAGCATCCCAAGTTTCCGGAGCAAAGCCTAGCCCGTACTTTTTAATGGTGGTCGTGGTTAGATGTCGCTGGATGAAATATTGCAGCCCTCGTTTATCGCTGCCAGTCAGCATTCGATAATAGAAATTGGCAGCGGCTCGATTCACAGCGAGAATCCGCTTTCGCATACGGGACTGTTTTTCATCTGCCCCCTGTTCGGGAACAGTCAGACCGCTGTTTTGTGCCAGCAGTTTCACCGCATCCATAAAATCCAGATTTTCAATCTGCTGAATAAAGGTGATGACATCACCGCCAGCCCCACAGCCGAAACAATAAAAGCTTTGCGTATCGGGAAATACCGTAAAAGACGGTGTTTTTTCCGAATGGAACGGACAATTGCAGACGTAGGTTCTGCCACGCCGTTTCAAATCCACATAAGTGCGTGCGATTTCTTCCAGCGGACACGCATTCCGCAGCTGTTCCAGAAACACATCAGAAACCATCTGCTGTCACCTGCCTTCCATCGTTCTCCGCATACAAGGCGTTCTTGTGGTTGTTTTCCTACGAATCACAGCAGTTCCGGCGGCAACCGGTCTGCAACCTCCGCAAAATCTGCATCCAATTGTTCCCCGACCTGAATGGAAATTTCTCCGTTTGTCAGTTCAATCATATCTGCTTGGAACGACGCTGTTAAGCCAGCTGGTACAAGCAACGACAAGGTTACCGTATCGCCGAAATCCGCATTCTGCTGCAAAATGGGCAGCTGTGGCAGTTGATAGGATACCTTTCCATAGAGAGAGTATGCCATTTTTAAGGTCACTGGATGACAGGAAATTTTTGTCTGAATCTGTGCTGCTTCCACTGCCAGTGCAGCACTGTGGGAATACGCCCGTACCAAACCGCCGCCGCCCAGCAGAATGCCGCCAAAATAACGGGTGACCACACAACAGACATCGGTGAGATTCTGTTTTTGCAGGACATTCAGGACGGGAACGCCAGCCGTTCCCTGCGGCTCGCCGTCATCGGAATAACGGGTCATATGGTTTTCCCGCAAGATATAAGCATAAACATTGTGTCGGGCTTTGCGGTTCGCCTTGCGAACTTCTTCAATACAGGCAATGGCAGCGTCTGCTGTCTGTACCGGCACCAATGTTGCAATAAATTCTGATTTTTTTTCGATAAAAGAGGCAGTCACTGCCTGTGCAATGGTTCGGTATCCCATGGAACGCCTCCAATCGTTTTATGTAGACAAACAGGACGGTAAGAATCATATGCCTTACCGTCCTGCTCCGTTGGTCTGTTTGCGTACAGATGAGATACCGTTTTCGTACCATCTGTTTCTTCGCAGGGAAGAAGATCTGTTCGCTTACTTGTCCAGATTAAACCGCTTCTTGAAACGGTCAACACGTCCGCCAGTATCTACCAGCTTCTGTTTACCGGTAAAGAACGGGTGGCACTTTGCACAGATTTCAACCTTGATGTCCTTCTTGGTGGACATGGTTTCCATTACGTTGCCGCAGTGACAAGTGATGGTGGTCTTTTCAAAAGTCGGGTGCAGTCCCTTTTTCATGTAGTTTCACCTCTTTCTGTTGTTTTTACCGATTCCGAAGAATCGCAATAAAATACAGCAGCCCATCCGCCTTGAGGCAGACAGTAGTCCTGTTATTTTCTGAAAGCATGACATCACATCATGGAATTTTATTATACTACTTTTGATGGCGATTGTCAAGAGATTCGATATTTTTTTACGTTTTTTTCATGATTTTACTATATGTGATGGGGGTGCTCTGGGGAAAACGGTCTGAAGCGTCCGGCAAATACGCTTCGCTGTTTGCCTGCGTACGCAGCTCGCCGGTGGTAGGTTTTCCGAATTTCAAACAAACTTTTCTTAGATTGCTGTTTATCGGATTTTTCGTTGTTTTTAAAACGGCGAACTGCGATTACTTCTTAGATTTTTGTTTTCCATAATTGTAAAGTCTATGCAGGGGGGCAGCTTGCCCCCTGCACCCCTCCGCCGAGCTGAGCCAGCTCGACCGCAGTTCGCCTACGGCGTAAAAAAATTGCGTTATTCTACAACGATAATTTGGTCGTTTCTTCTTGGTTTCTTTTCTGGCTGTTCGCCCTTTGCATAGCCCAAAATGCAGCATCCAACGCCAATTTCATCATCAGAAACGCCCCATTTTTGCAGCAATGCTCTGCCCTCCGGCAATTCGCTCATTTCCTTTGCCCGATGAATCCAGCAAGCACCCAATCCCAATGCGTGTGCTTCCAACAGCATATTACCAATGGCAAGGCTGCCATCTTCTACATAAGTATGCACATTCCGGTCAGCCAACACCCAAATAACAACTGGTGCTCCATAAAATGGGTCACTCGTCGTACCCATAATATCAGCGTTCATCTTGGAAAGTTCATCCCGAATCTCCCGATTCTTGACAACAACAAACTTCGTTGCCATCCGACCCCTGCCGTTTGCAGCATACTGTCCAGCCTTCAACACTTTCTCGATATCTGCATCGGATACCATTTGGTCAGTATAACTCCGAACACTTTTTCTGCTCATCATTGCTTCTAACATCGTCTGTTCCATGGTATTTGTCCTCCTATTTTCTTATCAAATCAACAACACCGCACAAAAATATGCGGTGTTGCGTGTATCAAAATTCAATTACAGCCCGTTATTGTTCCCACTTGTTGCACAGCTGGGTCAGCTGGTCTGCCATCTTTGCCAATTCCTTGTTGGAGTAGCCACGTGCATTCTGAATATAAGCAGTGACACGATCCAATGCAATTTGCAGGCGGTCATAGGTTGCAGATGCCTTTACAGACTTCGGCTTTTCCAGATAAACCGGCTCTGCTTCATGCAAGAACTGCCCACTTGCCACATCAAATTCTGTTCCGCTATAGGGTGCATAGGCAGAAATACCCTGCTCATTCAGCAATGCAGTGAATGTATCCGCAGCGGTTGTTTCTCCGTGAATGACAAAGACTTTTTTCACCTGCTGCACGTGCTGAATCCAAAGTTCTAGCCCCTTCTGGTCAGCATGGCCACTCATGCCCTGCAACTGCCGAATCTGTGCGGCAACTTTTACCGATTCGCCGAACAGTGTCACATAGTTCGCACCCTCCAGCAATCGCCGTCCCAATGTGCCGACAGCCTGATAGCCGACAAACAAAATCGTATTTTCCGGCTTCCAGAGGTTGTGCTTCAAATGATGCTTGATTCGCCCTGCTTCACACATACCGCTCGCAGAAATCACGATTTTGCTGCGGGTATCGGCATTGATTGCCATGGAGGCTTCACTGGTGACCGCCGTCCGCAATCCAGATACCCCGATGGGATTTTCTCCACGCTGCACATAGGCAAGGGCTTCTTCATCAAAGCAGCTCTCCTTGTTTCGCTGAAAGATTTCTGTCGCCTCAATGGCAAGCGGACTATCTACATAAATCGGGACATCCTGATACTTCCCAAGCAAATTCTGTTCTTTGATTTGCTTTAGAAAATACAGCAATTCCTGCGTTCTGCCCACGGCAAACGATGGAATAATGACGCTTCCGCCACGCTGAAACGTTTCCAACAGAATTTGCACGAAATCCTGAATATAATTCTTTGGCTTTTCGTGCAGACGATTGCCATAGGTGGATTCCATGATGACATAATCCGCAGTATCGGCATACTGTGGGTCACGAATCAAGGGCTGATGGAAGTTCCCAATATCACCGGAGAACAGCAGCTTTTTACTGATACCGTTTTCCTCCAGCCAGATTTCAATACTGGACGAACCGAGCAGATGCCCCGCATCCAAAAACCGGATTGTAATGCCATCTGCAATCGAAATTTTTTCTCCATAAGGATGCGGAACGAAGTGTTCCAGCGACCCTAACGCTTCCTGCATGGTGTAAAGCGGTGTATAGATATCGCCACCGCTGCGTTTTGCCTTTCGATTTCGCCACTCTGCTTCAAATTCCTGAATGTGGGCACTATCTCGCAGCATAATCTGGCAAAGCGAAACGGTTGCCTGTGTGGCATGAATTTCCCCACGAAATCCGCCTGCATACAACAGCGGCAGCAAGCCAGAGTGGTCAATGTGGGCATGGGTCAAGAATACATAGTCAATTTCCGCCGGAGCACAGGGAACACGGATGTTCTCATAGACATCTCTTCCCTGCTCCATGCCATAGTCAATCAAGATGCGTTTTCCACACGCCTCCAGATAGGTACAGCTGCCGGTGACTTCATGGGTCGCACCAATAAACAACAGTTTCATATCGCTTCACACCTTTCTTTCCGTCAATTTTGAAAAATATGGATTTTTATGCTTCTTTCTTGGTATACAGCAGATACTTTCTAGCGAAGAAGTTCCAGAAGAATGCCACTGCTGTGGAAACTACCTTGCTCAAAATCTGATACAAGCTTGTCACATCTGCCAACGCCCAAGCAAACCCCTTTGTAATGCCGATGGTCAATAGCAATCCCACAACGCCAATTGCCGCAAACGAGAGAAACTCTAAAAAGCGGTTCTGCATTTTGGATTGCTTGAAAATCCAGAATGTACTAAGAAAATAGTTGACCAGCAATCCGGCAACGAATGACAAGCCATTGCAGAGAGCTGCATAGCCAGAACCGGAAAAGGCCAGATAAAACAGCAGCGAGGACAATGCCCAGTCTACTATTGTTGCAAAACCGCCGACAAAACAATACCGGAAAAATTGAATAAATGTATTTTCACCGGAAAATAACTTTTTGAATTGATGTTGCTTTAAAATTTGCTTGACTTCTGTCAGATGTTCTGTTTTCATGTTGAATGGTTCCCTTCTTTTTTGCAATGAATTGCAAAAGATTACATTTTACAATTCTTTCCATGGCAAGTTGTTGATTTTTCCAATGACAAACCGCATCAAAACGGTTGCATCTTTATCATCAAAAACGCCATCATCATAGCAATCTGCACATTTTGCGGCAGAATCTGACAATGTAATCATATTTGCCAATGCCTTATTGATAAAAATTGCATCAACCAGATCGACAACGCCATCCTGATTTACATCTCCATAATAAATATCAGCATCTGCTTCTGTAGTTGTTGTAGTAACTGGCTCAGATTCCGTAGTAGTAACTTCTGTTTCAGATGTTGTGGTAACTGGCTCAGATTCTGTAGTGGTAACTTCTGTTGTAGATGCTGTAGTAGCTGGTTCAGATTCTGTAGTTGTCGCATCTGTTACAGTAGTCGTTGTAGTGGTTGTGGTAGCTGTTGTAGTGGTTGTTACAGTTGTTTCTGCTGGTTTTGGTGTGCTGCCGTTCGGCTCTGTACCGCCAACCAGTTCACCACCAGCATAAACACAAATATAATCACTCTTGACTTCATTGCCATCGCCGAACATTTCCGAATCGGTCAATACTGGCAAATCCTGATAGCTCCAGTCGTTGGAGGCATCCCACTGGTCGCCATAGTACAAGCCAACGGAGCATTGATATTTCTTATTGGAATTTGCAATGGTATAGCCATCCCATGCCACTTCAAAATAATAGATATTCGGGTCATAGGATGCATCATACTGGAACGGCCCAGAAATGACGCCGTCTGCTGGTGCTGCTTCCGTTGCAGCCTGGTCATACAATTCTGTTGCTTGTACCAAACTTGGATCGGTCATTTCCTTTGTATTGAAGAAATAACGAACCGTAACATCTGTTCTCGGCGTAATGGAATCGGTCATGACTTTCATAGAAATCTTTGTTGTTCCTGCTCCGCCTGCACACGGGTTATTGACTGCAAATGCTTCAACCCAGTAGTTATTGCCGCCGCCTTCTTCTCCGTTGTTTTCTTCCTTCGGTGGGAAATCTGGCGTTACCTGCATGGAGTCATCGCCGAAATATGCATACAATCCGGCACTTGCTCCGACAAACGCTGCGTTGTAGTCAATGGTTACTTCGTTATAGATCCAGTCTGCGGTAACATCATTGTGCTTGTCGGAGGCATCCGGTCCACCAACCAATGCACCGTACAAAACATGCCGCTGTTCTCTGGTATCTTCTGCTTTGGTCAAGCCGGAAGCTGCACGGTGATGCGGATACTTTGCAGCATTTTCGCTATATCCGACAATGTAAGCCCGATTCATCGGGTTGTTGCCCATCAGATATTGCATCTGTTCTTTTGCCCATTCGCTGTATTCGGACGGCTTGCCATTGTTGTTGTACTTGTCATAAACCAGTGCACACAGCTGTGCAGCAGTATTATATCGGGCAGAGCCCCAGGTATTCAGCCAGAAATAGCCTGCCGGTGTAATCGTTCCGACACCGCCTGTCATATAAGTGGTGATTGCCTTTGCAACGGATGCCCAGCAATCCATTTCTTCATAGGGCGATTTTTCAGCAGCTTCCTTGTACTTTTCAATAAACTGCGGATAAACGTGCTCGCCTTCCTTGGCAGGCTTGTCCTCTGAAATTTCGCCTAAAATACACTGCACACCGTTCCACATATCATTCCAGCAATATACATAGCACGGTGCTGCATAGTAGTCATAATACGGGTAAATTTCCTGCAAATAGCTTTCATCGCCGGTGATTTTAAACAGCCATGCTGCTGCCCAGCAGTAATCATCTTCCCACTTGGAAGATACATAATAGGATTTCGGGCCATCTGCATTGTCACTCAGCTGCTTTTCATGGCTCTTTGCGAACTGGAACAGTGCTTTTGCATAGTCCAAAGACTGTGCTGCATAGTCTGGGTCAGTATCCTTAAAGTTCAAATAGTTGATTGCCAGCGAAGCAGCTGCTGAGGCAACATAATCGGTTTGCGGTTTGTCGCCTGTCAGGAAAAAGGCAGGTCTTGCCATGGTATCTACTTCCGGAGAGTTCCAATAAGCGTGGTCAATATCGCCATCACCCACCTGATAACAATGTGCAACGACTTCGCCATTTTCATCTCGGAACGTGCACTTCATCAGATAATCGTTAAAATACCGCAAGATTGTTTTAATATGGTCATCCTGTCCTGTCTTTTTGTAGGAATCCCGAAATTCATAATAGCCCCAGCCCAAGGTAGAAGCTGCATAGTTTTCCGGCATACCAAACTTTACATGGTCGCCAGCGTCATGGAATCCGCCGGAAACATCTACATAGCCATCACCATCCGGATCAAGAATGTCCCGATACTGGTCGATGAACGATTGCGACAAGTTCGTGCCGACTTTATCTTCTCCCATTGGCTGCAACGGCACTTGTGCGTCATAGGTGTGACAGTTGCCACGCCACTGATAGCGGTTGTTTTCGGCAACCTGCGTTCCGCACATATTGCCATCATAAAAATAAATGGAATACTGCAATGCTTTCGCATAATTATACTCCACATCGTCCGCAGCAGATGCCTGCAATCCGGACGGAACGCTGACCGCTGTCTGCAACAATACTGCTCCCAGCAATCCTGCAAGCAGACGTTTTCCAACATGCTTTTTCTGTTTCATTCTGATTTTCCTTTCTGTACCATTTGATCTCATAAAAAACGGATGAACTGCTTTTATTATACAGCAACTTGCATCAAAAGTCAATTTATTTTTTGCAATTTTACCAGAATTCTAACCAAAAAATCTGCAAAAAAATCTGGCTAGCATATCTGCTCTTTTTTGGAAAAATCAGATTTCTATTCTATTTCTTATTGTCCAGCTGCTTTCTTTGCATAGATCGTTAAAATCTCAACAGCATCTAACACACCAATTCTTCCATCTCCATCCATATCCACCCGCTTTTTTGCAGCTTCTTCTGCAATAGGGTCTTCAGAATACAAATATGACGTTTGTCCAGCTGCGATTTTTACATAATAGGTCAATACTTGCATAGCATCGTCCATGGAAACTCGTCCATCTAAATCCAAGTCACCCTTCAGTTCTGTTGTAACTTCGGTTGTCTGTCCCGTAACCGCTGTTGTTTGCGTGGTTATGCCAGTCGTTACAGTGGTAGCAATTCCGCCATGCTGATGTGTCGTTGTAGTCGTGGTCGTGATAAATTGCGGCGTTGTGGTTGTGACAAGTTGTGGCGTTGTGGTTGAAATGATACTGGTTTCTGGTCGTTTTGTGGTTGCAGCGACTGTTGTTGTAGTAATGGCTGCTTTTGTCGTTGTTATTTGACTCGTTTCCAATTGATTTGTTGTTTCAAGTGCTGTTGTTTGACTACCAATCGCTTCCGTTGTCGTTTCGGCTGTTGTCACCTGATTACTGGTAACTTCTGTTGTTTTGACCTCCGTTTCAGTTGTGGTTGTTTCATCAATAGAAGCTGCTGTTGTCGTGGTTGTTGTAACAGTATCATCCAACTGAAGCGAATCAAATTCATTCAAGCTCACATATACTGCACCAGCTGTTTTTTTATAAAAACGAATCAAAAAGCCTTCTACCATAGAATAGGCTCCTACTTCCGCAGAATCTGTTTGATAGCCAAATGCATAATCTCCGATTTCTATAATCGTTTTCGGCAAGATAACGCCTTTCAAAGACGGGCAATCCAAAAATGCACTTGATTCCACTTGACGCACCCCATCACCGAATGTAACCGCTTCCAACTGGTCACAAGATAGAAATGCATAGGATGAGATAACAGCTGCACCGTCCAATGTCACTTCCTTCAAAGAATTGGCATCATAACAAGCATATGGCTCTATCGTTTTGACTGTTTCTGGAACGGTCAAAGATTGCAACTGTACACTATCCTGAAATGCATAGCTATCAATTGCGATTACTGTTTCCGGAATGGTATAATCCAATTGTGCAATAGACGGCGGATAGAAAACCAATACTCGCTGATTGGCTGTCATCAAGACTCCATCGACCACTATATAATAGGGATTTTTGTCTGCAACTGTCACTTCTGACAGTGAAACACAGCCAGAAAATGTATTTGCAGAAAGTTCAGAAACGGCTACTGGAATATGAATTCTCTGCAAGGAACTACAATTTTGAAAGGCATTGGATTTGATTTTTTCTAAGGTATCTGGCAGCTGCACTTCCTGCAAAGCTGTACAATTTTTAAAAGCAGCTACAGAAA
>ERZ773209.1121-NODE-1121-length-16774-cov-5.228722_pt1 | contig 16774 bp, 19 predicted proteins | sample MGYA00511109_ERZ773209 | MGnify/ENA primary metagenome ERZ773209 (study PRJEB29015, sample SAMEA2737786) | human gut metagenome | biome: human gut; feature: human-associated habitat; material: faeces | place: China | collected 2012 ...
TATAACAAATTAGTTATGTATTGTGTACCAAGGCCATCTATAAGAAAACGCTGCGAAAACCATAATCACAAAATTATAATTTCCACAGCGTTGTATTTATTATTCTTAAAAGCAAGCCTCTTTACTGCTTACAAAAATTTAGTTTTAGAAATTCCTGAAATTGTTTTGCTACCAAACTTAACTTTTTATCTTTAAGCCACAGCAAGGATATCGGCCGCACACATTTCGGTTCAGTTATGGGTATGATTCTACAGCCATGATTATACATGCCGGACTGAATTGCAGTTTTATTAATTAAAGCAATTCCCAAATTTTCCTCAATTAAACTAGGAAACTGCGATTGGTAACATTCCATAACAATATTAGGTATAAAACCCGCTTTCTTACATAAATCGACAAAAATTTTACGCGAAGCTGAATCAGCAGGAAAAGAAAGAAATTTTTCATATTTTATTTGCTCCAATTTTATGCAAGGCTGCGAAGCTAAAGAATGTTCACTCGAAACAACTAAATAAAGAGGTTCATACTCAATAATAAAGGACTCTATCTCCATATCTGTAACCGCGATGCTGCTAAGGATAAAATCTATATGAGAATTATTTTTTAGAATAGAAACAATCTTTGAAGAAGGGACATAGGTTTGGCTAATAGTTACATTGGGAAAAGCCTCATGAAAGCTTTTCTGATAATTACGGGCAAAGCTGGTGCCTGTAACACCTAAGCGTAAGATTTTTTGTGATTGAACGTCAGCTTCCTGCATTTCGTATAGTGCCGCATTATATTCTTGTAATATTTTGTCAACATGACGGAGAAAAGTTTTTCCGTGGCAGGATAAGACAATATTTCTACCTTGTTTTACAAAAAGCGGATAGCCAACTTCGTCACTAATACGTGCTATGGCACCGGAAAGAGCAGGCTGAGCTATTTGTAAATATTCCGCAGCCTTAGTCATATTTCCTACTTTAGCTAATACATAAAAGTATTCCATTTGATGGATATTCATAATAGAAACCTCACTAATCTTATTACAACATTTAGAAAGAGAAAAGCACGCTGCGCCAAAACCATAACGTTTATATTATTGATTTCCGCTTTTATTCATATTAGACTTACTATGAATTTAAAGCTATAATTAATGCATAACAGGAGTAATCCTAAAATAAAAAAGAGGTGTTGAATATGTTAACCAAACAAACTTTGATTGTGATTCTTCCAAGTATTTTAGCAATGTATTCCTTAAGCAGAAAATACACCTACATGGCAGTGGCAATTATGGCTTTAGCTATATGCGCTATGTTCCATATTTGAATCACAAAAAACTTCATTAAATAAAATTTATAAAGAAACAGCAAGCTGTCTTACTGCAAGGTGCCACAGCTTGCTGTTTTTCATTTTATTTTATAAATTGCTAGCGTTAAAGCTTTGTAATAGCAATAGTGTAGTTTTACCATTTCTCCGGCACTTCACGCAATTTATCCATCACAAACATAATATAGGTAACATTACAGATAACATTGCCTGCGTCATCCCTAATTTTTGCTTCTAAATTAATTGTTGATTGTCCGTTGTGTATAATTTCGCTGGTCACAGTCAAAGCTCCCAAACCGCGCACATTGCTGATATAGTTAACATTCATGTTTAAGGTAGTACAAATTTTACCAACCGAAGCACAGGTAATTCCGGTAACACAATCCGCCAAAGCGGCCATTGCGCCGCCGTGCACTCCCAGCCAATGATTAGTATGAATATCAAAATCAATAGGCATTTCTAAAGTAGCTCCACCGCAATGCACTTCTTTAATTTGAATTTTTAAGACGTTCATAAAAGCATTAGAGCTCCACATTTTACGAATAGTTTTTTCAGGTTCCATTTTTATCGCCTTTCTTCTTTTAAAAATATACGTTGACAATAGTCATATACACTGGAATTACTAACAATCCAAATAAAATCGTAATAAAGCTCAGCGCCGCAGCATATTGACTGTCGCCCCCATACTGCTTGCAAACTATAGCCATCTGCGTCATCGCCGGCATGGCGGCCTGCATCGTAAATACCTTGACAGAAATAGGCGCTACTGCTATTAAAGGTACTAAAGCAAGCACGCATAAAGGGCAAACTAAAAACCGTCCTACTAAGCCAAAAACAATATCCTTTTCAAAATTAAATTCCCGCAAGTTTATTTTGCTTATTTCTATACCTATGAAAACGAGGGACAGCGGTGTAGTTAAATTTCCTACATACTGAAAACCGCGCAGCAAAAATCGTGGCAGCTGTATATTGAAAACAATGAGCAAAATTGCCGCAGCAAATCCCATTAAGGGCGGCGACCATAATTTTTGTAAAACCTTTTTGGAAAAAAGCTTTTCGTGGGTTCCCGTTACATCAGCAACAATATTCTGCACGCCTAAGGTCCAAAAAAAGATTAAATTCACCATATAATAAAGCATTACCGAAGGAATACTTTCATCTCCAAATAAAGCTAAATTGACAGGCAGGCCTATAAACATCGTATTGGCAATAAAAAAGTTAGTGGTAAAAACGCCGCGCCGTCCGGAACGAACTGCCAAAAGCTTGGCAAAAAATTTCCCCACAAGCATAGCCAACAGCATGGAACCCACCGGCAGCAGCATATCCGGTGCCAGCTGTAATAATTTTTCCAGAGTAAAATTTTTCGTCAGACTGGTAATCATATATAGCGGCAAGGAAATCGAGGTAACTAATTTGGCTATTAAAGCGCTGCTTTGCTCGTCAAACCAGCCTTTTTTACTTAACCAATATCCTATGCCCACTACAAAAACTATGGTAAAAATACCGTCTAAAGCCTGCAAAACAAAATTTATCATCAGCATATCCTTTCCTCGCCGCTTAATGCACAATAAGGTTCGGCTTGTTACCGAACCTTACTATGCAAAAAGGAGGAGTCTTTTTAGCATTTTTGTTATATGTCAAAGAATTCCCCAATATACCAATGTCCCTAAAATATATCGTATGGAAATTCCTTATTTTCAAGTAAATATAAAGTTATAGTTATGGATAGCAAATCAGCACTACCGCCGGGGCTTATACGTTTAGCTTCAAAATATTTTTCTGCTTTAGCGATGGCTTTTCTTCCCAAATCAGTAAACACACCGCCTAGCGCTAAAATATTAGCAGCTATATTTTGAACCTCAACCAAAGTTGCTAAATTTGTACGCCAAACTACATTGCTGTCTTCCACTACTGTCATAAGTGTAATAAGCGTCTGTACAAGAGCATCATTTAGATTTGCGCCCTTGTCAATGGCCTCTTGCAGCGCCGGTAATCCGTGTTTAATAACACTGGGAAAACCTTTTTCTACCTCGCCGCGAATACCGGTAATGCCGCTCTCTTTAAAAAGCTTTTCACCGGCTGTAGTTCCCCTATACGCTAATGAACGCAATTCTTTATCAACTAATCCGGCAGTCATATTTTTTATCAGCGGAATAATTGCTTGCCTGTCGCCGCCATGGCTCATAGCATAGCCTGCCACCCCGCTTACTAAGCCACCGGCAAAAAGGATACCTCTTTGAGTATTGATACCCTTAGTTACTCGTAATAATTCACGTTCAGCAGTAATTCCATAAGAACGAATTTTTTTTAACAATTCATCAAGAGAACCTTGATGAGCCGTACCAATATCCTGTAAATCCTGAAAAGCCTTGCTCAATACCGCAGAACTCATCATAAAAGTTATAATACTCATATCATTATGAGAACCATTGGATAATCTTGTTACCAAACCTGGTTTTGGATGTGTATTAACCTCTAGTAAAATAGCCTGCGTTAAATACTGACTAGTTTTCTGTAAGTCAGCATCAAAGGAGGAAAGCTGGCAAGTGTAATACTGGTTAATTATTTTTATTTCATCGTTGTCTACTCTTTGAAGAAAAATATTTTGCTCATTCATAACACTAACCAACTTTCTCCTCAGCTTCTGCTTAATATTATACTATATTGATTAACCAAAAATTGCTTTAGTCAGCAAGTAGAAAATGGACGGGAAGGTCAAGCAACCGGACCCGGTATAGAAGGTTGCCGTCATTGCACAATAGGGAACCAATTTAGGGTCAACTGCTGCCATACCGGCTGCAGTACCGGAAGTAGTACCCATGATACCGCCAAATACCATTGCAGATTGCGGATTATTCAAACCAATCATTTTAGCAACAAACGGAGTCATAATCATAACTAAAACGGATTTTACAACACCTGCTGCAATAGAAATTGCAATTACCTCGGAAGATGCACCCAATGCAGCACCAGTTACAGGACCAACAACGAAAGTTGCAACGCCAGCGCCAATGGTACAAAGATCAACAGGAGAACGATAGCCAAACATATAGGCAATGGCTACGCCCGCAATCCAAGATGTAACAAGGCCAAATACCAAGGACAATACGCCAACGACACCTACTTTTTTAATTTCGCGTAGGTCAGCGCCGAAAGCAGTAGATACGATAGCAAAGTCACGGAACATTGCACCGCCCATCATGCCGATACCGGCAAACATAGGAATGGAAGCAATACCTTTAGCACCGTGGCCAATATAAGCCAAAACCAAGCCTAAGAAAATGGCTACTGCGGAGCCGTGAATACGGCCTTTGGTTAAACCTGCCATTTTATAAGCGATTAAGTTAGTAATACCGATAAGAACGAATGCAAAAATCAGGCCGTTCTTGGTCAATACTTTAGTTAACATTGCCATTAAATCCATAATTTACACCTCCTATTTTATTTTTGACCGCCCATTTTACTCAAAAGCGGAATGCAGATGAATCCTAAAACGATACCCAAAACGCCACCTAAAACTGCTACAGCACCGCCGGAAAGAGCAGCTGCTACGTTTTGAATAGAACTCATTGCAACAACAATAGGAATGTACATTGCAGACCAGAAAGCAATGCCTTCCTGGCTTTTTTTATCAAGCCAACCTGCGTCAATGCCCTTATTACTAAGAATAATCAGGAACAGCATGGCAAAACCAACGCCACCAACATTAGCTTTTACACCAAGCAAAGCACCAAGAATATCACCAAGATATACACCAGTTAAATAGCAGAATGCCAGTAATGCAACACCATAAATAACCATTATTACACCACCTTAGTACAATTTTTTATTATCGCTGCTCTGTAATAGGCAGAGCAGCGAAACAACTAAAGGTTTAAAATATTCAGTTTTAGAAGCCTGAATTATTCAACAATCGCAACAACTTGGCCTGCGCTTACACGGTCGCCGGGTTGTACTTTATATTCTTTTACTACGCCTGCTACCGGGGAAGGTACCAGTTGTTTCATTTTCATTGCTTCCATAACAATCAATACGTCGCGAACTGCTACTTGATCGCCAACTTGTTTTTCAAAACGAACGATTTTACCGGGTACACGAGATTTAATTTCCATGATTTATTTCTCCTTTTTATAATAAATATTGCATTATATCTTTTCGATATAATATGCTTACATTATCTAGACTTTTACCAAGCAACGTCTTGGTATCCATAAATACCTCAGCCAGCTTAACCCCATAGCCATTAGGTAAATCCAATTCAAAATCTAAGGGTATATCGCTAAAATTTTCTTTAGCCGTGCGATAAAAATCTAAAAGTCGGTTGTAGGGAGCAGGTTTAAGCAAGATATCAACATCGGAAGCTTCATCCGTATAGGGCAGGCCTGTTGCCAGCTCTAAGGCAGCCGAACCTAGTACGCCGATTTGCAAATCAAACTCATCAGCTAAAGCATATAATGCTATGATGGTTTCGATGCAGCGAGTTGCTCCTTTAACAGTAAACACTTTACGCTGCAGAACCTCATAAGGCGTCATTATAATCTCTACATCTTCTGCTCCGGTAAAAGCTGCTATGCGGATACGATTACCCTTGATGCGCTGAGGATGAACAAAGCCTAAAGCTACTTCCTCTGGCCGTTCATCACTGCGTCGTACAAATCCCGGGATATCATTATCTCCCAAAAACACATCTCGTACCATGGATAATTCTTCTCCCTGATATTTATCTGAAAGTTCTTTCCATATTTTGTCTTTTCCGGTTTGCGATATAAAGACTAAATCATGCCTATTTAACTGCGTTTTGTCCATGTTGGGTCTGCCTTTGCTTTCTGTTGATAATCTAACTGAGCCTGAACCATATCATCAAAGAATTTTGTCTTTGATGGACCTTCTATAACGATACCTTTCTGCACACCAGCACTAATATAATCCGGTCGTAATTCTAATACTGTATGCTCAGCATTAGTAATTACCTGAGGACTAATTTTTACGATACGTCCCTTAATTCTTAAAATAGATCTTGCTACTCTGCCTAAGGTTACTGTAGAAGTAAGCGTTGTTGCTTTAACAATCACTTCATATTCCGGATATGTACGTTCTCGGCGATAGGTAATAATTTTACCTTCTTTATTGCAGACATGTCCGCTCGCAGAAACAGGAAAGCTGTCGCCCATAGGCAGTCCGCCTACAACCAATTCAAACATTTCCTGTCCGCTGCCGGTTGGCAGTTTTACCAGCTCTACATCTTCACGCACGGGAACACCATCCATACACAGCCAACCAAATTCCTGACAGCCGTACAAATCATGTACCTGCGCGTTCAAAACAGCCTTGGCTACCGGCAGTAATTCCAAATCTAACGGTGTACCGGCAGTGAGCAAAATAATATTCTGCGGCAATTCATCAGCAACACCCATATGCTTAGCATCCTCTAACGCTGCTCTGATGAAAGAGGATTCTCCCACTACAGCTTTAGGCTGGAATTCGTAAAGAGCTGCCAAAAAGGCATCTCTGCTGGAACGTACTAAGAAGCGCCATTCCAAGCCATATTGTTTAAAGGACTCACCGGAAAATACATTAACTAAAGGCGGATAAGTAACTAAAACCTTATCTCCAGGCTGAATACCGGCCCGCTTTAGTACAGTTATCGAGGCTTTTATTCTTTGCGGCAGTTCCGCAAAGGTTATACCAACGATATTCTGAAAGGCAGACGAACCTGTGGTAAAAGTTAGATAAGCCAAGTTAAGGGGAGTATGAACCTCTTCTATGGTATGAGCTGCAGTTGGTCCTGCAATTCCTTTATCAGCCAATGTCTTGCGAGGCATTTCAGCAAATGTTGGTGCGGAACCAAAGTCCTGTACCATATTGGCAATTTCTGCCAGCATTCCTTTCATACTACCCCTTCCTTTCTAAACTAATTAAGCGTTAATATATTTGTCAGCAACAGCAGCGAACTCTTCGTTCATCTTTGCCATAGCTTTCAGACGGGTTACACGACCGCCGCGGGCATCACCGTCCAAGCCGCGTCCCCAAGGACCAAGCTTTTCAATTTCGCCGTTGGCTTTCAGCTCTTGTACTTCTTTTACGTGCTTAGCGATTACGCTGCGCATATCTTCTACTTTATTAACAATTTCTTTTACACCGCCAAGGTTATAGAAGAAATTTACACCAGGAGCGAATACCGGATTAACCTTGGAGAGTTCCTCCAGACGTTCAATATCCATTTTGGTAATACGGGAAATAGAAGTAATAGGCATTACGTGAATCATGGTGCCAAAATCGGTGGACAGAGCCAAAATTTCATCTGCCTGCAAGCCATGGCACAGGAATGCGCCGGAGATTGCGCGGCCAATAACCATTGCAACAATAGGATGGCCTGCTTTACGAGCTTCAGCCAAAGCCAGCTGATAAGAGCCGGTTGCTTTGTTCATACCGGCAATTTCTTCCATTTTGCCGGGGCCGTTGCCCGGGGTGTCAACAATCAGAACAATCGGGCGTTTTTCAGCCAAGGGTTTATCTTGGTCAGCTTCCATGGTGCGGTAAACGGTAGTAGCCATTTTATAAGCTTCTTCCAAACCAATAACGCCGCCGAATACTACGGGGAAGCGATCATTGAAAGCATAAGCGTCATTAGCAATAACGGTTACAGTTTGATCTTCCAGCTTAGCAGTACCAACTACAGCGCCGGGACCATATTCTGCATCAACCTCAACGTTGCCAATTTTGTTTTCTTCGAAGGAGCCAGCGTCAACAATCATTTCAATTGCGTCGCGACCGCGGCCAATCATAGTGTTTTCCATTTCATCCATGTTCTTTACCTCCTTCTTTTATGCACGAACTCTGCGTTTAACAACCTTCAGGAATTCTTCAGTAGTCATTTCCGGAAGTGCTGCAGGGTCTTCATTACCATAATATTTCCACAAATCCATAGAATCTTTAGGCTGCATATCGCCAACCAGTTTTACTAAGCCTTGTTGTTCTTGTACCAGCTTCAAGGAACCGATGCGGCGCATTTCTTCAATTTTATCCATCGGAATATCGGCAACCTCTGCCAAGGTTTTATGGAAATCGCCAATAACATCTTCTACAAGATAGTTGCAGTCTTGGATAATGTATTTATGTTTAGCGCCGGTAGTACGATATACCAATGCTTTATTGGAAGCATCAAATTCGTCCTTGCCCATTTCTTGTTCAATAACTTCAGGACCGGTCAGACCGATACGGCCTTGTTCGTTCATTACGATAACGTCGGTAGCAGCAGCTACGAAGCCCATACCGCCGAAGCAGCCAACCTTAGAACCAACTACGGCAACAATCGGCAGAATGCGGCGGCAGTCTTGAATAGCGTCCATAACCTCCGCATGTGCCAACAGGCCTGCGTTTGCTTCGTGCAGACGTACACCGCCGGTTTCAAAAGAAATTGCTACGATAGGACGGCGTGCATCATATTCATCCGGATGAGCAGCTTTAATATCTTTAGCTGCTTTCAAAGCCAAGCGCAGGGTATTAACCATTTTAGCGCCGTTAACTTCGCCGATAGCGCCGCCGATGAATTTACCTTCCATGGAAACAACAAACAGTGGGTGTTTGCCAACCAGGCCTACGCCGGTTACGGTGCCGTCATCAAATTCTACTGCAGTGCCGAGTACAGGCAGATGCGGGCTTTCAAAACGATCCAAAGGATTCAATAATTCGGTAAAGGTGCCTTTATCGCACATGCCAACTGCACGCTCGCGGGCATTAGCATCAAAGAAGCTGCTTTTTTCGAGCTCGTTCCAACTTTTCATCTTACTCTTCCTCCTTTGCCGTTGCTTCTGCTAAAGCTTGACGTAATCTCATATATACTACGATAGGAGTAGCATTATCATCGTTAATTTCGATAACGATGTTACCAACGCCGGTATCGTTAACGAACTTGTTCAGCATACTTTTCCAAACAGCGTCAAAGCCAACTACAGGAGTGCAAACTTTAGCTTCAACTTTGCCGCCCAGATCTTTTTTAATGAACATAACTTCCATATCACCGCTGCCGGTTACGCCCATGTGAAACCATTCAGGGTTAATGGTTTGGGTATTTTCAGATTCAAATTCAAATTCAAGATTAAGTAATGCCATTGTCTTATCCTCCTATTACCAGTTTCTGAATTTTGCAGGCGGATTATAGAGACCACCAGACCATTCAACCAAATCATGAACATTCTTAGCAGCCAGCATAGAGCGGTTTGCTCTGCTCATATCAATGCCAAGGTCTTGCGGAGTCTTAATTACGCCCAATTCACGCAGACGTTTGGTTTCCTTCGGATCGGCTTTCATACCAACTTCAGTAAAGCCTGCGATACCGCGGATAGCAGCAGTACGTTCAGCCATGTTGCGGCATTTCGGCAGATAAGCGATACCTTCTTCAGTAATGATATGGGTCAAGTCGTCGCCATAAATCATTACAGGCTCAATAGACAGATTAGCGTTCTTAGCCAGTTTGAAGGCATCCAATTCTTCTACGAAGCCAGGAGCCAATTTTTCACGGAAGGTTTCTGCCAGTTGTACAACCAAGCGTTTGCCACGGCGTACAGGGCCCCACAGCTCTTTATTGAGAGCATATTCTTCGCCGCATTTCAGCCAAGCGCCGGAGGAATGACGACGGCCTTTAGGATCGCAGCCCATGTTCGGAGCGCCGCCGAAACCAGCTACGCGGTTAGCGGTTGCGGTAGAAGAGTTGCCATAGGGGTCAATTTGCAGAGTGCCGCCAATAAACATATCAATTGCATAATGGCCAGCTGTTTGAGAGAAAGCGCGGTTAGAACGCATGGAACCGTCAGGACCAACAAAGAAAATATCGCTGCGGGCAGCTACATAATCTTCCATGCCCAACTCGCCGCCGAAGCAGTGTACGGATTCTACCCAACCAGTTTCAATAGCAGGAATCAAAGTCGGATGCGGATTCAGGATAAAGTTCTTGCAAATTTTACCTTTCAAGCCTAATTCTTCACCATAAGTCGGGAGCAAGAGTTCGATAGCAGCAGTATCAAAACCAATACCATGGTTCATGGATTCTACTTGATATTCGCCATAAATACCTTTGATAGCCATCATGCCTTTCAATACCTGTGCATCGGTAATCAAAGCAGGGTCACGAGTAAACAAGGGCTCAATATAGAACGGTTTCGGAGATTGGATTACATAGTCAACCCAGTCAGCAGGAATATCTACGCGAGGCAGTTTATCAACAATTTTGTTAACCTGTGCAATTACAATACCTTGACGGAATTTAGTTGCTTCAACAATTGCCGGAGTATCCTCAGTGCTGAAGCCGGTGAACAAATTGCCTTCTCTATCAGCCATAGTAGCAGCTACTAAAGCAACACGCGGAGTCAAATCCAGGAAATAACGGCCATATAATTCCAAATAAGTATGAATAGCGCCTAACTCCAGTTTGCCTTCCTGCAGGAATTGAGCGATACGACCAGCCTGCGGTCCGGAGAAAGACATATCCAGTTTTTTAGCAATACCTTTTTCAAATACATCCAAGTGTTCCGGAAGGGTCAATACAGATTGAACCATGTGCAAATCATGGATCTTGGCAGGGTCAACCTGACACAAGCATTTTGCTAAAAAGTCAGCCTGCTTTTGGTTGTTGCCTTCGATATTTACCTTGTCAAAAGGTTTAATAACTGCTTCTAACAGAGCAACAGTATCTTTGGCATCAACGATTTTTCCTTCCTTGACCAAGTGAGCGGCGTTTTGAGCACGCTCCATTGCGTCCTTTTTGAGAGTGTCCCACTCACGGGTAACTTTTTTGAACTCCATTACGGTCTCTCCTTTCTGAATAAAAACCATATATTTTAGTCAAACAAAAAGAGAGAGCATCAAGCAGACGTATGCCTCTGCTCTCGCTCTCTCATATCACCACTTTTTAATTGTTTGACTATATATGCATTACTCCCAACCCTGCACGTTCATGATTTGTCATATAATGCAGTGCTGATTTACCAAACAAAGCAACTGCTATCCAATGCTCATCTCTTACTACAGCTATTTTTAGAGCTAAGCTAGCGCTGGTATTCACGCTAACTAAAATCCCTTTTTTCGCTTCTTCCGTAGCATGGATAAGCGCATGGACTTCGTTACTCGTTTTATTGATGATGCTTGAATTTAAACAAGCACCAATTACAGCTCGATTAATTTTCTCATTAAAATCATCATATGTTGTTTTACCGCCAACCTCTGTCACCACTGCTTTAAATCCGCTTTTAGCAACTAAATCCTTAACTACGCCTTCATCATAAAGGGTTTGTGTTAAAGATAATAACATTGCTGCGGATCCAGCACTTTTGATGCTGTTTCCCATAAACCCCACAGCCATACTCTCTCACTCCTTCACTCAATTAACGAATACTTATTTCGCCAAAGTCAAAGCTCTGCAGCTCTCCTTCTTTACTGCGAACAATAATCGCACCTGTTTCGTCGATAGAAATAACCTCGCCGGAAAAAATAACTTCATCATTGTCTTTAACCAAAACCTGTTTGCCTAAAGTACAATTAAGCTTTTTCCACAGACTGATAACAATGTTCGCACCCTTTATCAGCCATTGCTGATAGAGAAAATCAAACTCTCGCAAAATATTATCAAGTACATATCCACAAGTATAATTTTTGTTAAAGCTTGCATTGAGGGAAGCAGCTATTCCTTTTAAATCCTCGGGAAAATCCTCCGGATTTAAAGCTACGTTAATGCCTATACCAACAATAGCATAATCTATTGCGCCATTTTCATCAAGCTGCATTTCGGAGAGTATTCCACAAACTTTTTTGCCCCTCAATAATAGGTCATTAGGCCATTTTATTGTAATTTCGTCAGTTTGATAAATTTGGCGCAACGCTTGAGCAACAGCAACACCGGCTAATAAAGTAACTTGAGCAACATATTGCGGATCTATGTGCGGCCGCAGAATAACAGTGAACCAAAGTCCACCTAAAGGAGAATCCCAAACACGATTTCTTCTTCCTCGTCCGCCATTCTGCCGTTCCGCAACTATCACAGTACCTTCGGGAGCGCCGTCTTTTGCAAAGGCTACAGCGGTAACATTAGTTGATTGTAAAACATCAAATTGTTTGAGCTGTATTTTCATGATTAAGCCTCAAAAGTTTTTTGCTTTTTATATTCTAGCAATAAAATTAATTATTGTCTAGATTTATTTTACCATACCAATTGTAGCAATAAATACGCCGCAGGCGATAGCAGATACGATAACGCCGCCAATGTTAGCGCCCATTGCTACAGGCATTACAACAGAAAACGGATCTTCGTCTTCAGCAGCATGCTGAGCAATCTTAGCAGTGGTAGGTACGCAGGAAACGCCGGCAATACCAACAACAGGGTTGAAATCGCCTTTCTTGAACCAGTAAACTACATAGCCGCCCAAAACGCCTACAGCACCAGATACGGTCAAAGCTAAAACGCCCAACACAATCAGCGGAGCAACCTTAGGATTCAGCAAAGTAGAAGCTTCGCACAAGGTACCCAGCAAAAGGCCCAGCATCAAGGTACCCATATACAACAAAGTGCTTTCAATCAAATCCTGATAAGGAACGATCTCTGCTTCTTTAATAGCCATACCTAAGAAGAAGGACATAATCAGCGGAGCAGCCATTGGCAGCAGCAAGCAAAGCAGTGCGCAGCATACTAAAATGAAAATGAATTTTTTAGCTTTAGGAACCTCAGGAGCATAGTACATAATATCTTTGCCGCGCAAAGCTTTAGGTACCATCAATTTCAGCAGCCAAGGATAGCCTGCATAGGTCAAGGACAAATACAGATAAGCGATTACAGAAATAGGTACAAACAGATGCGGAGCCAGCATCAAAGAGGTAAACAGAACCATCGGACCGTCAGCGCCGCCGATAGAAGCAACCGCAGCAGCTTCGGGAGGAGTTAAGCCAAGATGTACGCCAAGAACCAAAGTTACGAAGGTACCACACTCAGCAAAGATTGCAATGATAATGGAAGTCCAGGGATTAGCTAAAATAAAGCCAATCTCGCACATTGCGCCAACACCCATAAATACTACACAAGCAACCAAGCTGTTACTAAAAGTTAAATTATAAATTGGCTGCAGGAAATTAATCTGCATTATATCAACCAAGGCCGCAGGATCAGAAATCAACGGGTCCAAGAACAAGGTACCTGTTTTACCGCCATCCAAGAACAAAACGCCGCAGTTGATACAAATCATACCAACGCCCATAGGAACCATAATCAAAGGCTCCAATACACGCTTAAAGCCCAAATAAGCTAAAACAAAACCAAAAACAATAAGTGCAATTCTAGCAATCGCAATGGTAGTATCCTGTACCATCAAAGATGCAATACCAGGGAATAATTGTGCAATAATTCCAGAATCCATAATTATTCCATACCTCCTTCATCATTACCACCCATAATCTTGTTGAGCAGTACTACAGCACCAATCATAACAAGAGCAATTGCTGCAGTGAATGCGTAAGAAAATAACGCATAAAGTTCAACGCTCATAATTAGATCTCCTTTCATTTTCTTCATTTATGAAGACTCTTTATTTTTATTTAAGCGGATATTGTTATTCACATCGGTTTCCGGACACCAGTGTAAATAAAAATATCCTTTTCTGCGTTGACAGAAAAGGATACAAGTATACTTACACATAGGCAAACTACTCGTATACACTCCGTCTCTCGCAGAAATATATAACTTAACTAAGGCTGCGATCTGACTTAATCCCCTCAAACATATTTAAGAAATTTCACAGTGGCGTGACCGTAGCAGATTTACACTGCTTTCTCTAATTTACCCTATATAATAGGCACCTTAGCTAATTTTTAATTGTTGTTCTCATAGAAAACAAGAACACTCTCGTACAAATATTGCATATCTTAAAAAACAAAAAAGACTGACAGAATAAATCATATTCTCTCAGTCTCTCAAATTTTAATATGCAATTTATAGAACTTATTGTAATTTCAATATGCTCAAATTCTCTCGATACCTGTATTTTATATTACGCTTTTATTTTTGTCAATAGCTTTTTTGAAAAAATTTTTCACGGTTTTGTCGCATATTTGAGAAGTAAATTAAAGTGCTTTTTATTACTTTAATTAAACTAACTACTCTCTTCTTTTCCCTTTACCTCACCGCTGATAAGTAGTATGATAAAGCTATCTGAATATATTCATTTGCTAAATTTTTCTCATTTAGATATTGTTAGTTTGGAGGATAAAATTATGCTTACTTATAGCTTTGCCGATCTGCAAGGCGAAAGCATGTATACGCATCTTTATAAATGTATAAAAAAGGATATTGCAGCAGGTACCTTAAAGGCGAAAGAAAAGCTGCCGTCCAAGCGTACACTAGCGAAAAATCTTGGCATCAGCCTGATTACGGTAGAGAACGCTTACGCGCAGCTTTTAGTAGAAGGTTATATTTATTCCGAGCCTAAGCGCGGCTACTACGTTGCCCAATTACAGCAGCAGAATTTTTCTGCTGCTAAGGCTGCGCGTCAGCCAGCTTATCAGCCGCAAAAGCAGCAATTCAAACCGGTTTTTAAGTCGGTTGCCTTTAGCTTTGCCACCGGCAGTGTTCCCAGCGACACCTTTCCTTATAATATTTGGGCCAGACTGCTGCGCAACACGCTGACCAGCGCTGACGAACACGCTCTCATCAGCGATACTTCCGTCGGCGGCGTGCTGCCGCTGCGGCAGGCGTTGGCCAAACATCTTTATCAATTCCGCGGACTTTCCGTTCTGCCCGAGCAAATTATTATCGGCTCCGGTACGCAGACTCTTTATAATTTAATTGTGCAGCTTTTAGGACGCAAATATATTTATGCTTTGGAAGACCCTGGTTACCCGCAGCTGGCAGCTATTTATCGTACCAATGACGTTTGCTGCCGTTATCTTCCCATGGATAAGCAAGGTATTTGCGCTGACGTTTTAGAAAGCAGCGACGCAGATATTTTGCATATTACACCCTCGCACCAATTTCCCACAGGTATTACTATGCCTATCAGCCGCCGTTACGAACTGCTGCACTGGGCAAGTAAAAAAAGCAGCCGTTACATCATTGAAGATGATTACGACTGCGAATTCCGTCTTTTCGGCAAGCCTATTCCACCGCTGCAAAGTATTGATGATGAAGAAAAAGTTATTTACATCAACACTTTTTCCAAAACCTTAGCGCCTACTTTCCGCATCAGCTATATGCTGCTGCCTCTGCATTTAGCGGCGCTTTTTTACGAAAAGCTTGGCTTTTATTCCTGCACGGTTTCTAACTTCGAGCAATTTACTTTGGCAAAATTTATTGAGGACGGTTATTTTGAGCGGCATATCAACCGTATGCGCACCTATTACCGCAGTAAGCGGGACGAACTAGTGCGCTATCTTACAAACTGTGAGGCAGCTGCGGCACTGAAAATTGAAGGTGAAAACAGCGGCCTGCACTTTTTGCTGCATTTAGCCACCGACGCCAGCGACAGTACGCTGCGCCAAGCAGCGCTGGAGCACGGATTGGAAATCAAATTTTTGTCCGATTATTATCACAGCCAACGCGACGACAACAGCCATACGCTGCTGATGAATTACGCCGGTATTGAAAGCGAGCGGCTTTATCCGGCTTTAGATAAGCTTTTCGCTGCTTTGCTGCCTTATTTAAAAATCTAAGCGTGATACTTGTCAAACATATTAACGCGCATGAAAATTTCAGCATCTAAATTCGCAGCGCCAAACTTTTCTCTGCTTTATTTCACCGGCACTTCGGCATATTCGCTGCCTTCCAATTCCAGCTCCACGGGCATATTCAAATGCTCCGTCAGCCAAGCTTCGGCCTCGGCCTTTTTGCTGTCCTGCATTTGCAAAATTATTTTCGCCCGCAGATTATATTCCACATCGGCGATGGCAAAAAGCTCCTGCTGATACAGGATATTCAAAATCCTCCCCACACTATTAACATCATACAAAAAGCTAAAACGGCTCATCAAAATTTTTTCTGCCAAGCCGCATTCCTTGATAGCTCCTGCCACGCTGCCGCTATAAGCGCGCACCAAACCGCCTGCGCCCAGCTTAATGCCGCCAAAATACCGCGTTACTACCGCCGCCGTACCTACCAGTTGATTTTTCCGCAGTACCTCCAGCATAGGTATGCCTGCTGTTCCGCTAGGCTCGCCGTCGTCACTGGAACGTTGCGCCAAATCGTCTACAATATAAGCAGAGCAATTATGAGTAGCGTCCCAAAATTCTTTTTTTATCGCTTTAATAAAATCCTGCGCTTCCGTTTCGCTGGCAACCTTTTTCAGTGTGCAGATAAACCGTGATTTTTCTATAATAATTTCTTTCCTATAATCCATGCTTATAGTATACAACGAGCGTCCCTCCATCAAATTTTCTGCTGTTTTATAACTATTATAACACATTTCATCCGCTATATAAAAAGCTTGGCAGGTTT
>ERZ773209.1130-NODE-1130-length-16665-cov-5.033715_pt1 | contig 16665 bp, 20 predicted proteins | sample MGYA00511109_ERZ773209 | MGnify/ENA primary metagenome ERZ773209 (study PRJEB29015, sample SAMEA2737786) | human gut metagenome | biome: human gut; feature: human-associated habitat; material: faeces | place: China | collected 2012 ...
GCGGGTTTTTTTATTGCGCGCGACCGGCTGGCGGCTTGCACTGACAGTGCTTACTGCCTTCAGCATTTCCAAAAGTCCCCTCAATTGGCCGCTTCTGCGAATCGCCTTTTTTCTTTTCTCCGGCGATATTTTCGTCACGCGACAGAAGCAGAATAAATATTTAAAAAATAAAAAACAACAACGGCAGATAGCTCTAACGCCCAACACCGTTGTTGTTCATGGTGAAATTATACAACATCAACTATTTCTTGTAAACAGTTTTTGTATATTTTTTTGTAAAAATTTTACCGGTTGGCAAAAGCGCGCCAATCTTTACAAATTCGCTAAAAAATTAGAAAGCAAATTTTTCGCCGGTCAGCAGTTCGTATGCTTCAATGTATTTAGCAATGGTTTTGTCGATAACGTCCTGCGGCAGCTCATAGCCTGCGCCGGGGTTCTCTTTCAGCCAGTTGCGTACAAACTGTTTGTCATAAGAAGGCTGGTCATGGCCAACTTCATAGCCTTCCAAAGGCCAGAAGCGGGAGCAGTCCGGAGTAATCATTTCGTCGCCTAAAACTACTTCGCCGTTTTCGTCCAAACCAAACTCAAATTTTGTATCGGCAATGATAATACCGCGGGACAGAGCATAATCGGCGCATTTTTTGTAAATAGCGATAGTATAATCGCGCAGCTTCAAAGCGTATTCTTTGCCGCGGCCGGGATACAGCTTCTCTAAAATTTCAATGCTGCGTTCTACGCTGATGTTTTCGTCATGGTCGCCGATTTCAGCCTTGGTGCTGGGAGTAAACAAAACTTCAGGCAGTTTTTGGCATTCCTGCAAGCCTTCAGGCAGCTTAATACCGCAGATTTCGCCGCATTCTTTGTAGCTTGCCCAGCCGCTGCCGGTAATGTAACCGCGCACGATGCACTCAACGGGCAGCATTTCCAGTTTTTTACATTTCATGCTGTTGCCGGTAAATTCCGGTTTGCGGAAAGATTCAGGCATATCCTCTACATCAACGGAAAGCATGTGGTTAGGCACGATATCTTTAGTAAAATCGAACCAAAACTTAGAGAGTTGAGTGAGCACAGTACCTTTTTTCTTAATATCATTTTTCAGGATAACGTCGAACGCAGAAATACGATCGGTAGCTACCATTACGATGCTGTCACCGATGTCATACATTTCACGAACCTTGCCGGATTTGAACGGTTTGTATTCTTGCATTGATAAAGCCTCCTAATATAAGCATTATTATTTTACTGTAATATAATACCACATGACGTCAAAAAAGTCGAACGTTTAACGAACTTTTTTCTAAAACCTTCGGAAAGAATTCTTGGCTTTTAAAAAACTTATTCCGTTTTTATTTCATGGTAATCAATTCGTAATCGCGGGTGCCTAAGCCGATTTTTTCTGCATGAGCCAAGCAGCTTTTCCATTCTGATTCGGGAGTAGTATTATGAAAATAATCGTGTCCCGCGCAGCCGGCAGCGTCGGCAGCCAAATGCTCGCCCAAAACGGAATTGGCGATAGCAGGCGCGGCATTTACCAAATCAGCGCAGGCTTGGTCCAAAGCAACGGGGTCAAAAGAAGCCAGCATACCGATATTCGGCACGATGGGCGCGTCGTTTTCGGCATGGCAATCGCAATAAGGAGAAACGTCCACTATCAAGCTTACATGGAAGTTGGGACGGTCCTGGCAGATAGCCTGAGCGTATTCAGCCATTTTTTTGTTAAGATTTTCTTTGCTGGCGTCGTTAAGCGCATGAATGGCGTCCATGGGGCACAAGCCTAAGCAGCGTCCGCAGCCTACGCATTTATTAACGTCAATACTTGCTTTGCGGTCGGTAATAGAAGGCGCTCCATGAGCGCAGATTTTTACGCAGCGTCCGCAGCCGATACATTTCTTTTGATTAACTTTAGGCTTGCCGTCATTGTGCATTTCCATTTTGCCTGCGCGGGAACCGCCGCCCATGCCTAAATTTTTGATAGCGCCGCCAAAGCCAGTCATTTCGTGGCCTTTAAAATGCGTCAAAGAAATAACAATATCGGCATCCATAATTGCGCGGCCTATCTTTGCTTCCTTAACCAATTCGCCGTTTTTTACCGGCACATACGCTTCGTCCGTACCTTTAAGGCCGTCAGCAATGATAACGTGACAGTTGGTAGCTAAAGGATTAAAGCCATTTTCGTAAGCGGTATCCATGTGCTCCAAAGCGTGCTTGCGGCTGCCCACATACAGCGTATTGCAGTCGGTCAAAAAAGGTCTGCCGCCCAATTCCTTGACTAAATCTGCCACAGCCTTGGCGTAGTTAGGCCGCAGATAAGAAATATTGCCCAACTCGCCGAAGTGCAGCTTAATGGCAACAAATTGCTTCTTAAAATCAATACTTTCAATACCCGCTTTTTTCATCAGCTTCTGCAGCTTCGCCGGCAGACTGAGGCCGCCGTAACCCGTGCGAAAATCTGTAAAATATACCTTGGACTTCTCCATGTTACTACCTCCTTATTTTTCGTCCTATAATAAATCTCCCAGCTTCAGCATAGAAGTATCCACATAAGGCACTCCTAAGGCGCGCCCCGGAACAAAGGTTCCGTGACAGTCGCTGCCGCCGGTAATATATAAATTATGTTTCTGACAGTGGCGCAATAAACGCTGCGTTCCCGCTTCGCTATGACCGCTGTGATAACATTCAAAACCGTCCAAAGGCTCGGTGCGCAGTAAATCCATAACCCGCTCCAAGCCGGGTCCGTGAAAGCCGCTGGCCGCATGGGCGCAGATTGCTATGCCGCCCGCGCCGTGAATGGCATCCACAACCTGATTGATAGGCGGAAATTCCGGAAAGCCCAAGTCATGCTCTGCAGTAAAAATACGCTGAAAAAAATCATTCACGCCGCTGCACAGTCCCTTGTCTTCCAAATAAGCCAAAGCCGCCCAGCCGCCGCGCCGTCTGTCATAAGCATAAGCGGCAAATTCTTCGCAGTCCACCGGCCAGCCGTCGCGTTTGAGCAAAGCTATGCTGTCCACATCCTTCTGCCGCAGTAAATTTTCGTTGTGCCGCGTAAGCTCCAGCAAATGCTTATTATTGATATCAATGCCGTAGCCTAAAATATGAAAGGATAAATCCTCTTTCGTCGAACATATCTCCGCCGCAGGCAAAAATTTCAGACCGGCGGCTTGAGCCAAAACCGCAGTTTCCGCCACATTGGCCACGCTGTCGTGATCCGTAACGGCAAGCAAACCTAGCCCCACAAATAACGCCTGCTCCACTAATTCTTCAGGAGTCCAGGTTCCGTCAGAAGCGGTAGTATGAATATGCAGATCAGCCTTCATTATTTTTACCCTCTTCCTCGCAAATGCGGCAGCGATGAGGTACAGGCTGCTTATTCGTTGGTTTATTGCCCACTGCATTGCTCAAAAGGAACAGCGCCGTACCCGTCAGCACGATAGTGCCGCCGGGAGCAAGATTAGCATAATAAGAAATAGTTAAACCTAAAAAGACGGTCAGCAACCCGTAAAGCATACTCTGCATAATAGTCGCCGCAAAGCTGCGGGCAGTCTGCAAAGCGCAGGCCACGGGAATAACCATCATGGCAGAAACTAAAAGCAAACCTACAATGCGCATGGATAAAGCTACCGTCAGCGCCGTCAGCAAAGCCAGCAGCAAATTCAGCCGCTCCACCGGCAGACCGGAAACTTTAGCCGAAACCTCGTCAAAGGTTAAATATTGTAAGGGTCTGTAAAAAAGCATTACAAAAAGTACCGTGCAACATCCTAAGGCAGTAACAATCAATAAATCCTTGCTGCTGACGGTCATCAGGCTGCCGAAAAGGATACTGCCTAAATTAAAACCGCCGTCTTTATTTAAGCCGGTAAAAATAACCGCCAAACCCATACCGCTGTAAAAAAAAATCGCCAGCACCATATCGGACGCATCACTAAGGCGCGTGCGCACCTTTTCAATGGCCAACGCGCCGATAATCGTAGCAGCCGCAGCACTCAAAACCGGGCTGTAACCCCACAAAGCGCCGCCTGCCACACCGGCAAAAGCAATATGACCTAAGCCGTCGCCAATAAGGGACTGACGGCGCAGCACCAAAAAGCTGCCAATCAGCGGACAGATAACTGCCATAATCAGGCCTGCCAGCCACGCCCGCTGCATAAATTCCATTTCTAACATTTCCAGCATTTTCTTTTCCTCTATCGATAAAAATAACCGTGCTTATGATGGTGCTGTAAAGCGGCATGTACTTCGCCGCGGAAGCAGATACCGTGATTGATGCACAAAGCGCTTTTAGCAGCGTCCGCCGCCAGTTCTAAATCGTGAGAAATCATAACAATAGTCACGTTCTGCTCCCGGTTAATAGTTTTCAGCATAGCGTAAAGGGCTGCTTTGGAGCCGGTATCAATGCCGGTAGCAGGCTCGTCCAGTAGCAAAATCTGCGGACGGTGCACCATAGCCCGCGCCAAAAATACCCGCTGCTGCTGGCCGCCGCTAAGCTCGCCAATCTTACGGCTGCGCAAATCTGTCAGCTGAAAATCATGCAAAGCCTTTTCTACGGCCTGCTTTTCTTCCTTACCAAAGCGCCGCCACAAGCTACCGGATTTTAATAAGCCTAAAGCGACAACTTCTTCCACGCTGATAGGAAAGCCCCGCTGCATTTTCATAGGATTCTGCGCTACATAGCCAATTTTTTGCCAATCCTTGAAGCTGTCAATAGGCTGCCCGTAATAATATATTTCGCCGACAGTAGGCGGCATAGCGTGAGCCAGCATTTTTAGCAGTGTGCTTTTGCCCGCGCCGTTGGCACCGATAACCGCCACAAAATCTCCCTCGGCAACATCTAAATCTAATTTGTGAAAAACCCAGCCCTCACCATAGTCAAAGCCCAGTCCCCGTACAGTAATAATATTTTTTGCTTCCATTATAATATCCTTATTCGTTCAACGCTTTTTTAAGGTTAGCAATATTCTGCTCCATAATTTTGAGATAATCTAAGCCAGCCTTGCGTCCCTCTTCGTCCAAACCCTCTAACGGGTCAAGCACTGCTGTCTGCGCGTCTGCCTCCTGCGCTACCAAAGCGGCAATTTTAGGATCGGTAAGCGTTTCAAAAAAAACATAGCGCACCTTTTCCCGCTTTACTGTGGCAATCAGCCGCTGCATATCCGCAGGCGTAGGCTCTGCTTCCGCAGAAATTCCCGCTACGCTTAGCTGGCGCAGACCGTAATCAGCAGCTAAATGTCCAAAAGCTGCATGTGCAGTCACAAAAACCTTTTTCGGCGCTGTGCCTGCAATAGCCGTCAATTCTTTATCTAGCGCCGCTAATTTCGCCACATAATTTTTGCTGCTGCGCTTATAATCGGCTGCGTTTTTTGCGTCAGCCACGCACAAGGCTTCAGTAATGCGCTCTACTTCAATTATGGCGCGCTTAGGGCTAACCCATACGTGGGGATCCTGCCTGCCGCCGCGCTCAAACAGTCCTCTGCCTGCCTCCACAGGCAATATTTTGCGCTCGCTTAAAGCTTCCAATGCTTGCTCCGCCCAAGGCTCCACCATGCCGTTATAAACAAAAACCTGCGCATGCCCAAGCTTAGTCAAATCACGCGGCGACGGCTCCCAATCGTGAGGCTCCGCACCGTCCGGAACTAAAGTTGTTACCTGTACGTGCTCGCCGCCAACGGCCTGCACAAATTCTGCCATAGGATAAAAGCTGGCAGCAACCTGCAGCTTGCCCTTGTCTGCGTTCTGCATACCGCCGCAGCCTGCAGCAATATTCATCATAATTATTAGTAAAAAAATTAAAACCTTCATAATCATAGAATATGCCATTAAACCTAACTTGTCAATGTAAAACGGGAAAAACTGCCTTACTTCCACAAATTCAGTTTATAAAGCACCAAAAAAGGCTGCCGGTATAACCGACAGCCTCTAAAGGAAAAGGTGAATAGAAAGATGAAACAATAAGTTAACCTTCAATAGCAATATACTTTTTAGCTTCTACAGCTTTATGCTCAACTTTAGGAATGGTAACCTTCAAAATTCCGTCCTCAAATTTAGCTTTGATGTCCTCTTGCTGAACATCTTCGCCAATGTAAAAAGTTCTTGCGCATTGACCGGCATAACGCTCGCGGCGAATATAAACATCTTTATCAGTCTTTTCGTCTTTTTCCAAGCCTTTGGCAGCGCTGATGGTCAAATAACCATTTTCCAGTTTAGCGCTGACGTCTTCTTTTTTAAAGCCGGGCAATTCAATATCCATTTCATAAGCATTGTCACATTCTCTAATATCAGTTTTCATGATATTTTTTGCATGTTTACCGTAAAGCGGATTGCGGCGGCCAAAAAACTCTTTTTCAAACGGAAAATCCATCAAATCATCAAATAAGCTTTCACCAAATACACTAGGCATCATCATAAGTCATTCCTCCAATTATTTTGCTTGTAGTCTGCATTTTCATGTTGATGCTGCAAGTATCAATGTGATTTTTTACTCGGAATTGAGTTGCTTACTTGTTTCAGTAGCTCTTTTCTTTTGTTGATTATGTTATACCACCTTTTGTTAGCACTGTCAAGCCTTGAGTGCTAATTTTTAGACAATTTCACAAAATCAACAATTTTTTATATATAAGTTGCCAAACTGTAATAACAAGAGCCATAAGTATTAGCAAAAGTACACTTTACACTTATTCTGCCATGTATTATAATGAAGAAAAACTAACAAGAAAGAAGGACTTTACATGAATCTGCCTGATAAAAAATTTATTGCATCCTTTGACATTGACGCACAAAACACCTTTACGCCTGTATGTCCGCAAGAACTGCCCGTAGCAGAGGGCGACCAAATTGCCGGCGAACTGAACGCGCAGGCCAAATATGCCGGTCTGCGTCTTGCTTCCCGCGACGCGCATACAATGAGCGCTCTGTGGCTTAGCGATGCAGAACACGCGCCTTTAACGCCTATCGAAGGCCATCCCGATTTAGATATCCGCTGGCCCGCCCACGCAATTATTGGCACTAAAGGCTTTGACTTTATTGACGGTCTTGACCCTGAAGCTTACGATTTTCAAATTTTTAAAGGCATCGAACCGGATAAACATCCATACGGTGCCTGCTATCATGATTTAAAAAACAGTCTATCTACCGGTGCTATCGAATATCTGCGCTGCCACGGTATTACTACCGTAATTTGCGGCGGTTTAGCTACTGATTACTGTGTAAAAAATACAGTATTGCAATTAAAAGCCGCCGGTTTTGACGTAATTTTAAACAAAGCAGCCTGCCGCGGTATTGCTCCCGAAACTATTGCGGCGGCTATGGAAGAAATGACTGCCGCCGGTGTAAAATTTATCAACTGCGCTGCCGAACTGGCAGAATAATTTTAAAGTAAAATAACAGCTTTCTGTACCTTAACATTAAAGCTACAGAAAGCTGTTGTTTTTATCCTGCGGTTAAACCGCCATCAACCGTAACAATGCTGCCCGTCATAAAGCTGTTAGCCGAAGACGCTAAACTACAAATTACATGGGCAATTTCCTCTGCTCTCCCAATGCGTCCAATCGGATAAGCGGCAGCCATATCTGCCAAGGTGTAGCCGCCGTCCGCATCCACCAGCTGGCGCGCCAGCAGCGGCGTATCTACATCCGCCGGACAAACGCAGTTTACACGAATATGCGGCGCTAAATCTAAAGCCAGCGCTCTCGTTAAAGAAACGATTGCGCCTTTGGACGCGCAGTAAACAGGGCAGCCATAATTGCCGCTTACACCAGCATCAGAAGCAACATTGATAATACTGCCGCCCTGATACATTTTTGGCAAGCAAGCCTGCGTCAGCAGCATAGTACCTTTGACGTTTGTATCCATAATTTCGTTGTAGGCTTCTTCCGTCATATTTTCTAAACGCTGCTCGGCGTAAACACCGGCGCTGTTGACTAAAATATCCAACTGCCAATCTGCTTTTGCTTCTAATTTAGCGATAGCCGCTAAAGCCTCCATACAGGAGGCTTTTTTTGTTATATCGCAGACAATAAAATGAGCTTCTTTATTTGTTTGCTCGCGCAAAGCTTTCAGCGCAGCTATGCCTCTAGCTTTATCGCGACCTAAAAGATATACTTTGGCATCGTCAGCAGCCAGCTTGATAGCCGTCGCCAAACCAATGCCTGACGTACCGCCACTGATTACAGCAGTTAAATTTTGACATCCATAATTAAGCTTGCTCACTGTCCTGTCCCTCCACCTTTATTTGCTTCGGCAGGCGTACCGTGATAGTTGTTCCCTGCCCTTGCTCGCTTTCTAAAAGCAATTCCATATCGTGGCGTACAGCAATTTGCTTAGCAATAGCCAAACCTAAACCGCTGCCGCTTTTGTTCTGCTCGTCGCGCGCTTTATAAAATCTTTCAAAAGCATAAGGTACATCCTCGGCCTTCATGCCACAGCCGTGATCAATAATTTGCAGACTATCAGCCACTAATCGCACTAAGATGCCGCTGTTTTCTTGGGAAAATTTAATACTATTATGCAGAAAAATCATCAGCATCTGCCGCAAGCGTCCATAATCACCGTTCAGCATATAGATTTCTTTATCCAGTTCCGCCGTAATTTCTATTTGCTTTTCCATACCCAAGCGGCGGGAACCGCGTACAGCGTCCTGCACCACGTCGCAGAAATTAAGCGGCGCTTTTTCTATGGGAAAATCCGTATTCTGCAAACGCGATAAATCCAGCAAATCATTGATTAAACGCTGCAAAAAAAGACTTTCCTTATACATCTGCTCGTGAAATTCTTCCACTTCGGCAGGCTCCGTAATCACGCCGTCGCGCAAAGCCTCCAAACTTCCGCGTATCACCGTCACCGGCGTGCGCAGCTCGTGGGAAATATTAGCAATAAATTCCCGACGCAGCTTTTCCAGCTTTTGACTTTCGTCGTCCGCCAATCTTAAACGCTCGGCCAAGACATCCAAGGTGCGCGCCAATTCGCCAACCTCATCCTTTTGTTTAATATTATTGCGTGCATTATAATCACGCTCTGCCAAACGCTCGGCGTTATTACGCATAATATTCAGCGGTTTAGTAAACCGCCAGCTCAAAACAATACTTAAAATGATTCCTAACACCAGAGCCGCCACTAAACTAATCAGCAAAATCCGCAGACCGTCCCAAGTAGCGTCGCGCAGCCCCTGCACGGGAGAATGCAGAATCACTACAGCCTTGACCTGTCCCTGTTTATCATAAACAGGCTCGCCCACAGTCAGCATAAAACCGTCTAACCAAGCATTATATTCCTCAAGCTGAAAACGTTCGCCTGCAAATCCCTTTTCCACATAACTGCGGATATGGGCAGGCAGCTTGGCATAAGCCTCCTGCGGGTCAGTAGGCTGGGGCGGCAGCGGACGATGTTCCCCATGGTGGTGCTTTTTGCGCTGCTCCATACGCCTACGCATAGCTTCTTTATTAACATTTAAATTACGCTCGCTGTCTACTACCCAAACAATTTCCTGATTTATATCATCAATAAAATTCATGAAATTACTTTTCGCTATGCCCTCGCCATGGTTCTGCTCCAAAATTGGCAGATTATTGCTAATAGCAGTAGCGATACGCTTGGCCTGACGCATCATAGAGCTTTTTTTCAGCTCCATAGTATGCTCCTTAAAAAATTGGTAGAATACGCCGCCGATAATTAAGCCAAAAACTACCAGCACAGCAGAAAAATACAGCGTCAGCTTGAAAGCAATTTTATTTTTCATAACGTAACCTCAAGCATTGCCTTCAAATCGGTAGCCTACGCCCCAAATAGTTTTGATATCCCACAAAGGATGCTCGTATTTATCCAATTTTGCTCGCAATCGTTTAATGTGAGAATCCACTGTACGACTGTCCCCAAAATAATCATAACCCCAAATACTATCCAAAAGATTATCGCGACTAAAAACCTTTGTGCTGTTTTTTGCTAATGTCCACAAAAGCTCAATCTCCTTTTTAGTCAAGGGCACTTCTGCACCGTCAATCTGTACTGCGTATTTATCTAAATTGATGAATAGATTAGCGTAACTCAAAGAATTTTTCGTTGCAGGCTCCTGCACCTGAATTCGCCGCAGCACGGCTCGCACCCTAGCCATTACCTCGCTGGCAGAAAAAGGCTTAATAACATAATCGTCTGCGCCGATATCAAGACCCATAATTTTATCGTAATCCTCGCCGCGGGCGGTTATCATAATCACCGGCACCATGGACTCCCTGCGCAGGCGGCGGCAAACCTCAAAGCCGTCCACCTTAGGCATCATTACATCCAAAAGCACCATAACAATTTCTTCTTCATATTGTGTGTATTTATCCAAGGCTTCTGCGCCGTCAAGAGCAATTACCGGCTCCAAGCCTTCCTTTTTCGCATAGCTGGAAAGAATAGCTGTAATTTGCTTATTATCATCAGCTATTAAAATTTTCTTCATTATATCTTCACCTCTCTCGTCATAGCTAAAAGTCATTTTTTAGTTATATTATAGCATATCAGCAATTTATGTTAAAATTATGACGAGCCTCGCAGAAAATTTTTCTAAAAAAGATGGTAAAAAACATAAAAAAGCCATAAATCACCTGTACAATAAAGACAAAGCAAGGGAGAAATCTCACTTGCTAAGCAAAGCAGCAGCTTTATTAAAAATTTTTATAGCAAAATATACATAAGGAGTGACTTGCAATGTTGAACATGAAAAAAATTTTGATAACCGGTACCGTTTTAACCGCGCTCTGCGCCAGCGCATTTGCCGCTACTAGCGACCAAGCCGCTAAACCAACCATGCGCGAACGCGTAAACTGTATTTTAGCAGAAAACTGTGATAATACTCCTCAATACCATGGTCATCATCATAAACGTCCGCCCATGAGCCCCGAGCAGCGTACTGAAATGGAAAAACGCCGTGCTGAGTGGGAAAAAATGACTCCCGAACAACGTCAGCAAGCCAGAGAAAAATGGCAGAAGGAGCGTCAAGAGCGTTACGAAAAACGCGCTCAAGAAGCCATGAGCAAACTAACACCGGAACAAAAAGCGGAAGTAGAAGCCTTCATTAAAGAAGATATCGCTCAACGCCAAGCTCGCCGTGAAAAGCTAGCCAATATGACACCGGAGCAACGTCAAGCTATCCGTGCTAATTTACCGCTGCACCATGAAAACGGTAAACATTTTAGAGGTCACAGAGGCTACAACCATTTCCGCGAACACGGCCCTATGCACAATCACCATTTTGACTGCCCCAACTGCCCAATAGCTCCGGCTAAATAATTTTTCTAAACAAAAATCTACAGCAACATAAAAACTTCCTTTCCCCTCTTTCTTTCCCATAACAAAAACCATGCTGAGTAAATTTTCAGCATGGTTTTTTGTTATGCAATGATTTAGTTACTAAAAGCGCAGGAAGCAAATGCCGCTAACACATCTGCATCCGCGCTGAAAGCGGCTTTACCCTTTAAAACGATATTATTGGCGATAATAAGTCCGTTAATTTTACAGCCGGAACCAATAGTCACAGTGCCATAGGCATGCAGCAAGGCTTTATCTAAGCGCACATTGTCCTCCAAGGTTATATTTCCTTGTGTGCTATACATTGCCAAACGATCAGGAAAATGACAATTAGCACCAATAATAATACTTGCTTTATTGGTAAAAATTGATTGTCCGCGGATAACACTGTTCTTTTTAAAAGTAAATATCTGTGACGAATTTAAATAAACGAAGCGTCTGGTTAATCCCTCATTAACGGCCTCGTCAGGAGTAATACTGCTGGCGGCTTTTCCCTGAAAAAAAGAGAGCGTTGGAAGTGTTACTTCTTCTGTGCTTGCTTGTATATATAAAGCTTCCTGCTCTAAATTTTCTAGGCCCGTAGCTTTTTTGCTGGTTAAAACATATTTCTCTGCCATTTTTTTCTGCGCCTCGGCAAAGTTCATTTTCAGCCTGCACAGCCTTTGCACCGCGTCAGCATTACCGGACTGACCTGCGTAATTATCGGCTTTGCTTTTAACTTCTAAAAAATTTATTAAACCGTCGCTGCTGTATTCACTTTTACAATTTACTGTCACCGACTCTTTTCCCGGCTGCACCCTTCCTTGAAAGCACTGCCATTGACCACTTGGTAACTCCTCATTAGCTAACTTCATAAAAAACGAATTATTTAAGTGACGTAGTTGCTTAGCGAGCACCCGCTGCCGCGCTTCTTTAAGCTCCTGCCTACTGCTTATAAGCGCTAAATGAGCCAGCAGTGCCAAAACAAAGCAGATTATTAGGAGTACAACGCTTACGCTGCCTTTTTCACTTTTACTCATTTTTTATTTCTCCATTACAGCAAATCAGCAGCTGCTCAAAAAAACGCCGACCATATTTTCCTTGCAGACAAAAGCTTACATACAATTGTTGAGAATTAACTTTGCGTATTTGCCACTGCTGTACAGTATATGACGGTAAAAAAACAGGATTAGTACCAACTCCGGAACCAGAAGTAGTTCGCAGATAAAGTCCCTGCTTATTGCAATAAAACAAAGCGCTTTTATTGCCTAAAATAGTAGTATATGCTATTTCCTGTTTATCCTTAATATTTATAGCAACAGCATTATAAGATAAATTTTTCTCTAAAATACTTTGCATATAGCAGCCCGCCTGCTGTAACTGTATTTGTTCCCGCAAATACTGCCAGCCGTTGATTATATTACCTAAGCCAGCAGTAACCATAGCCGCCAGCATAACAGCTAACGCTAAGCTACAAACCAGCTCCGTCAGCAAAAATCCCTGCTGCTTGGACTTTAGTTTAACGATACAGTTGCAGCAGAGTACAAATCGGCTGCTTATCTGCTGCATATACCGACACCTCCTCAACTTGCAGATTATCTGACGTTAAGCTTCGCCGCTGTACTTGCCATTTAGCTGCAGGCTCCAAATTGGCCGCCACAATTTGTGCAGCCTGCCACCCTTCCTCCAGCTGCAAAGAGCGCTGCTGTAAATAGCTGCATCTTGTCACAGATTTTACAGCGCTTAACAATAAAATAATACTTAAACTAAAGCATAACAGCTCACAAAGCAAAAGAAATCCCGGAGAGCTTTTATTGCACTTCATCAATAAGCACCCTTCCTGTAATTGGCTGCACTTCTACTCTACAACTATATTTTGCTAATTTTTTATGACATAAAATATATACGCCATTAGCTGATGGCGCGCCGTTGATACTAAAGCCAACAGAAGCAATGCCGCTTTGTATGTACACATCACCACAATTATAATCGGCAAAATATTTTCTCTGCGCAAGAATAGTTCGTTCATAAAGCCCATAAGCACTTTTATTACTGCTGTTAATACGCAGCGTTCTTGTTACGGTATCCCCTTGAAATAAAGCCTGCTGCTGCAATTTACGCAAATCGCCTGCTAAAAACTGTGCAGTTAAGCGAACCTGCTCCTTGTAATACTGCCGCCATACTGCTTCGCTCTGTACAAAAGTAAAAGTTCCTAACAAAATAAGCGCTGCCATAACAGCCAAAGTTTCTAATAAAATTGTTCCTCGCTGATTAATTTTGTTCCGTTGCCACATTTGCCGCGCTGGCAGGAGATTTTACTGTAGCTCCGCTGGCATTTTTGCCGCTTAAGGTATAGCCAACGCCGTCAGCAGATGATTCATAACTAAGGTCATCACCAGCGGCGTCCTTAAACTCCAGCTTACCTCCTAAATAACTGCTGTCCAAAGCAGATAGAGAATCAGGTACCTTGCCTGTATCCATACGATAAAGCTGAATAGCTTGGTCAATAGTAGCCAAATCATTGCTTAACTTGGCATTTTTCACGCGATTGTTGGCTCCCGACAACGAAGGCATGAGCATAGTCGCTAAAATACCGATTAAAGCTGCAGCAGCTACCACTTCAATCAAGGTGAAGCCCTTTTGACTGCGAAATTTTCTTACCATAATAAAATAAGCCTCCTTTAATCATTCCGGCAAAGCGGAAAGCATTCCTATCAGCGGCTCCAAAACTGCCCAAACCACTGTCGCCACCACTAAAGCTGCCAAAAGCAGCAATAGCGGCGCTAAAACTTCTTTCATCTTGGCCATTTTGCCTTGCATATGCTGTTCTCCAATTTTTGCTGCTTCACGCAGCATTTGAGGTAAATAGCCGGTTGCGGCTCCCACACTCAACAAATTTAAAGTTATGGTAGAAAACAGTCCTTCCACTCCTGCCAAGGACGCAGCAATTTCCACACCGCGCTGTAATCTGCTGTTTAAAAGCAGCAGCTGCCGTTCATAAGGGCTCCCCGTCATTGTTTTGGCAATGGTCTGCACAGCCAGCGTAATATTGATACCGCTGTCCAAAAGCAAAGCTAACAATTTGCAGAAGCGAACTTCGTATAATAGGCCATAAAAATTTCCGCACCAACGTTTACTCAGCAGCCATGCCGCTATTTTACCACCGCAATATTTTCCAAATACTAAAAGCAAAGCGCCTACTGCTACAATTAACCACGGATATACTATCAAAAAATCATGTATAGCCAATAAGCGAATCATAGTTATTGTTGGCTGCATACTCATCCCTGCATAAACTGAAGCCAGCATAGGTAACATATATAATAGAAAGAAAAGCAGTACGCACAATGCAGCGCCTAAAAGAAACAACGGATAAAGCGCAGTTTTAATAATAAACTGCCGCAATTTTTCCTGCTGTTCATAATATGCGGCTAATTCTTCTAACACAATGTTAAGCTGACCACTGAATTCACCCGCGGCAACCAGCTGAATAGCTAAAAGCGGAAACATTTGCTTTTCCTGTGCCATAGCTTCGGCTAAGGTACTGCCATGCAGCAAAAGCTGATAAATATGATAGCAAAGTAAATGCAGCTTTTTATCCATACGCAGCTGTAAAAGCTCCATGGCCTGTAAAAGCGGCAAGCCGCTTTGTAAAATTAAAGCCAGCTGACGCAAAAACAAAATCCGTTGATTTACCGAATAAGACCTTTGATGCAGAATCTTTATCGCCTCCTTAAACTAAGTTTATATTATGGACTGTCTTGCAGCATTAAAAAAGCTTGTCACAAATGAAAAATACTTGTAGACCTGATATGTCTAAAGTGTGAACCAGCTCCAGACAAAAATCCCGTAACGCCCTCACTGCAAGGCTTCGCGAGATTTTTATAAATTGTTTCTTTTGCTTAACCTTTGACAGAATATTTTCTTTGCTAATTATGCTTTCTTTTACAGTAATCGTCCTTTCCCACCCCAATTTTTGCGTAAGGGTGGTTTTTAAGATTTCCTAATAGCTTATAATAAACTTGGTAGAAAAGATGCAAGGAGGATTTATCATGAACAAAACATTGAAAAAATTATTGTACTCAACTATTTTTACGCTTTTGGTAGCATTTAGTACCCCTGCTGCTGCTCAACTGCAGGCAGATTTTGTAGAGGGGGAATTGGACAAATATCCTATGTGGCCGCTTACCACTCAATGCACTGCCACTGATGTAAATGTACGCACCGAACCTAATACTAACTGTAATGTAATTACTATGCTGCAAAATGGTGATGTATTTTATGTATATAATGTAATACGCGGTAATGATTATGTTTGGCTTTATGGCAGAACTGCTGAAGGAGCAGAGGGCTATATGGTAGGAAATTATTTAGACGCAGCGTCCAACAGCACCAGCAAAACAGAACGTTTCAGAGCATTAGTTGACGGCGCTTGGATTACTGACGTAAAAAATTTTGCAGCCGCCAGCGGTCAAGATTTCAGCGATAAGACAATAAATTTAAGCGAAGAAAGATTTCCCTTTGCAGAACAAATTATAAAAATTGGCCCTCATGAACTGCACGGAAACTTTTATGAGTGCGACGGAAATCTCTTTGCCAGCGCCGTTGTGCTGCGCGGTCCTGGTTTTGCGGTACTAAACCGTGAAGTAGGCGAACAGCTCACTGAAGCGCAGCTAAACGAAATTAACCAGAATATGCTGGCCATAGGCTGGAACGACATGTACTTTAACGCTCAAAATAATACTTATGGCTGGTATTTTGAAGAAAAGATAGACGGATCTATGCGTCCGACTAAGGAAATTGCTTTTACCATCAAAAACAATACCATTACGGAAATAGTCTATCGCTACATTGTTATAGGCTAAAAGCAGAAAAATTCTCTGGCTTACATAAAGAAGGAGCGTGGTGCAGATGCTGAAACGTTTTAGTAAAATTCTTTTGTTGACGAGTTTACTGGCTGTGATGCTGCCGGTGCTATGCTCGGCAGGCGCTGTTTCCAAAGACGGCTATTACAACGGTATTCCTCTGTGGGGCAAGGTTAAGGTAGTAGAACACAATGCGGATATTAAAGTGCAGGTAGTAAAATCATTTCCGGATTTAAAGGTCAAAAAGGTTACCAGCTTTCCTGATTCCATAGGCAAGTGGCAATTTGTCACCAGCTTTCCTGATTTTACCATTCAGTATGTAAACAGCTTCCCTGATATTAAAATACAATTTGTAGACGCTTTTCCCGGCGTAAATTAAAGTGCAGAAAAGCTTCGGCTCATTGATATGCAGCCGAAGTTTTTTCATTTTTATTTTATTTTTCACCTGCGGGATAAATGTTTATCTGCTGACATTCAAAAAGCCAGAACGCTGTTTATCGCCGTCCCTATTGCGGTTCACGGGGAACACAGAAAAAATTTTGCA
>ERZ773209.1147-NODE-1147-length-16580-cov-6.382874_pt1 | contig 16580 bp, 12 predicted proteins | sample MGYA00511109_ERZ773209 | MGnify/ENA primary metagenome ERZ773209 (study PRJEB29015, sample SAMEA2737786) | human gut metagenome | biome: human gut; feature: human-associated habitat; material: faeces | place: China | collected 2012 ...
TATCTTTCTAAAACTTCCTGTGACAGATCACATGTACTGTCTGATATAATTTTTACCATTTTAACACCTCCAGGCTTTCAAAATCATTTTGTCCTTCCTTTCTGTTCCATTATACTATCTTATTTTATTATTTCAATTGCGGAATAAATATATTATTTTCATGCCCATATTCAATAGTTACATGTTCTTTTTATTACAGTATCAAAAAAGATATTTTCACCAAGGGGGGAAAGCAACGTTCATTTTACTGTTGACTGGCTCCGCTGGCTTTGTGATATTGCCTTGTAGTAAACACAAATAGAAATGATTGCTGTAATCGCTTCCGTGATCCAAAACGCATTCCAGACGCCAACCGCTCCGAAAAGCCTGCTGAGTAAAAACGCAGTTGGGATTATAACCACAACATACCGGCAAAGTGAAATCAGTAACGAAGGAATGCCTTTTCCAAGTCCCTCCAGTGCGCCGGAAGATGTAACGGAAACCGCCGAGACAATAAAACCGGCGCCGATGATACGCAGGGCTGTTTTCCCGGTCTGGATTGTCGCTTCTGTGTGGGTAAACAGCCCCATAAGCTGGCCGGGGATTAGCAGACATATCACTGTCCCAAGCACCATAATGATACCGCTCATGCACAAGACGATTTTATAAATCTGGCTGACTCTTTTATTCTCCCCCGCACCGTAGTTATAGCCGATCAAGGGGCGCATCCCCTGAACAATGCCATTAGCCGGAAGATAGATGAATGTCTGCAATTTGTAATATATTCCCAAAACCAGAATATACACTTCGGAATATGCCGCCAAAATTGCATTGAGCGCCGAAATCAAAAGAGATGGGAGCGCAATATTCAAGGTTGCGGGAATGCCGATGGAGTACAGCTTTATTACCATCTTTTTGCTGAGCAAAATGTACTGCCTGCGGATATGCACGCGAATTGGCCGCACAAAATAAACGACCAGATAAATCGCAAGCGTCAAGGTCTGCCCGATGCCGGTTGCCAGCGCGGCGCAACCGCCATTTTGTTATTTGTCTGCATGCTTTCCCTCTTCTCCACAAATTGTCCGAACATTATAGTCCTCCATTCTGCTAATACTTCCGAGTTACAAGCAACAAAAAAGCCACACAACTATCACAAGATAGCTGTGTGGCAAAAAGATGACCGAATCCGGAAAAGTCCACTAAAATTTTGCGTTTATCATTATAACGAACTTGAAGGAGACTGTCAAGCATCAATCATTACGGAATTGTGGCGGCTGTCTGTTGTTTTTTGTGTTACTTTATCCCGGAATTGCTCTCTATCACTGTGCAAGTACGCCATTATAAATCACCCTCGTTTCTACCAGATTTTTGTACAGCTTATCTGGGTAATAAGAAAAATACGGTTCCATTTCTGAAAGGCTCAAACTTGCATCGCTCATGCTTTCGAGATGCTGAAAGAAGAACAGGGAGAATCCGGTCAGTGTGATGTTGAAATCGACGGTATGACAGGCTTCATCTTCTGCAACCGCTTTGGTAATGTTCCGAATCCGCAATCTGTCAATCGCGCCATCAAAAGGATCATTGCAGATTATAATGCAACTGAGGAAGTCGCTGCAAAGAAGCAACACCGTGAAGCTGTTTTGCTACCTGATTTCTCGGCGCATCACTTGCGGCACACTTTTTGCACAAGACTTTGTGAAAACGAAACAAACCTGAAAGTCATCCAATCGGTCATGGGGCACAAGGACATCCAAACGACTATGGATGTCTACGCCGAAGCGACTGAGCAGAAAAAGCAGGAATCTTTTGAAAGACTGGCTGCAAAACTGGACATTTTTTAATCGTTGAAGAAGCGCTCTGATGGGGCGCTCAAAATGACAGCAAAATCATTGTGGCTCGTCAAAAGACACTACAAATCCATTGCGGATAACGTCAATGATGTCTTGCCGTGTCACATCCGAAATTTTATCCATCATAATACTCTCATTCATTAGCAGATAATCTGTCGCGCCTTATACTGCCTCAGTAGGAATCATTTCTTTCCTATACTGCGCCGGTGACTTCCCTATCTCTTTCTTAAACACCCTGCTGAAATACAGCGGGTTTTCATACCCTACGATTTCGGAAATTTCCTTGATGTTGTAGGTCGTCCGCTCCAACAGGCTTTGGGCGTTGACCATGCGCAGGGAGAGGATGTACTGGGCTGGGGACATACCTGCGTACTGTTTGAAATTGTGTATAAACCAGTTGGTGCTGATGTGCAGGGATTCCGCATAATCGTCTATGCTGATCTTTGTGTTATAGTTCTCGTTGAAGTAAGCCGCCGCGCGTTCAATTTGCTCTTGGACGTTGCCGGTGGTTTTTTTCTGTTCATGCTGTTGGCGGTCCACCAACAGCAGAATATCGTTGAACAGCGATGCAATATAGTCCTCATACCCATAGCGGCACAGCTGCAACTCCTGAATGATTTTGCGGAACAACGCCTTGTAATCCGGCAGCACACCGCAGTAGAACACATGCTCATCGAGCGAGATGCCGTGATACGCCAGTATGCTCTTTACACCGCTGCCTGTAAAGTGAATCCAGAAAACTTCCGGGTTATCTTCCAGATAATATACATATTTTTGGATTTCTTCCGGCTTGTAAAGCACCATATGGCCCGCGCTGACGATTTCTTCCCTGCCGTCAAACCAGAAATGCGTCTTGCCGTTTGCCACATATAAAATCTGGTAATCCCTGCGCCCTTTCTGCCAGTAAGTCGGTAGTTTGGGGCGCGTTTTCAGCCGGTAGGTGCCACAGCTGCCCACCACCAACGGCGTGGAGTTGTCTTTGAAATCTGTACGGGAATTGTTCAGATAGCCAGAGTTAATGTACACAAAAATCTCCTCCCGTTTTTGTGAATATTGCTAGGTGCTTCGTCCATTTTACCTTCACTTTACAAAAAGCCATTGATTTTGTGCATATTTAGTGCAATACCGTTTATGTTTTATTGTATATAGAAATTGTATAATAATTTCAGACGAAACGCAAGCAGAACTGTATAAATCACAGGAGGAGAATGGATGATTATTCCGCACTATTACGAGGACCCGCACTCACTGCATGTGGGTACCATGCCGAATCGTGTCTATTACATTCCGTCATCCCGGCGCAGCGATGCCTTAGTCGAGCACCGCGAGACCTCGGATCGCTTCCAGCTTTTGAACGGAAGCTGGAGGTTTCGGTACTACGCCAGTATTTATGACTTGCAGGATGCTTTCTATGAGGTCGGCTATGATGCCTCCGCTTTTGACAGCATCCCGGTCCCCAGCGTGTGGCAGAACCACGGTTACGACCACCACCAGTACACCAACATCCGCTATCCGTTCCCCGCTGATCCGCCGTATGTTCCCAAAGAGAATCCCTGCGGCGCTTACCTCTACGACTTCACCTACCAAAAGGATGCCGCTGCCCCGCGCGCATTTCTGAATTTTGAGGGCGTTGCCTCCTGCTTCTACGTCTGGCTCAACGGTCAGTTTGTCGGGTACAGTCAGGTCGCCCATTCCACAAGCGAGTTCGATGTAACGAAGTTTTTGCAGGACGGCACCAACCATCTGGCGGTCCTCGTGCTGAAATGGTGCGATGGCAGCTACATGGAAGATCAGGATATGTTCCGCATGAACGGCATTTTCCGTGATGTCTACCTGCTGCACCGGCCGGAACAGTGCATCGAGGACTATTTCATTACCACCGACATCCACGGCAGCACCGCAGGGGTTGCTGTCCGCCTGCGTTACTACGATTCCGCCGTTGCCACCCGCATCACCCTCTACGATGCAGCCGGCACGATGGTCGGCAGCGTAACGCCCGTGGAAGCACCGGATGATGCGGCATTCCCCTATCATGCAGAAATCACCATTGTTGACCCGACACTCTGGAACGCAGAGCAGCCCTACTTATATACCCTTGTGTTGGACACGCCCAATGAGACTATTACGGACCGTGTGGGCATCCGTGAGGTTCATGTTGCCAACAACCAGATTTATGTCAACGGCCAGTCCATCAAGTTCCACGGCGTGAACCGCCACGAATCCGACCCCGTCACGGGATATGCTGTTGGCTTTGAGCAGACGAAAAAAGACCTGCTCATGATTAAAAAGCACAACTTTAATGCCATTCGCACCAGCCATTACCCGGATGTGCCTTACTTCTATCAGCTCTGCGACCAGTACGGCTTCTTTGTCATTGATGAAGCCGACAACGAGAGCCACGGTGCGTCCGAATACTATTGCGAGGACAACGAAAGCTGGCCCAACCACGTTGAAAACTGGAACAAGCCCATCGCAGACAACCCGGAGTTCACCGAGGCCACCGTAGACCGCACCCAACGCTGCGTGGAGCGTGACAAGAACCGTCCCTGCGTCATCATCTGGTCGATGGGCAACGAGAGCGCCTACGGCTGCACGTTCGAAGAAGCGCTGGCATGGACAAAGAGTTTTGACCCCCGCCGCCTGACCCACTACGAGAGCGCCCAGTACCGCAGCAAGAACCGTAAATACGATTTCTCGGACATTGATATGTTCAGCAATATGTACCCTTCTCTCGAAAGCATTCAGGAATATCTGGACAACGAGCCGGACAAACCCTATATCATGTGCGAGTACAGCCACTGCATGGGCAACGGCCCCGGCGATTTGGAGGATTACTTCCAGTTCATTCAGAGCCATGACGGCTTGGTCGGCGGTTTCCTGTGGGAATGGTGCGACCACGGTATTTATAAAGGGAAGATGCCTGACGGCCGCGACATCTATTATTACGGCGGCGACCACAATGAGTGGCCGCATGACGGCAATTTCTGCATGGACGGTCTGGTTTACCCCGACCGCCGCCCGCACACCGGGCTGTTGGAGTTCAAGAATGTCTATCGCCCGGCGCGTGTTGTGAAGTACGACCGGGAATCCGGCATGCTCACGCTGCACAACTACATGGACTTTGTTGATTTGACCGAGTATGCCGCACTAACCTATCAGGTAAGCTGCGACGGCGAGGTCATCGACAGCGGCTTCATCCCCTACCCTGACGGTTTCACCCTGCCGCCGCACAGCGAAAACGCCTTGCCGTTGGCCGTCCATATTCCCGATAAAGGCAAGTGTTTCCTGAAGATTTTCTACCATTGCGATAAAGACCTGCCCTTGCGTTCGGAAGATCATCTCCTGGGTTTTGATGAAATCCTGCTGAAAAACGAAGACAGCCGCAACCAGAAAACCTTGGCTATGTGGAGTGATGCCCCTTCCAACAGCACAATCATTGTTCAGGAGACGGACCGCCATTTGACGCTGCGCGGCAAGAACTTCACCTACAACTTTAATAAGCTGACGGGTCTGTTCGCCGCGATGCAGTACGAGGATGCAGTCCTGTTGGACAAGGAAATGGAGTTCAACATCTGGCGTGCTCCTACGGACAATGACCGCAAGCTGAAGCTGGATTGGCTGGCTGCCCGCTATGACCACTGTATGACCAACGCCTACCGCACCGAATATCAGGTGACGGACAGCGGTGTGACTCTGCGCGCCAAAGTCGGCATTGCACCGATCAGCTTGCAGAAATTCCTTGATTTGGATGTCTGCTGGACGGTTTCCAACAGCGGTGCAGTAACGCTGGCACTGCATGCTGTGCGCAACACGGTATTCCCCGAACTGCCGCGCTTTGGCCTGCGCCTGTTCCTGCCAAAAGAAATGGCCCGCGTCAGTTACTTCGGCATGGGTCCGATGGAAAGCTACTGCGACAAGCACCATGCTGCCAGCCACGACTACTTCAGTTCCACCATCTGGCAGCAGCACGAGGACTACATTCGCCCGCAGGAGAACGGCAGCCACTATGATTGCGATTATGTCCAGCTGGATGGCGCCGGCATCAAGCTTACCGCTGTCGGTGCAAAGCCGTTCTGCTTCAACGCCTCGCACTACACGCAGGAAGAGTTGACTGAAAAGGCGCACAACTATGAGCTGCATCCCTGTGACAGCACCGTTCTCTGCCTTGACTATGCACAGAACGGCATCGGCTCTGCCAGCTGCGGGCCGCGTCTGGCGGAGCAGTACCGCCTTGACGATGCTTCCTTCGATTTCAGCATCCGTCTGATTCCTGAAAAAGCATAACCCCTACACAAAAGAATGGAGAAAATCTCATGTCTGAAAACACGGAAAGACGCTATTTAAAATGGTATAACAAGGTCGGATACGGCTCCGGCGATGTTGCGGGCAACGTGGTCTATGCGTTCCTCTCCTCGTTCGTTATGATTTACCTGACCGACACCGTCGGCCTGAATCCCGGCATCGTCGGCACGCTGATCGCTGTGTCCAAGCTGTTTGACGGCATTACCGACATCTTCTTTGGCTCGATGATCGACAAGACGCACTCCAAGCTGGGCAAGGCTCGCCCGTGGATGCTCTACGGCTACATCGGCTGCGCCATCACGCTGGTCGGCATCTTCGCCATCCCCATGGGCATGAGCGAGTTTGCCAAGTACGCATGGTTCTTCATCTGCTACACTCTGCTGAATGCCGTGTTCTACACCGCCAACAACATCGCCTACTCTGCCCTGACCGCCCTTGTCACCAAGAACAGCGCCGAGCGAGTCGAGATGGGTTCCTACCGCTTCATGTTCGCATTCGCCACCAGCCTTGCCATCCAGTCCGTCACGCTGCTGGCTGTCTCCGCACTGGGCGACACTGCCGAAGCATGGCGTACCGTGGCCATCGTTTATGCCATTATCGGTCTGATCGTCAACACGCTCTCTGTTTTCTCCGTCAAGGAGTTGCCGGAGGAAGAACTTGTCAATACCTCGGATAAAGCCGAAATTGAAAAAGACGAGAAATACGGTCTTGTCGAGGCTGCCAAGCTGCTGGCTTCCAATAAATACTACCTGATGATCTGCGTCACCTACATTTTGCAGCAGATCTACGGTGCCATGATCAGCATGGGCACTTACTACACTGCTCATATCCTTGGCGACAAGAACCTGTTCGGCGTGTTCTCTTGGGCCATCAACATTCCTTTGATCATCGCACTGGTCTTTACCCCGACCCTCGTTGCCAAGATGCACGGTATGTACAAGCTGAACGTCGGCAGCTATGCCCTTGCTACCGTAGCCCGCGCGCTGGTTGCTGTGGCTGGTTATACGGGTTCCGGCGATGTCAAGATGATGCTGCTCTTCACGGCCATCGCTGCACTGGGTCAGGGCCCGTGGCAGGGCGATATGAATGCCGTTATCGCCTCCTGCTCCGAGTACACTTGGCTGACGAAGCACAAGCGCGTGGACGGCACGATGTACTCCTGCACCTCGCTCGGTGTCAAGCTGGGCGGCGGTCTCGGCACCGCCATCACCGGCTGGCTGCTGGCGTTCAGCAACTACGATAAGGCGCTGGCCGTACAGCCGGATTCCTGCATTAATATGCTGAAACTCATGTACCTCGTGATTCCCTTTGTGCTGGACGCCATCATCACCTTTATCCTCTCCCGCATGAAGGTCGAGGAGGCCAACGATAAGATTCGCGCCGAAATGAAAAACTGATATTCACTATTCTCCTTCTCAAAAAGGGCTTCCGCATCTGCTGGCGGAAGCCCTTTTTCTGTATAGTGCTTTACAGCGCAATCTTGGGGTTGTTACGCCAATAGAAAAGTACCAGATGGCATTTGCTGCGTAAAAAATCCGCCAAGAGCAGTGCTCTTGGCAGCAAAATCTTATTTTATTTCATTGTACGCTTGACGGGATGCGGTTCATGCTGAGAGGGGTGTTTTTGTTGCTTATTGGGGGTGTCAGCGGTTCAGGAACTGCAGAGCCAGTGCAAGCACCAGCATGTGTACAGGGTAAAACGCATAGCAGAAATATTGGAACCACCGGCTGTGGTATCCTTGCCGCCCGCGATACAGCCAGATGGGGACGAGCGCCAGCAGCGCAAAGCCCTGCTGGCAGATCTCAAACGAAGCGCCGAACAGCTGCACAGGGTACATCAGGCCGCCCAGCATCTCGACATTGAGCCAGTACAGCGCGAGCAGCTGCCCTGCCAGGCACCACCATGCCCGGCCACGGAAAAAGTAGAAAACCAGCACCGTCAGCACGCCGACAGCGTAGTAATCGACCATGCAGAGGATCCCCAGCACCGCCCCCGCCAGAATAACGCCGACTGCGGCCGCCGCAAACAGGGCAGGGTTTTGCTTTCGGCGCACCGTTTCCAGAAGATGCACCCCCAAAAGACCCATCAGCAGCGTCCAGATCACATTCTGGTGTACCGGGTAAAACCATGTTCCACCGCACATCAGATTGAACGGAACCTCGGACAGCACGGCGAAGACCAGCATCCGTAGCGCGTATTTCCGGAAGCTGCGGGTGTGGAAGTACCCTTCCACCGCCATAAAGGCAAAGATGGGGTAAGCCAGTCTGCCTGCGCAGGTCAGCCACTCCTGCGCAGGCAGCAGCGTGGCCCAGAGGTGGTCCATCAGCATAAGGGTCATAGCCAGAATGTGCAGGCCCGCTGTGCTGATGTCAAAGCGGCCTGCGCCGCTGGAAAGGTTTTTCTGATTCGTCATACGGTCATTCCTTTACAGTTGTTGATTTGCGGTGCGGCGGCATCAGTCAATGCTTTGACATTCGACTGCAACCTTTATCACACCGTCCCGCTTGTTTTCAAACAGATCGTAGGCCTCCTCGATCCTGCTCAGGGGGTAAGTGTGGGTGATGAGCGGCTCGGTATTCAGCTTGCCCTCTGCGATGAGGCGCAGTGTTTCCTCGCAGTCGCAGCCATCGACACCGCCCGTCTTGAAGGTCAGGTTTTTGCCGTACATCTCCGGCAGCGGCAGGGTCTGCGCCGTGTCATACAGCGCGACCACCGTTACAATGGCATTGGGTCTTGCACACTCCCACGCAAGGCGGAAAGTGGAGGATGCGCCTGCGACCTCCAGAACTACATCGGCGCCGCCGTGTGCGCTGTTGGCCTGCACAAAGGCAGCGCACTCCTCCGGTGTGACCGTCAGCACCTCGGGATAATGCTCCTGCAGAAAGCGGATGCGGCCGAGGTCCTTTTCGCAGACAATGATCCGCTGCGGCTTTTTCAGCATAACGCAGAGCAGAGTACATATTCCCGTGGGCCCGGCACCGATGATGAGGACGGTATCCTCCTCAGTGATCTCAGAGATGCGCGCCGCCCAGTAGCCGGTGGCAAGGACATCACCCACCAGCAGCGCCTGCCGGTCGGTCACGCCGTCAGGGATCCTGTTCAGCCCGGTATCGGCAAACGGCACCCGCACATATTCGGCCTGCCCGCCGTCAATGCGGCAGCCGAGTGCCCAGCCGCCGTTTTTGTCAGTGCAGTTGTTCACATAGCCCTTTTTGCAGAAGAAGCACTCCCCGCAGAAGGTCTCGACATTGACCGTCACGCGATCCCCCGGCTTTACATGGGTCACCGCTGCGCCGACAGCCTCGACGATGCCCACCATCTCGTGGCCGACCGTGATGCCCGGTACGGCGCGGGGCACACTGCCGTGCTTGATGTGCAGATCACTTGAGCAGATGCTCGCCAGTGTCACCCTGACGATGGCATCGCGCGCATCCTGCAGCACCGGCATGGGCTTTTCCCGGCGCTCAAATTTCCCTTTCGAGACATAGGTATAGGTCTGCATTGCTTTCACCTTTACTTTCTGAAGGCCGCGGCCCTATTCCCGCCACAGACCTTCGACTTTTCTGCCTCTATTATAGCAAGCCCGGCGCTATTTTGCAAAGGCTGCGCAAAATGGAAAAATCAGCCCCGCCCAGCGCTGCGGAGCTGTTCAAGACGATGATGGAAAAATACCGGGAGTAAGCCCTATAAAAGCAGAGAGCGACCCGCATGGGGGCCGCTCTCTGTTTTTTGGTACGCTTACAGCTGTGCAAGGACCTCCCGCTCATGGAAGATGCGGATCGCCTGCCGATAGCTGAAGATGAAGTAGACGATCTCGGCCGCTGCCGTCAGCAGCCAGGAGAAGGGGTACAGCAGGTACAGCGAAGGGATCGTGTGGAAATGCGCAAAGATCGTGTAGACCCAGATCACGCGGAACACACAGGAGCCCAGAATCACAATGACGGTCGGGCCGATGGTTTTTCCCAGCCCGCGCGAGGCGGCGATCGTGCAGTCCATAAAGGCGGAGATGCAGTAGGCAAGCCCCATGACCATAATGCGCTTCATGCCGGCGTCGATGACAGCGCTTTCAGTCGTGAAGAGCGCCAGAAACTGGCGGCCGAATAGCAGCAGCCCGCCGCCCAGCAGAAGGCCCACGCCGAAGGAGTAGGCCAGCGAGATAAAATAGCTTTTCCGCATCCGGTCCAGCTTGCCGGCACCGTAGTTCTGGCTCATAAAGCTGGCGCAGGCCATATAGAAGGCCGCCATCGCGTCATAGATCATCGCATCGGAGTTGGCGGCGGCCGAGTTGCCCTTGACCATCAGAGAATCGAAGGAGTTGACGCCCGCCTGAATAAACAGGTTGGCGATGGCAAAGATCGCGTTCTGCAGGCCCGCCGGTATGCCCAGCATCAGGATACGCTTTGTCGTGCCGAGGTCGAGCCGGATGCTGTGCAGATCCAGCGCATAGCAATCCTCCACCTTGGTGAGGGCGTGCAGGATCAGCCCGGCCGACAGGCACTGGGCAATCGTACTGGCAAGCGCGACACCGGCCACATCCAGCTTGCAGATGATGACAAAAAACAGGTTGAGAAGGATGTTGACCACACCGGCCACGGACAGGTAGGCCAGCGGCTTTTTTGTCTCGCCGATGGCGCTGAACACCGCATTGCCGTAGTTGTAGAGCGCCAGCGCCGGCATGCCCAGAAAATAGACACGCAGGTAAAGGATTGCGCCGGGCAGCAGATCCTCCTTCGTGTTGAGCAGCCGCAGCAGCGCGGGGGAGCCGAACAGCCCCACGGCCAGCAGCAAAATACCGGCGAGCAGGCTGACCACCAGCGCCGAATGGACGGTCTTGCTGACATCCTTGGGGTGGCGGGCACCATAGTACCGCGCGACCAAGACATTGACGCCGTTGCTCAGGCCGATGAGAAAGCCGGTGAAAAGGGTGACAAAGGTGGAGGTGGAGCCGACAGCGCCCAGTGCGGTCGATCCTGCAAAGCGGCCCACCACGGCAACATCGGACATGTTGAAAAGGATCTGCAGCAGGTTGGACAGTACCAGCGGCAGACTGACGAGCAGGATCTGCTTGGCCAGCGGGCCCTCGGTCATAGATTTGGATTTTGCCTGACAGCTCATGATCTGGTTATACTTCTCCTTATTTATAATAATGGGCAGCCGTCACATGCTGTGGTCGGCAAAGATCGGGTCGTCCTGCCACAGGATCACCCTGCCCGCTGCGCGGGTCTTGTTCATGTCGATCAGCCTCTGGTTGCTTGAACCGCGGAACCGCAGCGAAATATCATACTGATCCTGCACAAAATCGCCGTCCACCAGCACATCAATATACTGCAGGAACTCATCGGTGACCTCACAGCGGCCGGGGCCGGGCTGCCAGATCTCACGCTCCAGATTGTTGCCGGTATAGCACCAGATCGTTTTGTTCGGGTACAGCACCTTGACATTTTTGACAAAGGGCAGCAGCTCGCGCTGGTTCTCCGGCTCAAAGGGCTCGCCGCCCAGCAGCGACAGGCCGTTGATGTAGCCGGGGGCCAGACTTTCAAGGATCTCGTTGCGAACCTCCTTGGTGAAGGGCGCACCGTAGCCAAAGTCCCAGGCCACTGCATTGAAGCAGTTGGGGCAGTGGCGGCGGCAGCCCGATACAAACAGGCTGGTGCGCACGCCCTCGCCGTTGGCAATGTCACAATATTTGATCGTAGCGTAATTCATAGTGGTTCTCCTGCGGGCTGTCCTTGCCCTGCTTTGTACAGTGTTACCCAATATCTTGTATGTATTGGGGCATACTACCCCAAAACCTCAACCAGTATACCAGTTTATCCGGTACAATTCAAGCGGGACTTTCTGCATAGCAGGCCAATATTATGCGATATACCGTTATCCAGAGTAGAACTACCCAAAATAGCTAAAATTTCCGCCTGATTTTTGGCATGTTTGTTTTTGAACGATGAAGCGATAAAAACGGAATATTTTGTTAAATTTCACACTTCACCCACTATATATTGTTGTTTTGCCGATTGACTTTTGCAGCCCGGTGCGGTATGATAGTCTTGCTCGCAAAGCGGGCTTAGTACGATTTGACAAACTATACGATTTGTACTACACACACCCTGTCTATTGATTGCAAAAAGAGGAGTTACCATGAAGATCATCAAGCGCAACGGCAGCGAGGCTGTCTTTGACATTACCAAAATCATTTCGGCCATCACAAAGGCAAATAAGGTCGTACCCGAAGCCCAGCGCTTGACGAAGCAGCAGATCATCGAGATCAGCGACCATGTGCAGGAGGTCTGCTATAACCGCGGCCACGCCATGAATGTTGAGGAGATTCAGGACCTTGTGGAGGACGCCATTATGGCGACCGGCGCCTACGAGGTCGCGCGCCGCTATATCACCTATCGCTATGTCCAGAGCCTCAAGCGCACCCACAACACGACCGATGACAAGATCCTCTCGCTGATCGAGTGCAACAACGAGGAGGTCAAGCAGGAGAACTCCAACAAAAACCCGACCGTCAACAGCGTCCAGCGCGACTATATGGCCGGCGAGGTCAGCAAGGACCTGACGATGCGTATGCTGCTGCCGCCGGAGGTCGTCAAGGCGCACGAGGAAGGCATCATCCACTTCCACGATGCCGACTACTATGCCCAGCACATGCACAACTGCGATCTGGTCAACCTTGATGACATGCTGCAGAACGGCACCGTCATCTCCGGTACCCTCATCGAGAAGCCGCATTCCTTCTCCACCGCCTGCAATATCGCGACCCAGATCATTGCACAGGTCGCGTCCAGCCAGTACGGCGGCCAGAGCATAAGCCTGACCCATCTGGCCCCCTTTGTTGACATCAGCCGCAAGAAGATCCGCCGCGATGTCGAGGCAGAGATGCAGGATCTGGGCATCGACCCCGGCGAGGAGAAGCTCTCCGAGATCGTTGAAAAGCGGCTGCGTGAGGAGATCAAGCGCGGCGTGCAGACGATCCAGTATCAGGTCGTCACGCTGATGACCACCAACGGTCAGGCACCGTTCATCACGGTCTTTATGTACCTGAACGAGGCCGGTGACAACCAGCGCCTGAAGTCGGATCTCGCCATCGTCATTGAGGAGATGCTCCGCCAGCGCTATCAGGGCGTCAAGAACGAGGCCGGCGTCTGGATCACCCCCGCCTTCCCCAAGCTCATCTATGTGCTGGAAAATGACAATATCTATGAGGGCCAGCCCTACTACTACCTGACCAAGCTGGCCGCCAAGTGCACCGCCAAGCGGATGGTGCCCGACTATATCAGCGAAAAGAAGATGCTGGAGTACAAGGTCGATGCCAACGGCGAAGGCCATTGCTTTACCTGCATGGGGTGCCGCAGCTTCCTGACCCCCTATCTGGACGAGAACGGCAAGCCCAAATATTACGGCCGCTTCAATCAGGGCGTTGTCACGATCAATCTGGTGGATGTGGCACTGTCCAGCGGCGGCGATTTTGACAAGTTCTGGCAGCTGTTTGACGAGCGCCTTGAGCTGTGCCATAAGGCCCTGATGTGCCGCCACAACCGCCTGAAGGGCACGCTGAGCGATGCCGCGCCCATCCTGTGGCAATACGGCGCATTGGCCCGCCTGAAGAAGGGCGAGCCGATCGACAAGCTGCTCTACGGCGGCTATTCCACGATCAGTCTGGGCTATGCGGGCCTGTATGAGTGCTGCAAGTATATGACCGGCAAGAGCCACACCGACCCTGCCGCCAAGCCCTTTGCGTTGCATGTCATGCAGCATATGAACGATGCCTGCGCCAAATGGAAGAGCCAGCACAACATTGATTTCAGCCTGTACGGCACGCCGTTGGAATCCACGACCTACAAATTCTCCAAGTGCCTGCAGAAGCGCTTCGGCATTGTGCCCGGCATCACCGACCGCAGCTATATCACGAACTCCTACCATGTCCATGTGACGGAAAAGATCGACGCCTTCACCAAGCTGAAGTTTGAGAGCGAGTTCCAGAAGCTGTCCCCGGGCGGCGCCATCAGCTATGTGGAGGTGCCCAACATGCAGGACAACCTCGAGGCCGTCATCAAGGTCATGCAGTTCATCTATGAGAACATCATGTACGCCGAGCTGAACACCAAGAGTGACTATTGCCAGGTCTGCGGCTACGATGGCGAGATCCAGATTGTACAGGAGGACGGCAAGCTGGTGTGGGAGTGCCCGAAGTGCCACAACCGTGACCAGAACAAGCTGAATGTCGCCCGCCGCACCTGCGGCTACATCGGCACCCAGTTCTGGAATCAGGGCCGCACGCAGGAGATCAAGGACCGCGTGCTGCATCTGTAAGGCTGCGCCATAAAATTGCTGTTTAGGTGGGAGCGCACCGCGCTCCCACCTTTTTCTGATAAGGAGGTCATTTCACATGCACTATGGTGAGATCAAAAACTGTGACATCGCCAACGGCCTTGGCGTGCGCGTGACGCTGTTCGTCTCCGGCTGTACGAACCACTGCGAAAACTGCTTTCAGCCGCAGACGTGGGACTTCTGCTACGGCAAGCCTTTCACGAGTGAAACGGAGGACGAGCTCATCCGCCTGCTCTCCCCCGACTATATCAACGGTCTCACGCTGCTCGGCGGTGAACCGTTCGAGCCTAAAAATCAGCGCGCGCTGCTGCCGTTTCTCCGCCGCGTGAGGCGTGAGCTGCCGCAAAAGACGATCTGGTCGTTCACGGGCTTTACGTGGGAGGAGCTGCACGACCCCGCCGCATACCCGCGCTGCGAGGTGACGGACGAACTGCTGTCACTGCTCGACGTGCTCGTCGACGGACGGTATGTGGACGCGCTGCATGATATCTCGCTGCGCTTTCGCGGCTCGTCGAACCAGCGCATCATCGACGTTCCGAAAACGCTGCAATCAGGCGCGCTGACGCTCTGGGACGAGCGCGCGAACATCTGAAAAAACATAACAAATCCGCGGTTTCCATTCTCCGTCAAATTTTAACATTTCGCTACTTGCATTTGAAACGGCGTTATGTTATATTCCCACTATGTTAAAGAGCTCTAATTCATACCAACAGGAGGTTTTTTCAATGAAACATCTCGGTTTATTTGCAGCAGGTGTGCTGTTCGGCACCGCCGGCCTCAAGATCCTTTCCAGCAAGGATGCCAAAAAGGTCTACTCTCACACCACCGCCGCGGTGCTGCGTGCCAAGGACTGCGTGATGCAGGCCGTCACGAACGTCCGTGAGGATGCTGAGGACGTCTACGCCGACGCCAAGGACATCAACGAACGCCGCGCAGCGGAAGAGGACGCCGAAGTCATTGCGGACGCGTCCGAGGAAAAAGCGGACGAGGAATAAATCGCAGGAGAGCCGCGACGCGCGGCTCTCTTTCACTTTCGGAGGAATTGATACACTATGAAATGCAAAATTCTGCACGAATCCGCCGGGCGCATACGCGTGCATCTGAATTGCCGCCGCATGACGCTGCATCAGGCGGACGTTCTGGAATATTATCTGCGCAATGTGGACGGCGTGCGAGAGGTCTCGGTCTTTGACCGCACGCAGGACGCCGTGATCGTTTACTGCGCGGACCGCGCCGCGCTCGTGCACGCGCTCGCGGCGTTCTCGTTCGACAAGGCCGAAACAATGGACCTTGTCCCCGACCATACGACGCGCAAGCTCAACCGTGAATTTGAAGACAAACTCTCGTGGACGGTGATCCGCCGCGTGATCTCGAAGCTCTTCTTCCCGCTCCCCGTCATCACGGCGCTCGCCATCTATCACTCGATCAAGTACATCCGCGAGGGTCTTTCCGCACTGCTGCACGGCAAGCTCTCCGTCGCCGTGCTCGACGCCACCGCCGTCACCGTGTCGATGGTGCGCGGCGACTTCTCGACGGCAAGCTCCGTGATGTTCATGCTCCGCCTCGGCGAAATCCTCGAGGACTGGACGCATAAAAAGTCCGTCGCGGACCTCGCGGGCGCGATGTCGCTCAACGTCGACCACGTCTGGCTCAAGACGGGCGAGACGGAAACGCTCGTTCCCATCGGCGATATTCAGGCGGGCGACTGCGTCGTTGTCCGCACCGGCAGCCTCATCCCGCTCGACGGCAAGGTCGTCTCCGGCGAGGCGATGGTCAATCAGGCGTCCATGACAGGCGAGTCCATGCCCGTCCCCAAGCGCGAGGGCAGCTATGTCTACGCAGGCACCGTCGCCGAAGAGGGCGAGTGTGTCGTTCGCGTGGAAAAGGCGCTCGGCGGCGGCCGCTATGACCGCATCGTGCGCATGATCGAAGAGTCGGAAAAGCTCAAATCCACGGCTGAGGACAAGGCCTCGCGCCTTGCCGACAGGCTCGTACCCTATACGCTCGGCGGCACGATCCTGACCTATCTCATCACGCGCAACGTCACAAAGATGCTGGCCGTGCTGATGGTCGACTTCTCCTGCGCGCTCAAGCTCTCCATGCCTATCGCGGTGCTCT
>ERZ773209.1148-NODE-1148-length-16571-cov-94.041899_pt1 | contig 16571 bp, 17 predicted proteins | sample MGYA00511109_ERZ773209 | MGnify/ENA primary metagenome ERZ773209 (study PRJEB29015, sample SAMEA2737786) | human gut metagenome | biome: human gut; feature: human-associated habitat; material: faeces | place: China | collected 2012 ...
CTCGTATCCGCAGCATCATGCGCAAGGCAGCAGCCGAGGGCATCGAGATTCCTGCAGAGTTGGGCGCAGATGCTCCAATCAACGAGAAGGAGATTGACCTCATCCAGAAGATGAACGACTTCGCAGTAGCCGTAGCCGATGCCGGCAACAACTACAACCCTGGCGGCATTGCCAACTACTGCTACGAGTTGACCAAGGAGTTCAACCAGTTCTACCACGACTACAGCATTCTGAATGCTGAGAGCGAGGCAGAGAAGACCACCCGTCTGGTTCTGGCAGCCAATGTTGCCAAGATTCTGAAGAACGGTATGGCTCTGCTCGGCATCGAGGTTCCAGAAAGAATGTAATATTTACATAAGATATAATAACCTACAATTGAATATTGACTATTGACAAATAATGAGCACCCCCAGAGCCAGACTCTGGGGATTGCTCATTTCGTTTTTATAGAGGATAGGATTCTAAAACAATAATCAACAGGAAATAAAAGAATAGAAAAAAAATGAATAAGATGCCCGTAAATCCTCCTTCATGGAGAAACGATACCGTGTTGCCTTTGCCCAACGAGGTAAAGGCGAATGCCTGGGCTGTGGATGCTGCCTGTTCCGGCAATCCGGGTCCGATGGAATACCAATGCATTGATCTCCAGACTGGTGAGCAGGTTTTCCACTATGGTCCCATTCACGGCACCAACAACATCGGCGAGTTCCTTGCCATCGTCCACGCCCTAGCCCTGATGGCCCAGCGAGGCATCACCGACAAGGTAATCTATAGCGACAGCGTGAATGCCCAGCTCTGGGTAAACAAGAAGCAATGCAAGACCAAGCTGGAGCGCACTCCTCAAACCGAGCAGCTCTATCAGGTCATCGCCCGTGCCGAGAATTGGCTCCGCACTCACCCCATCACCGTGCCTATCTTTAAATGGGATACGAAGAAATGGGGCGAGATTCCAGCCGACTTCGGAAGAAAAGGATAGGCAAGGAAAACGCAAGAGGCTGGATCCAACAGGTTTCTTGCGTTTCATCTTTATATTTTCATAGCCGTTACAATTCTATGGTTCTGCAGTAACCATCATTACCTTTTACTTCAACCCACATTGTCGATAATCATGCACACCTTATCCTTGTTCTCATGGTTGATGCGCAACCCACGCCCCACCCCTCTCCTTCTTACCATTCTCATTATAGAATGTACTGATAGCATCGGAAGTCAGCACGTTGATAATGTCTTCCAGCATCTTCTGCTGGTAGTCATAAAGCTTGATTTTCTTCATCAAAAGAAATTATATGAGAAGACAATAGCCAACAAGATGAGCCGAGCTTTTATTCAAAGCTCAGCCCATCTTATCGTATATAATAAAAATCTAAATTCTAATCCTTTTGTGTTTCTCTGATATTATTTATATAACTTTCCCAAAGTACGACTTTTTCATAACCACCAAGAAAATCACAAGAAATCTGCAAGTTATCAGCAAATTACCACAAAACCAACAGTAAACTGTAAACTATTAACTGTAAACTATTAACTATAAACTACTATTCCCCCGGCGGTCCCATCCCGCAAAACATGGCGAGGGCTTTGATGCCCCGCCAACCTTATAGCGAAGCGGTTCCGAGCACCGGAGGGCGGTTACATCCCTTGCCCTTTTGGAAAGGGCGAGGGCTTGGGAGTGGGTTAAGGACCCTCCCCCAGGGGAGGGACAGGTGGGGCATCCACAGCACTGTAGGGCGGTTTTCCTCTTCTTCCCTGAGGGGAGGAGACCGAGAAGAGAGGTGGAGCCTTCTTTAATGGTAAAGAAGGACGGGATGATTTTAGAAAAACAGCACTGAGGGCGGTTACATCCTAAAGTTTAATCTTTATTAAATTACGAGCCATTCTGCACCATTTTACGCCATTATGATGTATATTTGCAGTCAGAATGTATAACTTTATAATTACCGGCTTATGGCACAGACAGCAATGACAGTCCGTATGGACAACCAGCAGAAAGCACAGTTTGATAAACTCTGCGAACAGTTCGGTATGAGTGCGAATACCGCCATCAACATCTTTGTAAAGGCAGTAATTCGCAGTAAGAGCATTCCATTCAGGCAAAGAATGAAGAAGATGATGAAGTGACTGCAAAAGCAAAGGCTGCGTTCAAGCAACTTAGAGCTAAAGCAGAAAGAGGTGAAACCCCAGAACTCACACTTGATGAAATCAATGAAGAAATCAGAGAAGTCAGACGATCAAGAAAAGAACGCAATGATATAAGCAGTCATTGATACAAACATAATTGATTCTTCCCGTTTTCCCTATGATGGCGAAATGCCAGATGAGGATGACCGAGTCTTCTATGAAGTCTGCCTAAGCAAGGAAGATTCCTTCTTAGTTACCGGCAACCTCAAACATTTTCCAAAAGAACCGCAGGTAATTACAGCAGCAGAAATGATGGAAATCCTAGACAACGAACTATAAAAGCCTCAAAGGCTCTCAATCCATTTCTTCCCGCTTTTCGTAAAAGCAGACCAAAAGGCAGCATGCAACGATTCCTACGCCACCTAAAACAATATACATTCCTTCCATAATTATTTCTTTTTTAATTTATATGGAGTACGTTCATGGAGATGCCGGAAACTTTCGATACGTTCTTCATTAAATGTTCCTTCATTCCACATTCTATCTAATTCTGCATCAGCCATCTGAATAAAGCAATCAGAAACAACAACCTCCTGTTCGTGACAAGAGAGAGAACTCCATCCCATAGCCTCCATGACAGATTTTTCTACTTGTTCTTGGGTCAAGCAACGACCAGCACGATGTTCTTTAACAGCATACTCCGCCAACTCTTTCATGAGTTCAGGAGACAAAGAAAGAACTGAATTTGCTGTATTACCAGTTGTATACATAATTCTAGCCTCCTATTTATTCTAGTTCAACATTCTACCGCCAAAATTACGCCTTTTTCTTTAAACCACCAAGAAAAAAGCAAGAAATCTGCAAGTTATCAGCCAATTACCACGAAATCAACCGTATACTATAAATTATTAACTGTAAACTGCTATTCCCCCAGGCGGTCCCATCCCGCAAAATATGGCGAAGACCGCTTTGGTCCGCCAACCTTAGAGCGCAGCGGTTCCGAGCACCGGAGGGCGGTTACATCCTTCCCTTTTCGAGAAGGGTTTCTGTCCCCTGTGAGGGGAACCGAAAGGGACGCAAAGCCTATAGTGGCTTGGTTAGGATGTGGAGCTCTCCTTGCAGGAGAGACGGAGAGGTAGAAAAACGCCCATACTATTTCACACTACACTATTTAGGGAAATTATATGTTCAGTTATTTTTATTCCAATCTGTAAGTCAATCAACTCACGGATTGTGATTATTCTTTAGGTGAGCCAGATATACTTTGCAGTATCTTCATTTGTCAGAAAGTTGAGAATTTCCTCGTATTCATTCAGTATGGAAGTTGTAACACACAAGAGATTAGTACCATCAAAGAAACTGTCCCAAATTTTACGATAAGGACTCCTTGACGATATACACTGTATGAGACTATTAGTATCAAGTACTATTTTTTCCATACCCATTATTTTTTCAACATAGCATGCAAATCCTGATGACGTAACTCATCCAATTTTGCTTGATTTAATACTCCAGAATCCCAAAGAGAATCTAAGCATTCATCTGCCTTTTTACGAAAATAGTTAGCTAACACTGTCTTCACCTCCAAAAGCCTTGCTTCTGAACCATCAAAGGCAAACATCTTCAACAAATGCTGCTGTACTGGATTAAATAATGCTGTCTGTTCCATAATCTACTTCCTTTTAAACGTTTAATTCTGCCGCCAAAGTTACGCTTTTTTCTTGAAACCACCAAGAAAACCACAAGAATTCTGCAAGTTATCAGCAAATAACCACGAAATCAACCGTAAACAATAAACTATTAACTGTAAACTGCTATTCCCAGGCGGTCCCATCCCGCACAATATGGCGCAGGGCTTTGATGCCCCGCCAACCTTAAAGCGTAGCGGTTCCGAGCACCGGAGGGCGGTTACATCCCTTGCCCTTTTGGAAAGGGCGAGGGCTTGGGAGTGGGTTAAGGACCCTCCCCCAGGGGAGGGACAGGTGGGGCATCCACAGCACTGTAGGGCGGTTTTCCCCTTCTTCCCTGAGGGGAGAAGACCGAGATGAGAGGTGGAGCCTTCTTTAATGGTAAAGAAGGACGGGATGATTTTAGAACACACTTCTTACAGAAGAAACAGAGTTGCAGAAAACATCCCTTTCTACGATATAACGAATATCATCATCCGTTACCATCGGACCTGCTGGCAAGCAGACACCCACCTTGAAAATAGCCTCACTTACGCCATTCACGTATGCAGGAGCATTCTGATATACTGGCTGCTTATGCATAGGCTTCCAAACAGGTCTTGCCTCAATCTTCTTGCTCAACATGAAGACACGCAATGCCTCCACATTCTCATTAGGCTGACAGCCAGTAGTAGGAGAATCCACCATGTGAATCACACCTGCAGCACTACCAACAGCAAGAGTTCTTGAAAGTTTGTTTCTTCATCGTATTATGCTTTTATATAATGATGACATTATAAAAGAATACGATGAAGTGCTTCATCGTGCAAAATTTAAGTTGTCAGACAACCAAATCAGCACTGTAATAGAACTTGTTATAGAAAAACAAGCAATAATATACTCTAAAACAAACTCAATTGCCGATTCTTGGGGCAATGAAAAACCCCAATGATAACATAAGGATTCGGTGCATTTAAATTATGCCACTTATACTGAGTTCCTATCAAAAGAATAACTTCTTCTTTCTGAACAAATCCCCAATATTTATCCCTAACCTTACGTATTGCCTCTTCGTATTTTTCCTCTTGCGTATTGCCCTTAGAATTCTTATAACTATTCAAAAATAACATACCGATTTCCCAATCTTCAATCATCATACGCCTTTCTTTACCATCTCTTGTCTTAAATACATACTTAAAACGAAATGGTATTTTCTTCGCAAAGACAAAAGAATCGTTAATAGACATATTATCTTCAAACAACGATAATTGTCTTCGTTCAGCATCATATCTCTTTTGATATTTAGCCAACATCTCATTATATCCGGTCATATCAACTTCTTCATATGTAAAATCAACGAATTCAGTAGGTTTCAAAACGGCTAATGATACCAAATTATTCTTTGTTTCTTTCAATAAGCCTGTCATATCATCATAGACTATCTTGTTCTTTATAATCCAACGATAACGATTATCCCAATCAATTTTAACGCCATCAAGTTTTTCTAAAATTCTAAGACTGTCGATATTTTTTATATGATAACTCTCCGGTCTATTATCATTAGGATTCTTTTCTAAATCTACTTCTATCCATTGCCACTTTTTATATTTAGGCATATCTCGAAGATACAATAGTCTATGTGGTACCGGATATATTCTTATCCAGCTCCCATCTTCTCGAAATCCCGCAGTACACACTGTCTCAAAATGATTTTTAGACAGTGTTGGGTACGTCATAACAGTAACTAAGACACGCGTAATCATAAAAAGATCTCATTTAATTTGTACTTATGCTGTGGTAAAGACATGAGCGCTTTAGCAACTCTTGTACGATGACATTGTCTCGGGTCTTTTTCAAAACACATGAGACACACACGATTATCAGATTCAACTATATCATGTAATTGCAAGAGATAATTCCAATTTTTACGCAATGTTGTACACTCATACTCATCAAACAACTCATCATAATCATTTTGATTCACCAAGGTTTGTCTTTTTGAAGACTCTATACCAAGTTCCGAAATATGGACATACTTAATATTAACTCCATTACAAGCCTTTTCAAGAATACCTTTCGAAAAGCCATATTTCATACTAAACGCATTTTTACGCACATCAACTAGCGTGTGAACATTTAGACGAATCAATCGATTAAGAAATTTTTCCAAAGAAAACCCTTCATAACCAATCGTAAATAGCATTGGCTCAGTTTGAATCAGTTTCGCTTTTTGTTTATTTACTACTTCTAACTCATCCAAGCTTAATATATGTTGCTTTATAACACTATTAATAGCAGTATAAGGCCACTTTCGATATGTATAAGCAATCAGTTCGTTTTGTGACATTTTTCCATACAACAGGCAAATTTCTTCAATTATTTGTCTCTCAAACATATCTAAATCTTGAAAAGCATGATACTGATGCAACAGAGTATATTCTTTATCAGATTTATCAACTTCATTAATTGCAATATAGCCGTTTTTCTCCAAAGAAACCAAGTCTTGGTTAGCTTGAAAAGAAAAACATCCATAACGATATGGAACGAAATCATAGATTCGTTCATCCATTTGGCTACGAGAAAATAGGAAAAGGTATTTTTGCATGCATTTAGCAGTAACACCTCTTCCTATTTTCTCCAATATCGCCAATATTATCTTTTTCCTTTTTCCTGCTACCATAATTATCTTATCAATAAATTCCTGCAAAGATAAGTATATTTTTTTAGATTACCGAAATATACGAATATTTTTATATTAAATTAAACCTAGATTTCCAGTAGCAAACACATCAATTGAGAGATTTTACAATAAATAATAAGACATGTTTAGAGCCTTGTTCTTAATTTGTCTTACCATTTTCCAAACATCACATACAATATTATCGGTTTAGGTTCCTCTAGAATGGGACACGAGGGGTTATCAACAATACATATTCTCATAGCACTTCTGATACACCCCACAAGTAACATAATCCATCTATTTCTGGTCATCTAGATACCATTTTAACGTTTCTTCGAACCCCTCCTCAAACTAAAGAGATGACTTCCAACCCTATTTGATAGTATCAGCGAAGCGGTATCATTTCTCCCATAAAATAATATCATTAAGATTCTGCTATTTGCTTTCCTCTTTCATATCCCAAGAATACATCATTAAATCCAGACTCATTTTGGTCGAAATATGGAAAGTTCAATGGTAGAAATGTTCGATTCTTATATTTCACACTTGCTGCTCCTGCTATAAAGTTTGCATGATAACACAGCTCTATTTTTTCATCTGTTTCCAGATCATAGTCGTTCACATTATTATGTATCTTAGTTAACAGCGATTCCACTTTACTGCCAAAATACAAATCTGAATCAAACTCTTCCATCAAAAGCCGTTCTATCAATATCAGACTATCGACAACACGCTCATCTTTAATGACCTTCAATACAGAAAACATATGATCCAAGATTTCTGTTATATCATTATTCCAGTTCTTCCAAGCATAAACAATTGCGGAAATGGTCTGTCCTCTCATAGAAGGCTCTTTAGAAAACAAAGTATTCTTTAATCGCTCCTTCATTTCATCATCCATCAACAAGGTTTCCCGGCCAGAAGTTAACCATACCAGCATCGGCAAACAATGATACCCTTTCTTCAATAGTTTCTGTAACATATCACTGAACATCCATAAATTATCATTACCAATAATATCATCAGTATGCTTGCATACAAACTTTGATACCAATTGCATAATCATATCTATGTTAGACCTTATACCCCCAAAGACGATATTATCTTCATCGTCTTTGGTAAAAGCATCAATATTCACAAAAAGCATTTTTTCAATATGTTCAAACACTCTTATGGCTTGCTCTTCTGTCAATCGGGAACTTTGAATACATACTTTCTCAAGTTTATCAACCCAATCGCTCAAAGGAATAGAAGATCCTTTAAAAGTATAATCACCAATACAGAAATCATCTACACATTTCGCAATCAATTCGTTCAATCTCACAAGTTCATCTTCATGAGGCTTTATGAGATTATACGAAAAAAGGACATCAGCGGAATAAGCTGTAGATCTCCATACCCTTACTGCAGACTCCAGTTCCATCCTATCCCGCTGGTTAAGCATTTTATTATCCCATATAATACTCAACAAATTATAGGAACGACTTTGCTTTTCTTCACTATTAGAATTGAATCCCTCATAGATTTTGTCCAAGAGAGCCTTTTCTACAGGGTATGAAACAAATCTATTCGTCGGAAGAGGAACCCCTCTACGATAAGGTGTCATAACTTCATGATTCTTAAGAACTAGTGAAATTACACTTGGAAGATTATCCGAATTAACAGAATCATAAACATAGCCCATAATTTCACTTACGACATGCTCATCAAATGCCATCAAAGCCTTTACATATCTTAGTATGCGTTCTTCAGTAATAACACAACATAATCTACCAAGAATATGAACCAGATTATTATAAACTATCCGTCTAAGAAGAGGATTCACTATAGCATCAAACTGCTCCACATATTCTATATATGAATCAAAGAAGTCATTTGCGTCATCTCTGCTAATCATCGAAAGATGTTTCCTTGTTAGCGTTTCTTTGACAAATTTTCCATCAGAAGTAACCAGGAGTTTGTCCATTGCAAAATGCCAATCATAATCAAACATCTTATCCACACTGTATAGATAAAATTTATCATCAACAACATTGAATGCCATACCTATTTTTTCCTTGAAGGAAAACCAGCGTTGCGGATACAAGTAATCAGAAACAAAACCACCAGGTCCCATACTCCATGAGTTGGAATAAGACCCTAACTTGAAATTATGAATCACCTTGAAGCCATGCTCAGGTTGTCTCTCATAAGCTTTCTTACAACAATAGATATTAAAATCATCCATTGTTAAATCTTGCCGCAGTTGCTCTGGTATTTTATACTTATTGCCATTACAATAACACAAGAGTTCCAATACATGTACCAAACATGAACTTATATAAGCGTCTGCCCCATAAGTAATCAAAGACTTACTCAGTTCCGTTCTACACTTATCCAATATGTCATATGCATCTCTTCTGCTATTCATCATGAGAAGCACACTTGCCTTATGAATGCAGTCTACATACTCACCATAGTCAGTATCCCAATCCGCAAGATACTGTTGGATTTTTTTATAGTTCAGCAAAGTCTGAGCGTATAATATTTGCTGATAAATAACATATCCCTTGGGGAGATTCATCGGATCAGCCAACAATAACTCACAGAGTTTATTGAACTTTTCCTTTTTGTGTTCAAGACGATAAATCTGTAGTAGCGACAACCTTAGCTCAATTATGATCTTTCGTTCCTCATCTGTTGGAGACAATATATGGTCTATAACATCTTCTATAGTTGGAGCAAGCCAATCTATATTTTTAGGAGTGCACGAAATCGTCAACCTCCAATCCATTTCAAAAAGAAATCGAAGTTTTAGATTCCACTCACCTTTTACCTTGCCAAAATACCCTCTCGTAAAAATGACACGTTCACTTGCATCCTTAAAGTTATCATAGAACCTTGTAGGAAGAACCATCCAACCTGGATAACTTTGCCTAACAGAAGTCATCTGCTCGATTAAAGCCTCCATTCCTTCTTTTTCTTGACCATCCTTAAAATGATAAGCAAAAACATCTATCTTACCATCCCATTCCTGATTTTCCTGGGATTTCAACAGATAGGTAAAGAAATAGGAATAAGCCTCTTTGAAATCCTTTATACCGGGAATTTCTGCAAGATTGATGATATCAATACCCAGCTGAGCCATCAGAGCTTTTTCTGCTTCATGGTAGCCTTTCCTAAATGTTACAAGATAGGTTGGACATATTCTGTCTCTACCTATCACATCCCTAAGCCACCCTATCCACGACTGAAAGTTTGGGTCGTCACCAGAAAAGCCAATCAAGCACATCAGACTTTCCAAGAAACATTGTCTTGCCGTATTCACCATCTCAGGATGTTCCATCGGATATTTGCGATAGTCCTCCTTGGTCATAATATAAGGGCGGATGTTTGGGAAGCTTCCATGCAATTTGATGATACGAGGTGAAGGTTGGTAGAGTAATGTCTCTTTATTCGTTACCAACTTATATTCTTGCACTTCCTCCTCTGCCGCTCTTTCTATAAGAGTATCATAATTGGTGGTAAGAATATCACGCCACTTCAACCTTACCAACATTCGATGAAGTTTTCCTGGTCTAATCAGCTTATCAGGCAATGCGGTCTCTAGAATTTCATCAAGTTCATTGCGTTTAAACTCAGCATCAACAAGCGAAGCCAAATGAACAACATCGTTGTGGTCCTCCTTTTTTGCCTCTTCATCATCTCCATACAGTTTATTCAAGAAGTCTTCTCTTAACTGTACCCAAGTCTTCATCTTTACATGAGACGGCATCTCCGCATTGAGACTGAACCCAGCCCCAATGAAAGCAGTAACACGTCTTTTCGCCATATAAAGCTTGACTTGTTCAAGTTTAGAAATTAACGAAGGAGGTATTTTTATAGATGTGTCCATAAGTAATATCTTTTATTCTTATTTTTCTTCTTTCGTATGCATCCAACTCATAAGATACAGCACGATACTTATTATAGGGTTTTAGCAACATACCAAACTTATCACCTTCTCCCCCACCTTTCCCCATGCGGTCCCAGCCCGCACAACCTTGCGAGGGCTTTGATGCCCCGCCAACCTTATAGCGTAGCGGTTCTGAGCACCGGAGGGCGGTTACATCCTCTCGTCCCTGAGGGAAGAGAGGCTTGGTGAGAAAGGTGGAGCCTTCCTTAAGGGTAAGGAAGGTTTCTGTCCCCTACAAGGGGAACCGAAGGGGTCGTAAAGACTATTGAAGGTAGGTTTTCGAAAAATCCACCTTTTATCTAAAGAGGAACGTGGCGTTTCGATAACGCATACCCTCCAATCACCCCATAACATACTAACGGTATAAGAAAGGCTATCGCCATACTCCCAGTAGTATCCGCAATATACCCCATGATTACTGGAGCAACCGCACCACCCACTATCGTCATGATAAGTAACGAAGAAGCAAGCTTGGTCTTTGTACCCGCATCCCTCAATGCCAGCGAGAAGATAGTCGGAAACATGATGCTCTCTCCCAGATACAGGGCGAAGAACGCAATGAGAGACAAGGTAGGATGCCATGGGCAAAGCCCCACATGAAGAAGAGACTGCTGATGATGAGGAAGGGCATACTTGCGCAAGCTACGACCTTTACGGTTTTGGTTGTAATCCTGCATCACTTTTTCGAAATATTCCCTTGTTTCCATTATCAAACTGTTTTGATTACGGATGCAAAGGTAATATATTATATAGGTACCGCCATACGGGCTAATGGTGATTTACCTAAGTATTTTTTTCGTTCCCATCCATAACGATGCATTTTATTTATCAGCGCAAATATACTTATTTTTTCAATACCAAACAAGTTTTTTATCAAAAATAACATCTTTTTAACTTAAAGTGTATCCTATTTGACGATAGCGCTGTATTGGTACCATAGAAGTACTACTTTATTCCACTTTTAAGAAATGAGAAACATCATCAAACAAATCAGCATCCAGTTTCATATCATTCTTGCAAATGATTTGCATTTCAATTTGCGTTGAAATCAATGAGTTATTAACAGAGAACAAATACTCTTTCAGAGCTCGTAACTCTTTAATGAGCCATTCATGCTTCTTCATCATCCAAAAACACATCAATGTACACTTCTCTCTTTTGCATACTAAGTCAATATCTTTTTCAGGACCACCTATAATTCTAATATGGATGTTACCATCTTCCAAACTGCATTCACAGCCTTCACATTGATTTTGCTTCGTAACAGTTGTCAGATATTTAACATTCAAATAAAGCCTAACAATAAGCTTCTCTGTTATTGGCTTATCGTACAAAGCCACACCAATTGTATCAGGAATATGGGTCTCATAATCAGCATCAAACTCCAGCTTATCAGTAATCAAATGAGATATCCAATGAAAACGAGATATATCAGATAAGAAGCTAACATTTTGACGCAGCAGATGATAGTTAACCCTATCATTGGCAACATCAAACGAATCTGCTAAACGAATGAGTATCATCAAGTATTTGAGACTGACAGTATCTCTTTTCGCTCTTGATTTTAAACCATAAACATCTTTGTAATCCCAGCCATGGCTCTCAGAAACCTTTGCCACGAATGAAAGAAGAGTTGGTTCCAGATAGTCCAGCAACGAATGCGCTTTAGATAAGATAAAATTCGCACTGTCAATATGATGTCTTTCTCGTGTCCTATCACTAAAGAAATCATAAACAGCTTCAAAGACCTCTATAAGATGATTACCAGCTTCTTTATAATGAGCATTACGCTTTTTCATCTTATCATCTTTCTTATAAATACCAAAGAACTCAGATACCGTCTCTTGCATTTTCAGAACCTGTTCTGATACGAACTCAAACGTATCACTATTTGGGGATCCCAACTTATAAAGGTCAGGGTGTATCACCATACTGATATCATGTAAGTAACATGCCAGGAACAAGATATAATAATCTATAGACTTCAGGTCGAAATAATCTATCGTCTTTACAATATGAGCAGCCTGATTAACAAGAGCAACAGCATGTTCCTCGTTGTGCAAGGTATAAGCATTTAGAAACTTGGAACCATTATACCAAAGTCCTTTTGTGATACGATGAGTTTGAATCAAATCATCAATCCAATCCGGGTTCTTCACAAGATGTATGAATGTTCCAAGTACTCCTATGAGTGCCATGTCAACCTTCATTTGGTTGGAAATATTATCGTTATCGATACTTGCTACAAATCTTTCAAACTCATTAAACTCAAAATTTCGATTTCTTAAACGTAGTAAGATACGAAGCTCTGTATAGCATAGTTTCTTAGAATTGGACTTGATAAAAGAATGATCGTCAGAACATCTCACACCTATTGACTCCGAGAAATATACATTCAATATCTTGCGTAGAAAGTCAGGAGAATTGTGCCGAACAAATCTAGAGCATTTTTCTATTCCAATTGGACAATAACACTCACATGAATCATCTAAACAATCAAAAGTTATATCTTTCAAGAATTCACAGAACCTTGAAAAATTTGCAGCCTGTTTCAACCCTATATTTCCACTATAGTTTTCCTTCACCCAACGTCTGAGTGAGGCATACTTATCGATATTGATAGCTTTCATAGCTATCGAATTCTCAACATCTTTTTGATAGTACAGAAAATTACTTGCCGGTTTGTTCTTCTTTGTATGTTCTGATTCAAAATTTTCAATTCGTTTCTTTATTTCTTTACCTTTCTTTTGAGAAATTTTCTCGATGAGAAGCCAGTATTCCGATTGAAAACTTTCTTCTTCGTTTCTTTCAAGCCAATCTCCTAGCTCATCTTTACCAGCTTGTTCTAACTTATGAGTAAAACTGTCCCAAAGTTTTCTTTCTGAATCCAAGTCTATTTTCAGATTAAATAAACTAATACGATAGAGAAAATATTTTTTATACCGCTTTAGCAGCTTTATTCTAGCAGCTTCACTTTCCGTTACCCTACCCCCATTATCGGTTTCATTCTTTTTATCCTGAAGCTGTTTCAACTCTGCATCAACAACTTCTTTTATAGCACAAAGTTTCTTATAGGAAATAGAATCATCAATATCATCAAGGCTCCAGAACAGACTGCCAGAATTAGATACACACCGTTTTATATCTTGCAATCCATCAAGGTGGTTATCTGCATCATCTATATAAATACATGAGCTTTTACCTTTGGTATGAAATTTCACTTTATATTTTAACTGTTCCTGAAAAGTTTTACTTTCCTTAGGCAGCAATCCATAAAAATCATTATCCTGTTTTTGAGAATTTACAAATAGGCTCTCTAAATCTTTGTTTAAAGCTTCAATTTTATCATTAAACTGACTTACATCCAATTCTGACTTTATATAAATTACGGAGTCATCAACATAGAAGTAAGCATCACCATCAAATAGTTTTTCCGACATCATTCTTTTTTTAACCTCCAACATGCAGAGATTACCAAAGAAATAAGACTGTGGTAACCCTTGAGGTATGCCACAATTCATATAAAAAGAATTCCCGCTAGCCTTTTGATAACCTTCAATATAATATTCATCCTGCCACGATTCTATATTTAATGGAGAGATTTTAAAATAAAGAAGCTTAGCGACTGCAATTTTCAAGGTCTCCAAATCATCATTCGGCTTTCCATCTTTGCTCAACGAAAAAGTAGCGGATAATTTATCTATTATAAGATTATATAGATATTCAGGAGAAACAGAAGGGAAAAAGTTTTGGATATCAAGACTAACTTCTGTCAGATAGCGATGATTATTCTTGTAATTTCGACAATTCTCGATGACATCATCAGAAAATGCCTTATACTGTTGCTTCCAGGCTTTAAATAAGTATTGTACATCTGTACTTGGAAGATTTCCATAAATGTTATGAGGTATCAACTTGGAAAGTTCAGACAGGCTACGCTTTTCGTTATCATCATCATACATCAACCAAGTCAGAATACATACCATGCATATCATATCTATCAGACGAGCTGTATGCATAGGACGGTAAATGAGTTTTCCATTATCATCTACCTTTTTCATTCTGAAATACACAGATATTTCAAAAAGCTCTCTTTTATCAGGATCAAGAATATCCTTAAGACGGCATTTACAAGCATCTATGACTTTTGTTATAAGGTCGGCGTTATACTTGTCTCCCAAGGCATAGTAAAGTTCAAGATCGCTTTTAGCAATCATAACCTGATTTTTTCCCATAACCTCAGCTTTGCTATCAAGCAGACCTTTATCGAAAACATAAGACTCCAAGCTGTAAATAGCATTGTAGATATTGCAATCATTCAGAATCTTCTCTCGCAAAGAAAGAATTTCACTATTATTGATTTCATTCATGATGGTACCCTTTCCAAACATCTTTGAATTTATCGATGAGAACATTTATAGAGTCCTCTATTTTAGCATCTTTCAATTCATCTTTATCACTGCGCTTACATTTCATGGCAAACAACAGTAGCTTGTCTTCCATTACCGTAATCGAGATGCCATGCTCAACCGAAAGAAGATTGTTAAACTTATCCCATTTCAAGGTTATTTCAGGCAGAAGAGAACCTTCTTGGAAAGATAAGCAAAACAAGCCATTAAAGACAAACTCACACTTCTTATATTTTTTCTCTAGTTTCACCAGACTATTGACAGCAAGGAACATATCGTTGAAAAACAGATATAAGGCTGTCAACTTGGCCTGAAAGTTATCACACTGTTTTCTCAAATAACTCCAGTTATAATCAAAATGAGGATTAGATGACAAGAAAAATGTAAAGCCAAAAAGAGGCTCATTCTGACTCACCAACATTTTCACAAAATCTTCAACCTCTTCCTTTTTATCAACATTTTCTACATTCAAGTTTAGCAAGAAGTTCAATACCTTCAATTTATGTTGCTTGTCACGCAATACACTTTTATCGTAAAAAGTATTTTTCTCTGTCTTTTCCCTTTTTTGTTTAGCATTCTCCTCTTCCAATTCTATCTGTCGTTGAAGATCTTGCAGTAACCAATATGCTGTATACTCTTTTACCTCACTATCTTTCTTTTTTGCCATATTCTTTCATATAATATTCACTATAGTCTTTTACACCTTCAGGAAGTTCCTCTAAGCTCAATGGAGCATAGAGATTAATAAAAAAACTAAGAAGTTGACGAAAAGCCAGCAGTCCTGCATCATCCGTATCCGGATACATATGCAGATGAAACTTTGCCAACTTCATCAGATCCATTTTAGGCAATATTGTTGCACTCGGTATAGCTAATGCCTTTTTACCAGAAGACAATAAGGAAAGACAATCCGTAATACCTTCACTTATATATAAGTCATCTCCATTTTTCAATTCATTCAAGACAGGTAAGTTAAAAAGTCTGGTCTTTTGAGCAGAAATAAACTGAAAACGAGGTATTTGCTTTTTATTATTCTCACCCAGATACCGAGATTGAAGCCCAACTAAAGTACCATCAACATCATAATAAGGAAAGAACAGACAAGGAGTGAACACACACAAATTCATATTTGCATTTACCAATCCGCTGTTTTTCAACACTTCCTCAGAAAATGTAGATTTCAATTGTTCTAGAAGTTTCCATGGAGAATCCAAAGAAACAATGTTCAGAGACTTGATGACTTCCGGATCGAGCTTTCTTTCATCAAACAGGAATTTACTTCCTTGCTTAGTCAAAGTACAATGATTTAGCACGAACTGCGCCACCTCTCTGGCAAATGGTTTAACTATATTTTCTTGCTTTATCTTAAAATGCTTTGGTGTTGTCGGTTTAATCTTGATATTTTTGGAGGTATGATCAAGATATATACCAAATTGTTCACATAGCCATTCACAAGCCTGATTAAAGTCCAAGCCACCTTTTAACTGAACAAACTTAATGGCATTGCCTCCAGCTTTACAAGAAAAACAGTACCACCTACTACGGTTCTCTCCAAAAAAAGCCATACTAGGATGCTCCTCATCATGCGCAATGCACAATGCCTTATGATGTTTCACATCAACGCCGAGCTTTTCTGCAACACTCTCACAAGAAAGCTCATTCAACTTTTCTATAACATCTTTAGGAATAAAAGCCATAATTTAATGAATCAATAGTTCGTTAATAATTCAATAATGTGCTAAGCAGCTATACGCTGTAAGCAC
>ERZ773209.1149-NODE-1149-length-16560-cov-7.449682_pt1 | contig 16560 bp, 18 predicted proteins | sample MGYA00511109_ERZ773209 | MGnify/ENA primary metagenome ERZ773209 (study PRJEB29015, sample SAMEA2737786) | human gut metagenome | biome: human gut; feature: human-associated habitat; material: faeces | place: China | collected 2012 ...
GTTTATTTTTATGCCTCGATGAGTGAAATCATTTCGCCTTTCTGTACAAACGCACTGAAAAATTGTAGGATAAGAATGGAAAAGACGTCACTTTCACGCTTTACAACTTTACCTAGATAAAGTAAAATAAGAACAGAAGCCTTTCATTCTATGGTGCGGAGGATGCCGCGCCGGATGTTTTTGTGTATAGAGACGCCGGAATTGTGCCGGCGCAGGGAAAGAAACAAGGGAAAAGAACCACGGGAAAGGAAACGAGGGAGCGAAATGGAGTTCAGTCTGGAGCATCTGCAGCCAAAGGAGCGCGCCTCCTTTGCGCTGCGCAGCCTGTACGAGACGGCAGGCTGCCGCAAGTACCACATGGGACGGTTCGAGGAGTACAGCCTGTATCAGGAGAACCGCAGCTTTCTGTCGTCGGAGCAGGTCATCACCTTTACCGATTTGGACGGCCGTCTGCTGGCGCTCAAGCCGGACGTGACCCTGTCCATCGCCAAGACAGCGCAGCCCGCCCCGGGCGAGACGCTGCGGTACTACTACCACGAGAACGTCTACCGCCCCTCCGCCGAAAGCCACACCTTTAAAGAGATCTCCCAGATGGGTCTGGAACTGCTGGGTGCTGTGGGCGAAGCCGAGGTGCAGCAGGCGGTGTGTCTGGCGGCGCAGTCGCTGGCGGCGCTGGGCGCAGAGTGGGTGCTGGAAGTCAGCCACATGGGCTACCTGTTCGGCCTGTTCGATGCGCTGGGCGTGCCGGAAGCCGCCCGGGCGCAGCTACTGGAAAAGCTGCGGCAGAAAAACGCCCACGAGCTGCGCGCCGCCGCGCTTTCTGCGGGGCTTTCCGAAACGGCGGCGGACGCCTTGTGCAGGGTGCTGGAACTTTCCGGCAGCTACGCTGCCACCCTTTCCAAGGCGGCGGCGCTCTGCCGCAACCCTGCTATGACTGCCGCCGTGGCAGAACTGACCGCCCTAGCGCCCACGTTGGGACAGGCGGGCGGCAGCATCCGATTAGACCTGACCTTAGCCGGTGAGATGGAATACTACAACGGCCTTGTGTTTCAGGGCTACCTGAAAGCCCTGCCCCGCCCGCTGCTGAAGGGCGGACGGTATGACCTGCTGCTGCAAAAGTTCACCCCCGGGGCGGGTGCCATCGGCTTTGCGGTGTATCTGGACGAGTTGGACCGGCTGAACGCGATGCCGCCGGTGCAGCATCAGGACACCGGCAAGGTGATGCTGAACGTGGCGCTGCCCAAGGGGCGGCTGGGCGACAAGGTGTATAACTTACTGGCGGGCATTGGCTACGGCTGCCCGGAGGACTACAACGCCACCCGTAAGCTGGTGGTGGAGAACCCGGCGGCGGGCATCCGGTATTTTCTGGTCAAGCCCAGCGACGTGGCCATCTATGTGGAGCACGGCGCTGCCGATGTGGGCATCGTGGGCAAGGACATCCTGACCGAGGCCGCCGCCGATGTGTACGAGCTGCTGGACACCGGTCTTGGCCGCTGCCGGATGTGCGTAGCCGCCCCGGCAGGCTACCGGGACGACCCCAGCCGCCCGGTGCGGGTAGCCACCAAGTTCGTCAACATTGCAAAGCGCTACTACGCCTCCATGGGGCGGGATATCGATATCATCAAGCTGAACGGTTCCATTGAGCTGGCACCCATCCTTGGGCTTTCGGATGTCATTGTGGACATCGTGGAGACCGGCACCACCCTGCGGGAGAACGGCTTGCAGGTGGTCACCGAGTTCATGCCCATCTCGGCGCGGTTCATCGCCAACAAGGCCAGCTACCAGTTCAAGCACCGGCAGATGGACACCATGCTGGAAAAGCTGCGCGACACCTTGCACAAGCAGGAGGAAGAGAAATGATCAAGCTGTATAATTTTGACGAGCTGAAACCGGAGGAAATTCTGAACCGGGACATCCGCGCCGAGAAGAACGTAGAGGACGTGGTGGACGCCATCATTGCGGACGTGCGCGCCCGGGGCGATGACGCCCTGAAGGACTACGCTCTGAAATTTGACGGCGCAACGATTGAAAATTTACAGGTGACGCAGGCCGAGATTGACGAAGCCTTTGCGGGTATGGACCCGTATTTCCTCGAGACCCTGCGGCAGGCGGCGGAAAACATCGAGCAGTTCCACCGCCAGCAGGTGCACAAGAATTTTGTGATGAACGACCGCCCCGGCATTGTACTGGGGCAGAAATATACTCCCATTGAAAAGGCCGGTGTGTATGTGCCCGGCGGCACGGCGGCGTACCCTTCCACCGTGCTCATGGACGTCATCCCCGCCAAGGTGGCAGGGGTGTCCGAGATCGTCATGACCACTCCCGCCGGGAAGGACGGCAAGGTGAACCCGGTCATTCTGGCCGCTGCCGCCACCGCCGGAGTAACTAAAATTTTCAAGACCGGCGGCGCACAGGCCGTGGCAGCGCTGGCTTACGGCACCCAGAGCATCCCGGCTGTGGATAAGATCGTGGGCCCCGGCAACATCTACGTTGCCACCGCCAAGCGCAAGGTGTTTGGCAAGGTGGGCATTGATATGATCGCAGGCCCCAGCGAAATTCTGGTGCTGGCAGACGGCAGCTGTGACCCCGCGTGGGTGGCGGCAGACCTGTTAAGTCAGGCCGAGCACGACAGGCTGGCAAGCCCGGTGCTTGTCACCGACAGCGAAGCCCTTGCCAAGGCGGTACAGGCGGAGTTGGAGGTGCAGATCCCGCAGCTGCCCCGCGCCGCCATTGCCCGTGCCAGCGTGGACGACAACGGCAAGATCATCCTCTGCACCGACCTGCACAAGGCCATCGAGGCCTGCAACATCATCGCACCGGAGCACTTGGAGGTCTGCGTGGAGGACCCCTTCGGGGTGCTGAACGAGATCCGCAACGCGGGCAGCATCTTCCTTGGCCGCAACGTGCCGGAGGCGCTGGGCGATTACTTTGCGGGCCCCAACCACACCCTGCCCACCAGCGGCACCGCACGCTTTTCCAGCCCGCTGGGCGTGGACGACTTCGTCAAGAAGTCCAGCTTCATCTACTACACCCGGGACGCGCTGGAAGCCGTTGCGCCCCGCATTGCAGACTTTGCCGAGCGCGAGGGTCTGCACGCCCACGCCCGCAGCGTGACCATCCGGTATGAGAAGTAAGAGGAAACCATTATGAGCCGTTTTCTTTCCCCTGCCCTGTCCGCTGTCACCCCCTACACGCCCGGGGAGCAGCCGCAGGATCAGCAGTACATCAAACTGAATACCAACGAAAGTCCCTATCTGCCGTCTCCCCGGGTGGTGGCAGCCGTAAGCGAAGCCGAGGTGGAAAAACTGCGCCTTTACTCCGACCCCGCCTGTGCCCAGCTGCTGCGCACGGCGGCGGCGCATTTCGGCTTGCAGCCTTCCCAAGTCATGCCCGGCAACGGCAGCGACGAGAACCTGTTCTTTGCGCTGCGGGCTTTCTGTGACGAGAGCCACCCGCTGGCCTTTGCGGATATCACCTACGGCTGCTACGGCGTGTGGTGCGGTTTGCTGCACATCCCCACCCATATCATCCCCTTAAAAGAGGACTTCACCCTTGACCCCGCCGATTACCACGGCCTGCACGAGACCATCGTCATCGCAAACCCCAACGCCCCCACCGGGCTGTGCTTGCCCCGGGATGCCATCGAGGGCATTTTGCGATCGAACCCGGACAACGTGGTCATTGTGGACGAGGCCTATGTGGACTTTGGCGGTGAGAGCTGCGTGCCCCTCATCGACCAATACGACAACCTGCTGGTGGTGCAGACCTTCTCCAAATCCCGACAGCTGGCGGGTGCGCGGCTTGGGCTTGCCATGGGCAATGCGGCGCTGATTGCCGATTTGAACCGGGTCAAGTTCAGCCTGAACCCCTACAACATCAACCGCCTGACTTTGAAGGCCGGGCAGGCTGCGCTGGAAGATACCGCCTACTTTGAAAAGACCCGCGCCGCCATTATGGACACCCGCGCATGGACGATGCAGCAGCTGACTGACCGGGGCTTTACCGTACTGGACAGCCGCACAAACTTTGTATTTGCCAGCACAGAACGGATAAGCGGTGGCAAGCTATACAAAGAGTTAAAGAAAAACGGCATTCTGGTGCGGCATTTTGATGCACCGCGCATTGAAAACTGGCTGCGCATCACCATCGGCACGCCGGAGCAGATGCAGGCACTGATGGACGCTGTGGACAAAATACTGGAGGTGTGACAATGGCAGAGCGCATGGTAACGCTGGAACGCAACACCAACGAGACCCAGATCGAGCTGACCCTTGATCTGGACGGCACCGGCCGCTACGAGATCGACACCGGGTGCGGCTTTCTGAACCACATGCTGGAGCTGTTTGCCCGGCACGGACGGTTTGATCTAGTGCTCACCTGCCACGGCGATGTGCAGGTGGACTACCACCACACCACCGAGGACGTAGGCATTGCGCTGGGACAGGCCTTTGCCCGGGCGCTGGGCGAGATGCGCGGCATCTGCCGCTACGGCAGCTTTTACCTGCCCATGGACGAGGCGCTGGTGCTGTGCGCGGTGGATTTTTCCGGGCGCTGCACCCTGAACTGGGACATCCGCTGTCAGACCGAAAAGGTGGGCGATTTTGACGTGGAGTGTGCCAAGGAGTTCTGGTACGGCTTTGCCCGCAGCGTGCCCGCCACCGTCCACTTTGTACAGTTTGCGGGCGAGAACACCCACCACATTCTGGAAGCCTGCTTCAAGGGCGCGGGCCACGCGCTGGCCGAAGCCGTGCGCATCGACGCGGCACACCGGGACGAGATCCCCTCCACGAAAGGACTGCTGGTATGATCGCCATTCTTGATTACGGCGTGGGCAACCTGTTCAGCCTGCGTTCCAGCTTGCAGCAGCTGGGGCTGCAGGCGGTGGTCACCGCCGATGCCGATGTCCTCCGCGCCGCCGACCGGCTTATCCTGCCGGGGGTGGGCGCATTCGGGGATGCCATGGCAAAGCTTACCGCCACCGGCCTTGTGCCGGTGCTGAAAGAGCAGGCGGAAGAGAAGCCACTGCTGGGCATCTGCCTTGGGATGCAGCTGCTGTTTGAAAAAAGCTACGAATACGGCCAGCACGCCGGGCTGGGCTTTATCAAAGGCGAGGTCTGCCCGCTGGGGCCCGACCTCGCGGACAAAAGTCTGAAAGTACCGCAGATGGGCTGGAATGCCTTGCACATCGTAAAGGACGACCCCCTGTTCCACTACATCCGCGAGGGCGAGTATGTGTACTACGTCCACAGCTACTACGGCAAAAACTGCGCCGAAAGCACCCTTGCCGTCAGCGATTATTCCATCCCGGTCACCGGCGCGGTGCGGGCAGGGCGGGTGTACGGCACCCAATTCCACCCGGAAAAGAGCGGCGATACCGGTCTGCGGATCCTCAAGGCGTTCAGCGAATTGTGAGCGGGCTCGCCCTCTCAGTCACCGAGTAAAACGATTTTAAATGCCCTCCGCTTGCGCTCTGGGCATATTTAGCGGAAAAATTATTTTTAATTTCACGTTTGTCGCGGCCTGCGGGCCGCTCCAAACGCATTTTCACGAGAGGGGTCATAATGTATGCAGCTATTTCCAGCCATTGACCTGCGCGGCGGGCAGGTGGTGCGCCTGACACAGGGCGACTACGACCGCATGACCGTTTACGGGCAGGACCCCTGCGCACAGGCACGCAGCTTTGTGGCCGCCGGGGCAAAAAATCTTCATGTAGTGGACTTGGACGGTGCCAAGGACGGCACCCTTTCCAACTACGATACCATTGCCGCGCTGGCAAAGCAGGGCGGTTTGTACATCGAGGTAGGCGGCGGCATCCGCACCGAGGAGCGCATTGAAAAATACCTTTCCCTCGGGGTGGGGCGCTGCATTCTGGGCAGCGTGGCGGTGACGGATTTTGCCTTTACCGCCCGGATGCTGCAAAAGTACGGCGATAAAATTGCCGTGGGCGTGGACGCCAAGGACGGCTATGTTGCCATCCACGGCTGGAAGGAGGTCAGCGCCGAGCCGGGCGTGGCCTTCTGCAAGCGGCTGGCAGAGGCCGGCTGCACCGCCATCATCTACACCGACATTGCCTGTGACGGCGCGATGCAGGGCACGAATCTTGCCCTCTACCGTCAGCTGGCAGCAGAAGTGCCCGGGGTGGCCTTTACGGCCAGCGGCGGCATCTCCTCCGAGGCAGAGCTGCTGGAATTGCAGCAGATGGGCACGGCAGCGGCGATTCTGGGCAAAAGCCTGTATACCGGCGCGCTGGACCTTGCCCGCTGCGTGCAGCTGGTGCAGGACTGAGAAAGAGGGGTCTTTATGATAACCAAACGCATCATCCCCTGTCTGGACGTGCGCGACGGCCGGGTGGTCAAGGGCACGAACTTTGAGGGCATCAAGGACGTAGCCGACCCGGTAGAGATGGCACGGCTGTACAATGCCGCCGGGGCAGACGAGCTGGTGTTTTACGATATCACCGCCAGCTTTGAGGGACGCGCCCTCTTTACCGATATCCTGACCCGGGTGGCGGGAGAAATTTTTATCCCTCTGACCGTGGGCGGCGGCATCAACACACTGGAGGATTTTGACCGGGTGCTGAAATGCGGCGCGGATAAGGTAAGCGTCAACTCCGGCGCGCTGAAGGACCCTGGGCTCATCCCCGCCGCCGCCCAGCGCTACGGCGACCAGTGCGTAGTGCTTTCCGCAGATGTGAAGCGGGTGAACGGACAGTTCCGGGTGTTCGCCAAGGGCGGGCGCGAGGACACCGGCCGGGATGCACTGGACTGGATCAGCTGGTGCGCCGCCCACGGCGCGGGCGAAATATGCCTGAACAGCATCGACACCGACGGCGTGCGCAACGGCTTCGACCTTGAACTGCTGGACGCGGTGGCTGCCCGGGTGAATATTCCCATCATTGCCAGCGGCGGCGCGGGCAAAAAAGAGGATTTTCTGGAGCTGTTCCACCACAAGGGCATCGACGCCGGGCTGGCGGCGGGCATCTTCCACCAGAAGCTGCTGGGCATCCGGGAGCTGAAGGAATACCTGAACGCAAGCGGCGTGGAGATGCGGCTGTAAAAAACACAAAAACACCTTGCATTTTTATCTTGAATACGATAAAATACACAATATCCCCATCCGGGGAGGGAGAACCGTCATGGAACTGAAATTTGATGAAAAAGGCCTGATCCCCGCCATCGTGCAGGATCACTACACAAAGCAGGTGCTCACCCTTGCCTACATGAACGCCGAAACGCTGGCGCTGACCATTGCCGAGGGGCGCACCGTATTCTGGAGCCGCAGCCGTCAGGAGATTTGGCGCAAGGGCGAGACCAGCGGCAATGTGCAGCGGGTGGTGTCCATTACCGCCGACTGCGATGCCGATGCGCTGGTGGTAGAGGTGGTAAAGGACGGCCCCGCCTGCCACACCGGAGCGGAAAGCTGCTTTTTCAATGAAGTATACGTCTCCCCGGAGTTGAAGCAGTTCAGCTGGCAGGGGCTGTATAACCTCATCAAGGGCCGCAAGGATACCCCCACGGAGGGCAGCTACACCACCTACCTGTTTGAAAAGGGCAAGGAGAAGATCCTGAAAAAGGTGGGCGAGGAGTGCACCGAGGTCATTATTGCGGGCGAAAAAGAGGACAAGGCTGAGACGGTCTACGAGATCAGCGACCTTGCCTATCATGTGCTGGTGCTGATGGTCAGTGCGGGCATCACCGTAGAGGATGTGACCCGGGAGCTGGAAAAGCGCCATGTCATCGACCACAAGGTCAAGCAGGAAAGGATGCAGTGAGAAGCCTATGGCAGATTACAGAAAGTCCAGCGTACATTGCCACTCTACCCTGTGTGACGGCAAGAACACCCTGCAGGAGATGGCGGGTGCCGCCTGTGCGCAGGGACTGACCACCCTTGGCTTCAGCGGCCACAGCTACACAACGCCTGACCGCGAATACTGCATGACCCCCGGCCGCACCGCGCAGTACCGCGCCACCATCGCCAAGCTGAAAAACGAGTACCGGGGCAAGGTGGATATCCTGTGCGGCATCGAGTGGGACCTGCTGAGCGAGGGCACGCCCAAGGGCTTTGATTACTGGATCGGCAGCGCGCACCATCTGTACGGCAAAAATACCGGCAAATACTACGAGATCGATTTCCGCCCCGAGGATCTGCGGGACTGCATCAACAACGATTTTGACGGTGACCCGCTGGCAGCGGTAGAAGCCTATTTTGCCGAGGTGGAAAAGATCGCCGCCAAAAAGCCGGACATTCTGGGACATATCGACCTTGTCAAAAAGCTGAACGCGGACGGCAGCTTCTTTGATGAGGAGTCTCCCCGCTACAAGGCAGCGGCGCTCAAGGCGCTGCAAGCCGCCCGGGAGAACGACTGCATTCTGGAAGTAAACACCGGCGGCGTATACCGGGGCTACCGCAAGGACTTCTACCCCGGCGCATGGCTGCTGGGCGAGTGGAACAAGCTGGGCGGCAGGGTGATCATCACCGCCGATGCCCACGACACCGCCGCGCTGACCTTCGGCTTTGACGAAGCCGCCGCCGCCATCAAGGCCGCAGGCTTTACCGCCCTGACCGTGCTGACCGTCAACGGGTTTGAGCAGCAGGAGTTATAAAAAAGTAGTTGCGAAACACCTACGGTGTTTCATAACTACACAAATAAAATTTTTTTAAATCGTTTAACCGCAAAAGAGGCCACTGCACACAAAAATGTGCAACGGCCTCCTTTTTGCGCGAAGAAAGGAATCCTATGACCCAGACGCGACCCCTGAAAACAAACCTCTTTAACCGGAATGCAGACCTGCTGCACGGGCCTATTTTCAAGAACCTTTTTCTGTTCATGCTGCCCATTCTGGTGTCCAATTTATTCCAGCAGCTGTATAATACCGTGGATACCATGATCGTGGGCAACGTGCTGGGCGATACCGCACTGGCTGCCATCGGCTCCTGCGGGTCCATCTACGAGCTGCTGGTGGGCTTTGGCATCGGCATCGGCAACGGGCTTTCCATCGTGGCTGCCCGCTCCTACGGGGCGCAGGACGAGGACCTGCTCAAAAGGACGGTGGCCGGTTCGCTGGTCATCGGGCTTTGCGCAAGCTTTGTCATTACCACGGCGGGCTTTTTCGGCCTGCGGCCGCTGTTGCAGCTGCTGGACACCCCCGCCGAAATTTTAGAGGACGCCTACCGGTACATCATCGTCATCGACTTGGGCGTGCTGGTGATGTTCCTTTATAACCTGTGCGCCGGGCTGCTGCGCGCCATCGGCAACAGCGTGATGCCGCTGGTGTTTTTGCTTATCAGCTCGGGGCTGAACGTGGCGCTGGACCTGTGGTTCATTGCCGGGCTTGGCATGGGCGTGCAGGGTGCGGCGGTGGCTACCGTCATTGCGCAGGGCATCTCGGTAGTGCTGTGCATTCTGTATGTGATGCGCCGCGTGCCGCTGCTGCTGCCCGCCCGCAAGCACTGGGCGGTGGGACAGCATTTGTACTGGGAGCTGTTCAGTCAGAGCATCTCCATGGGTCTGATGAGCAGCATCGTGTCGGCGGGGTCGGTGGTGCTGCAATACGGCATCAACGGGCTGGGCACGCTGACCATTGCGGGGCACACCGCCGCGCGCAAGCTGTTCTCCTTTACCAGTATGCCGCTGATCTCCATGGCAAACGCCGGCTCCACCTTTGTCTCCCAGAACCGGGGTGCAGCCCAGCCGGAGCGGGTGCGCAAAGGGATGCGCACCATGTACCTGTGCTCGGTGGTCATCATGGCGGCAGAGGTGGTGCTGATGCAGCTTTTTGCCCGGCAGCTGGTGCAGCTGATCTCCGGTTCCTCCGCGCCCCTCGTGCTGGAAAACGGCGCACGGTATCTGATGTGGAACGCGCCGTTCTACGCGGTGCTGGGGGTGCTGCTGTGCACCCGGTACGCCCTGCAGAGCCTTGGGCAGAAGGTGCTGCCGCTGTTTTCCAGCGTCATCGAGCTGGTAGGCAAGGTGATCTTTGTGCTGGTGTTCATCCCGCGCTACGCCTACAACGCCGTCATCCTGTGCGAGCCCATCATCTGGTGCTTCATGACGGCATATCTGGTGGCGGTGTACCTGCACGAGCCGTTTGTGTTCCCGAAAAAATAACCCTCTCAGTCATCGCTGCGCGATGCCAGCTCTCCCGAAAGGGAGAGCTTTTTGCTTTTTACGGGAAGCACAAAGAAAGCTCCCCCTTTCGGGGGAGCTGGATGCGAACAACGTGAGCAGACTGAGAGGGGTTACAGCGCCGAATAGCCAAAGCTGTTCACCAGCGCATCGATGTGCTGGCCGGCCTTGCACAGGGGGCAGTCGCGGCTGTCAAAGCTGGCGTAGTCCGGCAGGCTGGCGGGGTCAAAGATGGAGGTGACTTCATAGCCCATGCACTCATGGGTGGTGGCAAAAATAGCGGAAAGGCCTGCCACGGTGCCGCCGTAGTAGTTCACGGCCTCCACAGCGGCCTGCACGGTGTAGCCGGTGGTGATGGAAGCGGACAGAATGAGCACATGCTTGCCCTTGACCATGGGGGCCAGATTGTCGCGCAGGATGATCTGGCTGCCGGTGGTGTACTCCGGCGTGATGACATAGATGGTCTGGTGGGCGTTCATGTTGGCGAAGCCGTCTTTCGTGAGCTCGTTGGCCAGGCAGGTGCCGATGACCTGGGTGCCGTCCAGGCAGAGGACGGTATCCACGACGGTGCTATGCTGATAGGCAGCCACCAGCTCCTTTGCCACGGCCTTGGCCTCGGACAGACGGGATTTCTGGGTGGTCACGTCGATGTAATAGTTGATATGGCTGTGGCTGGTGGCAAAATGCCCCTTTGCCACGCGCAGGAACAGACTGCTCTTATTGGTGGGTAGCTTTACCATGTTGATCATAACTGCAACACTCCTGTTCATCAAAAGTCCGGACTTCCGGTTCCGGGCGGAAAACAAACAGCGCGGCGGCATGTTCTGAGCCGCTGCGCTCCCATCCTTTTCCATGACCCTATTGTAAAGGAAAAACACTCTGTACACAAGATACAAAACTGCTGAAAATCAGAGGGAGAATTGTGACACCTTGCCAGAACGCGGGCAAACAAAAACCGCCCGGAACCAGTCCGGGCGGAAGATGCGGAACAATTGCGGAAGATCAGCCCTTTGGGCGGGTGGTCTTCCAGTTCAGGGAGTACTCGTTGTACTGCAGGTCGGGGCAGTAGGTCAGCACGATGGACTGGCCCGGTTCGAGAGCAGCACCCAGCTTCAGGTTGATATTACCCGACACGGAGGCGCCCTTCTTCAGGTTGGTATCGCACAGAGGGGCATCCAGGGTCAGGCCGTTGGAGGCCGTATACTTGGTGATGAACTCGTCTTTATCGTTGAGAACGGTGGCCTTGAAGTTGTTGGGATTCACATAGATGGGGTTGGCGCGGCCATTGGTGATCTTAAAGGGAAAAGCAATGGTCGTACCGGTGACATCCGGTGCGGTGTAGCTCTTGCTGGCCTCCACATACTTGCCCATGGCGGCAGTGACCTGCAGGACCGTGAGCTCACCGGGCGTCGTGCGGAGCGCGTTGTAGGAATCGCTGGTATCGACTTTGCAGCCGGTGAACAGGCTGGCACCGGCAACGGCGACAGCGGCGACGGCAGTGTATTTCAGGAACGAGCGGCGGGAAAATGCGAAAGACATGATGGTTCCTCCTTTGTATGGGATCACATATCATTTTGCCAAAACGGCCTTGCCTATACAATAGGCGAAAACCGGGCGGATGTCAATGCTTTTCACAGATTTTTTGAGAAGATCTCACCCGAAAAAAACAGAGGTGAGACGAAATTTCGTCTCAAAAGATCAGCTGTTCTTCAGGTCGGAAGCGCTCATCACGAAGGTGATGCTCTTGCCGGATGCGAAGGTGGGGTTGTAGGTCACGGTCATCTGCTGCCAGCCGGTGGGCACCATACAGACCAGCTCAATGTAGCCGGTGCCCTGCGGGGGCAGGCTGGGCGCATCGGAGAAGCTCTCCGTGGCGGCGTCGTACAGGGAGATGTAAGCGCCGGCCTCGGCAGCCTGGCCGTCCACGGTGACGGTGAAGTCGGTGGTGGAAGCGGACAGTGCGTGGAAGTAGGGGGCGGTGTTGGCGGCGCGGGACGCCTCATCGGTCAGGGGATAGGCGGCGTCGATCTCCGCGATGTTCTGTGCGCCGATGGCCATGCTGTCGGTCTTGGAGCGGTTGACAGCCGTGACCAGAACGGCGACATACTGGTGGCCAGCCACATCGGGTGCATCGGACAGCGTGAAGACGCTGGACAGCTGGACGCCCAGGTTGTTCCAGTTGCTGACCTTATCGCCGACCTTCACCTCGACAGAGCCGCTGGAAGACTGGCAGCCGCCCAGCATGGATGCGGCACCCAGTGCAAGCGCAGAAACGCCGGTGACCTTCAGAAAAGCGCGGCGGGAAATCTTGTTCGACATAAAACTGCCTCCTTAATTGGCATAGTCTTTTTCTTCTATGGTTCGTTTATAACATCTTTTGCCGGGAAGTGCAAGCCTTTTGCGGAAAAATTAACACGAGTTTCACACAGGGGCTTACTGCTCCGGGCCAAGGCCCTTGACGCGGGTCTCGCTGGTCTTGACCAGATTTAAGAGGCTGGGGGTATAGAGCGGGAACTCCCGCGTCAGGCTCTCGGTGGTCATGGAGAGGCAGGCCGGGTCCTTGACGCCCTCGCCGACGCCGACGTTCTCACCGGCCAGCAGGGCCTCCACATTGGCTTCGTTCATCCGCATCACGGCGTCGGCATAGCCGGGCCAGCGGCGGGCCTCCACGCTGAACAGGCTCTGGGCGTTGTGGGGCTCCGCAGAGTAGAGCAGGCGGAACATCTTGGCCACGGCCATCATCAGGTAGCTGCTGACCTCGGTGGTCAGGGCCTTGCTGTGGCACTCGCCGATCTTGGCGTACAGCACGTTCAGGCTGTTGGAGATCAGCTTTTTGTTCATGGTGGGCAGCACGCTGCCGTGATAGATGTTGTCCTTCATCTTGTCGGGGTTGGGCAGCTCATCGGCGGTCAGCATCATGCCGTTGCGCTCGGCCGAGCGGCCCAGCAGATAATCGCAGGACACATTATAGTAATCTGCAACACGGACCACGAAATCCAGACCGCACTCGCGGATACCCTTTTCGTAGTGGGAGAGCAGCGCCTGTGAGACGCCGAGGTCTTCCGCTGCCTGTTTCTGGGTGATGCCGCGCTCCTTGCGCAGCAGCTTGATGATACGATTGAATTCCATGATCTTTGGCTCCTCAGTGAAAAATGAGACTTCTTTGATTTTTGGTTTACAGCATGTTGATTATACACAACGGAAAACGACTTGTAAAGCAAGCAAAATGACGGAATTTTTTGACGAATTTCGTCATTTTTGTCAAAGCTCTTGCTCTGACTACCATATCTATGCTAAACTAAGGGGCAACTGGTATATATTTTGTGCCGCGCCGGGATCGTGAAAATTGCGCCCGGCGTAAAGAAACGGGCACAATGAGACGATCTTTGCGAAAATCGAGGTGTTTTGACCCATGAAAACATTCAAACTGCATCTGATCCGCCACGGCATCACGGCGGGCAACCTCCAGGGGCTGTACATCGGCAGCGGAACGGACATCCCCCTGTGCGACGAAGGCCGCGCCCAGCTGGCCGACCTGAAGGAGCGGTTCGAGTACCCCCAGGTGGACACCGTGTTCTCCTCGCCGCTGATGCGCGCCGTGGAGACGGCGAACCTCCTCTTCCCCAACGCGGCCCATCAGTTCTCGGTCCACGACCTGCGGGAGGCCGGCTTCGGCGTCTTTGAGAACCACCCCGTGAAGGAGCTGGTCAAGGACGAAGACTTCAAGAAGTGGATCACCCCCGGCTCCGGCTTTGTGCCCGAAGGTGCGGAGCCGACCGAAGCGTTCCATGCCCGCTGCTCGGAGACCCTGCTCAAACTGTTTGAGTATATGATCCGGATGGATGTCACCGAGGCAGCCTGCGTGACCCACGGCGGCGTCATCATGAGCATGCTCAGCCAGCGGGCCCTGCCCTCCCGCCACCCGGAACAGTGGATGGCAGGCCCCGGCTGCGGCTACACCGTCCAGACGGACGTTCAGCTCTGGATGCGGGACCGTCTGGTGGAGGCTATCGACATCGTGCCCTTCGGCTACGCCGATACCCTGCGCGGCCAGGCGGAGTCCGAGGAAAACGAGGCATACGAGTAAATACACGGTAAAATTCCGGGCAAAGACCTTGACAGGCTGTCCGGAATTTACTATTGTATAGAGAGAACTATTTTTCCGCTGTTAGGAGGAATCCCCGATGTCACAATCTCTGTCCCGCCGCTCGTTCCTGAAATGTGCCGGCTCTGGTGCAGTCAGTCTGGCGGCTGCCCTGCTCACCGGTGTTTCGGGCGCGGCTCTGGCCCCCTGCTATGAGGGCGAACCTGCTCTGCTGGACGGCAAGGCGGCAGTGGAGCTGCTGGGCTATGCGCCTGCCTCGGAGCTGGACAGCACGCTGGTCTATCTGTCGGTGGAGAACCTCTCGGCCCGGCCGCTGGCTGTGGGGGCCAGCTACCTGCAGAGCCGCGGGCTGGACAGCAGGAACGCCCTGTACAGCCTGGGCACCGGCCTGACTGCCCTGTGTGATGGCAGACAGGTGCGGGTGGGCAGCTTTGCAGCTCCCCTCTACGGTGAGAATGCGGCAGATGCCTCTGCCTTTACCCTGAATCTTTCTGCAGGGCGCGGGGCGATGCTCCACTGCTTCTGCGAGACCCCTGCGGACTGGCAGACGCTGGAGCTCACCTATGCCCCGGACTTTGCCGCCGGGCGCAGCGTCACCTTCACGGTGCAGCGCGGCGCGGACGAAGCGGAACTGGGCATGGTGCCCGCCACCCCTGCCGAGGTGGGCAGCGTAGTGGACCTGTAAAGGCCCCTCTCAGGCGTACTCAAAATAGAAAAAGACCATCTGAGAAGCATTCAAAATGCCTCAGATGGTCTTTTTTGTTTTGTCAATTCAGCACATTCTGCCCGGCGGAGTCCAATACCGTCAGCTCCTGCCCGGTCACGCTGGAGACCAGCGCAATGTAGCTGCGTCCGGTGCGGATGCTCAGCGGCCTGCCGTCGGCATCGTAAAAGGCAAAGGTGGAGTCTGTGCCCTGCGTCCATGTGATGTGCCACAGCTGGCTGCCGTTCAGCCAGACACCGCCGCCAAGGGACAGGTCGTAGTCCAGCGTGGTGCCGTCGTCCCGCAGGCTGGAAGCGGAGTAAAGGACCAGCAGATTGTCGAATTGCGCCTGCGCGCCGGTGTTGGCATCCAGCTGGGCGGTGCCGTCGGCACGGAGCATCCCGTAGGTGCCGCTGGCCGCATCGTAGGCAAAGCCGGTGGTGCTTTGGGGCGCAAAGTTGATCTGCACCTGTTCGGCATCCCGGGAACCGGGCTCCGGCAGGCGGGGCTCTTTGGCCTGCGGCAGCAGGGCGGGCAGAGCGGAAATGGCAGAGCTGTCCTCGGCAGTGCTGGCCGAGGAGGAAGCGCTGCTGCCGTGGTCGCCCAATGCGCCGGAAAGGTTCAGGCTGCCCAGCACGGAAGCGACCTCCCCGCCGCTGGTATGCCACAGCGGCGCGCCGCTCCAGACATCATCGCAGGAAAAGGCGTTGCGGCCCACTTCCAGCGCGTCCACGGCCCGCAGGTTATAATAATCCAGATAGTTGCGGGCAAACTGCCCTGCACCCCGCTGGATGGGCAGTACTTCCTGCCCGCTGAGCAGCCGCCAGTAAAGGTCCTGCCCAAGGGTCACTGGGCCGACGGTTGGCATAGCCGATACCGAAGGATAAGCCAAGCACAGGCTGGTGGGCTGGCCGCTCTCGGTCAGGGCTTCCAGCACCACCGATGCGCTGCCAATGCCCCACTGTGTGGTGCTGGAAGCGGCGTTGTCGATCACCACGGCGGCGGTGCGTTCGCCGGGATACTGCAGCTCCTGCCCGGTCAGCGGGTCGGTGGGCGCTGCATTGTCCGGGGCAGTGGTGCCGGACAGTGCACACCCGCACAGCAGGGCTGTGCACAGCACCGCCGTGCCAAGGGCCAGATTCCAGATGCGTTTCATGCTGTTTCCTCGTTACTGATAGCTGAAATTGGACCACTCGTCATCGTCCACGATGGCAAGATAGGTCTTGCCGCGGTTGAAGAGCATCTCAGCGCCGGTCTTATCGTAGACCCGCAGCGGGTGCTCCGGCGAAGCCTTTTCCCAGCGGCCATGCTGTACAGCGCCGCGGCTGAAATAATAGGCATCGCCGCCGGAGATGTAGCTTACCTGCTGCACATCGCCGGAGTCACCGGGATAGCGCTCGATGGGCGCAAAGCAGACCAGCAGGTTGTCAAAGCTCAGCTGCTTTGCGTTCAGCTCGTCCACGGTGTTTTCAAACTTGCCGGAGATGCGGCTGTACATCTGCATTTTATAGGTGCGGGACTGCGGATCATAGCGGAAGCTGGTCTTGTAGTGGTCCGAGTGGGTGATGCTGACCGCCTTGCCGGAGGAAGCACCCTGCATGGCATTCTCCTCGCCGGTGCGGTAGT
>ERZ773209.1159-NODE-1159-length-16462-cov-58.002072_pt1 | contig 16462 bp, 13 predicted proteins | sample MGYA00511109_ERZ773209 | MGnify/ENA primary metagenome ERZ773209 (study PRJEB29015, sample SAMEA2737786) | human gut metagenome | biome: human gut; feature: human-associated habitat; material: faeces | place: China | collected 2012 ...
CCAAAAGATGGATATCTTGTGTATTAAGCACCTGACGAATAATTTCATTCTGTGCCGCTTGTATATTTGATGGTGTCATACAACTCTATTTTTTAATTTGCTTTCAAAATAACGAATATCACTTGTTTCCTGCAAAAATATACAGAAGTTTCCAAAATACCAAATATTTCCAGGCAAATCTACAAAAAGGTTATTCTTTTCTTTGATTTCCTGAGAATTATTCGTATTTTGCATCGTTACAGATAACCGTCGTCTCTCTAAATACCTGAGAGAAAAGGGGATATAGTGGTGCTGTTCATTATTAATTAATAATGCCTATCGCACAGTTTTCCCACTTTTTGTTTGGTTGTTTCAGGATAAAGCGTAATTTTGCAACTATACAAGAAGTAGAAGAAAAAATGAGAGAGTACAAAGCCAGTAAAAAGCATACCGGGATATCAAGAATTCCATTGATACAGCGAAGCAAGAAGGTCTTGCACAGGGTATGGCGAAAGGTATGAACCAGAAAGCCCTGGGGATTGCCAGGAAGATACTGGCAAAAGGCATAGATGAAGATGCCATCATGGAAATTACTGGCCTGAGCCAAGATGAAATCAGACAGTTGAAATAGATGATATTCTTACACCGTGGTGGTGAGCAAGTCGCCACGATTCAAGAGATGGTTGCCCCTACTCGTGGGCGTGCCCCTCTTTGAGGGCATACGCATCCATGCTGGCAACTATCCTGACGACACGCAGGGCTGCATCCTGGTGGGCGAAAACAAAATGGTGGGCATGGTGGTGAACTCGCAACAGTGGTTGCGCCAACTCATCGACCTCATCACCCAGGCTCAGCAGAACGACGAGAGCATCTGGATCACCGTGGTGTGAAAGAGCGTCGGGGCTTGCCTGTCTCGGTGAGGGGCAGGTGGTCGATGTGCAGAAACTCCCGTGGCACCCAGTATTTGGGCAGGGTGTTTCTGCATATTTCTTCTATGTGGGTCAGGTCGGTCGACTCGGTGAGGAGGATGGCCTTTTCGCCCAGCATCTCATCTTGCCTTTTGACGATCATGAAGGGCGCCGACAGGTGCGGACGCAAGGCTTCCTCCACCTCCTCTATCTGAATCTTGATGCCACCACTGCACACCACGTTGTCCTTGCGGCCCTTGATGCGGAAGAGCGTCTTGCCCGTTTGGTCGTCGGTGCGTAGCTGGGCGATGTCGTTGGTGACAAGGGGTTCGGCACATACCTCGGGGGCGTCGATGACAAGGCATCCGTCGGCATTGAGGCTTATGCCTACGCCGTCGAAGGGGGTGTACCAGAGGCTGGCGTCAGGACCGTTGAGGCGACGCAGGGCGATGTGCGACAGGGTCTCGGTCATGCCATAGGTGCTCCATACGGCATTGGGCAGGGGCTTGATCATCTGTGCCAACTCGTCGCTGATGGCTCCTCCGCCTATGATGAGGTGACGGATGCGCATGAGCCGTTCGCGCTCGCAGGGCACTTTCAGGCTGTTGTACACCTGCATGGGCACCATGGCGGCAAAGGTGAAGTGGGGCAGGGTTTCGTCGGCCAGGGGATGGCTGCTCGGGCGCACGGAGGTGAGCCGAAGGTCTCGCTGGAGGCTTCGCACCACCATCATCTTGCCCGCGATATAGTCGAGGGGCATGCAGAGCAGGGCGGTGTCGCCCGGCTTCAGTCCTAAGAAGTCGCAGGTGATGCGGGCTGAGTTGATCATGCGCCTCTTCTCCACCATCAGGGGCTTGGGTTTGCCCGTAGAGCCGCTGGTGTGTACCAGAATGCGGGGGTTGTCATTGTGCCATTCGGCAAGAAATTCGTTCAGTTCCATAAGGGGAATTTTAATTTTTCAGGAGTTAATTTTCAGGAGTTAAAGGAGTTAAGGAGTTAAAGGAGTTAAGACAAAAGCTTAATGAATACACCCACAAAGACTATTGTCTTAACTCCTTTAACTCCTTAACTCCTGAACTTGCTAAACTTGAATGACAAAGATCTTCTCTCCCTTGATTTCCAAAGGCATGGGAATGTTGTCGGTAAAGAGTTGTCCGGTGCCAAGGCCCTGAGGCATGGAGACCCCGGGACCATAAGTCTTGGCGCAGAAATGGGCGATGGCACTGAGCCCCACGTTGCTCTCCAAGGCCGATGTGATCCAGCTTCCGATGCCCCGTTCGCTTGCCATCTGTATCCATTCGCGGCATCCGTAGATGCCTCCGTGGAGCGAGGGCTTCAGTACGATGTACTGAGGGTGTATGGTGTCGAGCAATGCCTGCTTCATCGATCGCACGTTCACGCCGATGAGCTCCTCGTCGAGGGCGATGGGCAGGGGTGACTCACGGCACAGGGCAGCCATCTTGGGCCACTGGTGCTGGCGTATGGGCTGCTCTATGGAGTGGATGTCGTACTGTGCCAGGGCTTCCAGTCGGCTCATGGCATTTTCGGGCGTGAAGCCACCGTTGGCATCCACGCGCAACTCTATCTGCTCCTTGCTGTACACCTGGCGTATGCGCTTGATGAGGTCGAGCTCCTTGAAGAAGTCGATGGCGCCAATCTTCAGTTTCACGCAGTGGAATCCGCTCTTCAGCTTCTCCTCCAGTCGGGCGAGCATCTCGTCGTAGGTGCCCATCCATACCAGTCCGTTGATGGTGATGCCCTCCTCGCCCCGTGCGAAGGGCGTGTCGTAGAGGCTTGCTAAGTACGTCGCCCATGCCGGCACGTCGATAGCGGGGCACTGACGGAAGAAGTCGGCAAAGGCGGTCTCCAGTCCGAAGGTGATGCTGGGGTAGGCACGTATCATGTCGTAGGGTATGCGCCCCATCTGTTCCACCATCTGGCACACCTGTCGGAGCGTGAGCTCGTATTCGGGCTTGGCGTCACAGCTCAGGTCGGGCAGGGTGGCACATTCGCCCACGCCCCTGATGCCCGGATGTTCTGCCGAGGTGAGGGTGAGGTAATAACTGTGCCGGGTGGTGTAGACACCCCGTGAGGTTCCGGCAGGCTGCTTGAAGTGGAGCGTGCGCTCCGATATGTCGATCTTGTACATCTTTATTTTTTCTTCAGCTCATAGAGGTCCTTGCGGCGGTCGCGCAGGTTGCGCACGGCACCATAGGTGTGGAGCTCGTTGAGCAGGTTGAGGTCAACGTCGGATACGAGAATCATCTCGGTGTTGGGCGTAGCCTCCGATCGCTTGCCGTCGTTGGGGAAGGCGAAGTCGCAAGGCGTGAACACGGCACTCTGAGCATACTGTATGTCCATGTTGTGCACACGGGGCAGGTTGCCCACACTGCCCGCAATGGCCACATAGCACTCGTTCTCGATGGCACGGGCCTGGGCGCATACACGCACACGGGAGTAGGCGTTCTGGGTATCGGTCATGAAGGGCACGAAGAGTATCTGCATGCCGTCTTGAGCCATGAGGCGTGAGAGCTCGGGGAACTCCACGTCGTAACAGATCACGATGCCTATCTTGCCACAGTCGGTGTCGAAGGTCTGGATGTGGCTTCCGCCTGTAAGACCCCAGCACTTCTGCTCGTCGGGGGTGACATGAATCTTCTCGTACATGTCCACGCTTCCGTCGCGTCGGCACAGGAAGCCCACGTTGTAGAGGGCGCCGTCTTCCTTGACGTAAGGCATGCTGCCCGTGATGATGTTGATGTTGTAGCTGATGGCAAGCTCACGGAACCGGTCGCGTATCTGCTCGGTGTACTGTGCCATCTGTCGGATGCTCTGTGCCTCGCCCATATTGTTGAACTTAGCCATCAGAGGGGCATTGAAGTATTCGGGGAAGAGGATGAAGTCGCTCTTATAGTCGCTCACCGAATCGACGAAGAACTCCACCTGCTCGAAGAGGTCGTCGACGGAGGCATAGGGGCGCATCTGCCACTGCACGAGACCGATGCGCACGGTGGGCTTGCGGTCTACATAGGAGTCCGTAGGTGGCTGATAGTAGATGTTGTCCCACTGCAACAGGGTGGCGCAGTGTTCGCTCTCCTCGTCGCTGGGCAGATAGTTGCGTATCACACGGCGCACGTGGAAGTCGTTGGACAGCTGGAAGGTGAGCACGGGGTCGTAGATCTCACGGCTGCGCACCTTCTCGATGTACTCCTTGGGGCGCATCTGGTCGGCATACTTGTGATAGTTGGGTATGCGTCCGCCAAACATGATGGCCTTGAGGTTGAGCTTCTCGCACAGCTCCTTGCGGTATTCGTACATACGTCGGGCCAGTCGGAGGCCACGATAGTCGGGGTGGATGAAGACCTCGATGCCATAGAGGATGTTGCCGTTGGCATCGTGGGTGTTGAAGGTTTCATTGCCTGTCACCTGGGCATAGGTGTGGTCGCCCTTCACCATGTTGTAGTTGACGATGATGGAGAGGGCGCAGCCCACGATCTTGTCGTCGACGATGATGACTACCTGACCTTCGGGAAAGATGGTAATGAGCTTTTTGATTTGAGAACGTGTCCAGAAAACGTCCGAGTCGGCATAAATGCGCTTGAACGATTTCGCCAGTTGGTCGTAATCCTCCATGTGGAGGTTGCGCAAACTTACTTTTTCGATTTTGCGTGTTGAGTCCATTGTTTTCTACTGTTATTGACTTATTCGGGTGCAAAATTACAGCAAAAAACTGATATAGAGAAAGAAAAGAGAAAGTTTTTTGAGGAGTTATTTTTAAGGAGTTAAGGAGTTAAAGGAGTTAAGACAAATGCTTTAGTGGACTTAAAATTAAACATTCCTTAGAGGCTGTTGTCTTAACTCCTTTAACTCCTTTAACTCCTTAAAAACAACTCCTTTATATGCTAAAATCCACATTCTGCCTGTGGGATAGCCTCATTATGGTCGTTGAGGTAGAGCAGGGGAGCTGGCTTATATTGCAAGCTTGCCAATGACATGTGTGCTTGCAGATAGCGTGTACTGATGCCCCCGATATTGAGCATGGTGTGGAAGGCGGAACGGCTGCTCTGTGCCTGCTTGTGGCGGTTGGCGGAGAGAGCCTGTGCCACGGCTGGCTCCTGATGCTGGAAGCTCTGCGATGTCCATACCAGGAAGGGCACATGCAACTCGTACTCCGAAGCTCGGGGCGAAGCATGAAGGAAGAGCTTGTGACTGTCGTCGAAGATGTTCTCGCCATGGTCGCTCGTATAGAGCATGGCGCTCATGCCTCCGTGTGCTCTCAGGCGCTCTATCACCCCACTGAGCACAAGGTCGGTGTAGCGGATGGTGTTGTCGTAGGCGTTGATGAGGTCGGGACGGTTCTCCTTCTTGGCCTCGCAATGCGTGTCGGGCTGGAAATGCGCCATCTGTCGGGGATAGCGGTCCATGTAGTTGAAGTGAGAGCCATAGGTGTGGAGTACGATGAACTCCTTCTTGCGCTTCCGGGCCAGTATCTTGTCGAGGATGGGCAGCAGGTCGGCGTCATAGTAGTTGCCGTCCTTGCCCGGGGCTTCGGCCAGCTCACGTCCAGCCGGGTTGGCGTCGCCCGTCTTGAGGAAGAGCCACTGGTCGGCCTGTTCGCCCAGGAAGTCGATGAACGAGTGGTTGGGGCGCTGATTGCTCAGAAACACTGTGTGGAAGCCTGCCTCACGGAATGCCTGCAGGATGCCTTTCTCGTGGAAGAGACGCTCGAAGTCGGAGGCCGAAGCCTGCGAGAGGAGCATGGGCACACTCTTGTGGGTGGTGTTCGACTGGGTGGTGACATCGCTGAACGTCACCAGTCCCGGGGTCTTGCTGAGCCGTGGATTGGTGTCGCGCTGATAACCATAGAGACTGAAGTTCATGGCTCGTGCCGTCTCGCCTATCACCATGACGTAGACCTCGCAGGAGTCCTCGGGATGGGACGGCCTGGCATCGAAGCGGAAACGGGCAGATGCCTCCTTGTAGTGGATGGAGGCGTTGTTGCGCTTCACGGCAAGGTAGAGGTTATAGAACACGTTGACGGGGTAGAGGTCGTTGAGCACGCTGTATTGTGCGGCATGATGGTCGTCGAGCTGTGAGTTGTCGGAGGGACGGGAGAGACAGGCCGTGGCAACAAAGATGCATCCCACGAGGGCCAAGGCTGAAGCACACAGGGCATATCGCTTTCTGAGGGCAGAGGACAGCACGGGTGCCTTCTTGCTCCGTATGGACACCACGCCCAGGATGAGCAAGGGCAGATAGAGGATGAAGACACTCGCCACGCCAGGAATGAGGTTGTCGAGCAACTCCATGGCCTCGCCAGGATTGGTGGTTACGAGGTTGAGGAACATATCCACGGCTATGACGCCCTTGCCGAAGAGATAGAGCAACACGATCTGGAAAGCCGCAAAGAAGATGATGGGGAAGAGCCACCACACCATCTTGCCCGGCTTGCGACAGATGCTCATCAGAGCCATGTAGACACCAAAGGGCAGCACGGTGTTGGCAAGGGCTGCCCATGTGCTGAGGTGCTCGGTGAAACAAAGGGCCACGTTGGGTACTGTCAGTGCCACGACGGCATAGGTGTATATCAGTTTGTTGAGAGATTTTGTCATAGTGCCCCTTTTACCTTTTTTACTTTTTTACCTTTTTACCTTTTTACTTTTTTACCTTTAGAACGCCTCGTTGATATTGAAGAGGAATCCTCTCTGTCCGCCCTTGCCGAAACCATAGTCGAGACGCACGTTGACGTTCTTCTTGAATTCCCATCGATAGCCCAGTCCGAAGTTGGGCAGAATGTGACGGCTTCTCATCTGGCTGAACTTGGGGAAGATGGTTCCTGCGCCTATCCAGGCCGTGAGCGAGTTGCGTTTCCACACGTGCTGGCGAAGTTCGACAGTGGCCTCTATCATGTGCTTGTCGCGATATCTTCCCTCGTAATAGCCACGCAGGGCATTGCTGCCTCCTGTCTGTGCCATCATGCCCCACGAGGGATTGCCAAAGTTGAGTGTGGAACGAAGGTCCTCGGCCAGTACGGCTCCTCGCCAGGGTTGCTGGTAGGCGTTGAGCTGCAGTTCGGTGGTGCTGAAGGCATAGTCGTTGCCCATGAAGCGCGGACGGAACATCTGGGTGAGGTTCACGTAATAACCCCGGTGGGGATAGGTGAGGTTGTCACGGTTGTCGAACATGAAGGTGAATCCCACGCCATAGTTGTCGGTATGTCGGTCCATTCCCGCCAAGAGCTCGGGGCGCTCGATGTCCTTGCCGATGATGTAGTCGTAGGCCACGGAAGGACCGAGAAAGAGGTTGCTGCCAAGGTTCCACAGGAAGCTTCCCTTCACGTGCACCTGCCATCGCTTCATGTCGCTCTCGTTGTCGTCGTTGTCGCCCATGTCGTATCCCATTCCCCAGAACTTGCAGGGGAAGGAATAGAAGTAGAGCGTGTAGACGGCACGGTAACGGTCGTGGGGGAAGATGTGGGTTCCGCGCACACCGAGCAGATAGAAGCCCACCGTGCTGACATCGCCAAAGAGCGACACATTGGAGGGGAGGAGGAGCGTGTCGGCTGGGTCGGAGCGATAGATGCCTGCTGCCACTAAGCCTAAGCCCAACTTGGTGTCGGTGGCATAGTGTGGGCCTCCGATAATGCTGAAGTCGAACCGCTTGTCGTTCTTCTTGTTGGCATCGTTGAAGTAGTCGAGAAAACGGGTGATGAGCGATTTCTTCTTCACTTCCGCCTTCTTTTCGTCCGCCTTCGCTTCCACCTTCACTTCCACATTTTCGTCCACCTTTTTTTCTATTTTTACTTCCTCTTTTTCCATCCCGGTATGTGGCGTGAAGGTAGAGTCAGCCTCCCCTGCCATACCAAGAGTAGGCAAGAGAAGGCATGTAAGGCATGAGAGTAGAAGCTGCTTCATGTGTTATGTATATAATAATGTGTAGGGGTGTTAATATGTGATAAACAGTTAGTATACGAGTGCCACGTTGTCTATCCAGAGCGTGTTGCCGGGCGTTCCGATATAGGCTCCGCCATGACTGGAAGAGAACTGCAGGATGAGGTGGGTAGGGGTCTCGTTGGCCGAAGCCCATCCCGTCTCCTTGATGATGACGCTCTTGCCTTTGCTATTACGAGCATAGTCACAATTACGAAGTCCCATGAGCGAGGCGTTATAGCCTGCCATGTGTCGGATGTCGCCATAGTGGATGGTGTAGGTGGCGTCGTTCACCCATCCATTGGTGCTCTTGCTGTACTTCACCACCATGGTGCCCACACGCTTGGCCGTGATGTTGCCATGGGCATCCTCGTGACGCTTCTGCAGATAGAGGATGGCGACAGCATAGTCGCGTCCTGCCACTTTCGATGCACTGCTGAAGCCGTTCTGCTTGATGCGGGTGGCTGAGTTGGGCAACAGGGTCTTATAGTCGAAACGCACCGCCTTGGGACGATGGGTGAAAGGAATGCCCCAGTTGATGGCCTTAGGACCGTCCTTGGTTCCGGTGATGGGTTCGCGCACGTCGCCCAGGAAGAGCGAGCCTGCTGCAAGCACCTTGATATTGATGAGTCCCAATACCTTCACCTTCTCGATATGGGTGACGAGCTTGGCACAATGGCCGTTCTCGTGCTTGTCGCGATATACCGAGTTGTTGGTCTTATAGATGCCTGACACGTGGGCAAGCACATTGGAGGTTCCCCAGGGCGAGCCGCCCTTGTTGGTGTAGGGGGTATTGCCGTTGATGGTCATCGACGGACCTACGGCATAAACCACCTTCTTGTTTCCGCCTATGATACCTGATTCCTTGATGTTTCTGATAACCCAATTATCCATGTTTCCATACTTGATGGGTACAATCTTTTCGGCACTTTGCGCTCCCATCGTGCAGGCGAGGCAAAGTGACATTGTCATGCTTAAAATACGATGTTTCATTTCTGTTACAATAAAAAGTGGTTGCAAAGTTAGGAAAATATTTGTATCGTTATAGTTTTCTTATAGCTTTATTATAGTTATTTAAAGATTATTTTATAAAAATTAAAACTGACGGATGTGGAAAGGTGTTGAGATGTTAGAGCCAATGAGACAAAAATATGCCCAGAACCAACGATGACGAATGGTTCTGGGCATCATGTATATGGGTTTCAACTTCCCTAAACTTAGAAGCGGCGATGTCCGCCTCCTGGAGGTGGTCCCATGGGAGGTCGTCCGCCATTGAAGGGTCGTCCGCCATCCCTCATCGTCTCGCGTGCCTGCTTGCCTCCGATGATATTCAGTCGGTAGATGACGTGGAACATGGCATAAGAATTGATGCTGTTATACTCGGTATCGGTACGGGCCATGGCAGTAAGGGCACGGCTCAAGGTGCTCTGCTGGTGCAGCAGGTCGTAGAACTGAATCATCACGGTGAGGGGTTTGCCCTTGAGGAAGCCTTGCGAGAGTTGGGCGTTCCAAACCAGTTCGTTGGTGTTCATCGACTTGTCGCTGTATCCTCGTCGGCTGCTCTGGCTCAAGTCTGTGCTCAGGCTCATGCCCCAGGGCATGGTGGCTGTGATGCTCGGTCCGTAAGAGAACTGCCAGGTGTTCATGTTGCTCGATGCCTGAAGCTTGTTGCGGGCATGGTTGTAGTTGAGGGTTCCGTTGAGGTTGACCTCAAGCCAGTTGTTGCGATAGCCCATGGCGATTCGCTCGCCCACCTGAGTCTGCTTGGTGGTGTTCTTCTGCGAGGTCTTCCCGTCGAGGCTCAGATAGCCCACGGCATTGGTATAGGCGAGGGTGGTGAAGGTGTTGATGTTCCATACGCCAGCGCTGTCGATGGCTGTATTGAACATGAAGGCGCCTCGTGCGTTCCAGTTGCCGTTGATGTTTTCGGGCTGTGTGGTTCGTCCACCTGTCTTGTCGTCGTAGGTCACCATGTCGCTGATGCTGTTGCGTGTCATCGAGAAGTTGACGAAGGTCATCAGGGCTCGCTGGTGCTTCTCTATATAGTTGTTGTAGAAGAGTCGGAAGTTGTGGGTGAATGATGGCTTCAGTCCCGGATTTCCCTTCTTGATGTTGAGCGGATTGCTGTCGTCGGTGATGTCGAGCAGGTCGGTCATGGAGGGTTGCGAGGTGGTTCCGCGATAGTTGACGCGCAGGTTGCTCACCTTGCTGAAACGATAACGGAAGTCGAGGGCTGGTGAGAAGTTGGTGACGTTGCGTGTCGTTTCGATGTGCTGCCCCATATAGTCGTAGATGAAGTTCGACCTCTGTGGCTGGAGCATAGCTCCGAAGCTGAGGTTGTACTTTGGTCGGACGAATCGCATCATGAGCTGCATCTCGTGAATGTAGTTCTTGTACTCGGAGAATCGGCTCTGGTCGCTGTCGAAATACTCGTCGAGAGGCGAGCGCAGAGTGCCTAAGTAGTTGCCCCATCCACGATACTCGGGAGTGATGGAAGCCCACTGGTTTGCCTCCTCATCGCTGAAGTCGGAGAAGTTGTAGGTGGAACGGTCGGTCTTCGAGTATTTGTAGGTGAACTTATAGCTCAGTTGCAGGAAAGTGGCTTTCCAGAGCGGCTCACTGTAGGTGGCCTGCAGAGAGTAGCTGTAGTTGCGGGTAGGCGTCACGTTGTAACGATAAGTGTTGTAGTGGTCGGTCTCGTTGCCGTTGGCCACATCTACAAGGTACATGTAGGCATTGGTGAGTGAGAGGCTGTTGGCATCGGTCTTGCCGTAGCTGGCATCGGTGCGCACGGTGATGTTGCGTCCCATCGCACTGAGTCGGCGGTTGTACTGCAACATGCCTTTCAGATTTTCAGACTCGCTATAGCTGATGCTGCTCGACGACTGCAGGTTGACGAGAACTCCAGCCTGCTGCAACAGACTCTTGCTTGTGCTTACGTCCTCAAGTCCCAGCTCGGCACGTGCTGCGTCCTCGAGCGGGTCGTTGGTGATTTGGTAAGGATCGGCGTTAAACTGTGCCGACAAGCTTCGTGCCAGTGCATCGCTGCTCTTGATGGTGAACGATGGACGGAACATGATATTGGTCATCGTGTCGGGTTTCCATTCCAGGCGGAAACGTCCGTCCCAGCTGTTGCTGCGCGAGAAGTTCTTGGCACGGCTGTTCGAGAAAGACGAGTTCTGGCTCACGAAGTTCTCGGAAGCCACCGTGCTGCTGATGTCTCCATCGCTGTGGTTCCATCTCAGCGAGGCGTCCATCTTGAGCTTGTCCTTGTTCTCGTAGTTGTAGTTCAGACCCAGCATCTTCGAGGCGTTGAGTCCCTGCTTGTTGAATCCCCATCCGCCAGGGCCTCCACCTCCGGGGAATCCCATGTCGTTGGTGTTGTTGGCTGATGCGAACATCATGAGTCGGTTGCGGTCGTTGAAATAAGCCGCCATGCCTCTTTCGCTGTATCGTTGCTTGGTGCCTATGCTGAGGTCCATATTGGCGATGAGTCCCTTGTTCATGCCTCTCTTGACGCCGAAATCGAGCACGGTTTCCTCTTCTCCGTCGTCGATGCCCGTCACCTTAGCCAGGTCGCTCTTCTCGTCGTAGGCCTTGATCTTGTCGATGATGCTGGTGGGCAGGTTCTTCAGGGCCGTCTTGGTGTCGCCGGTCATGAACTCCTTGCCGTCTACGAGGATCTTCTTTACTTCCTTTCCGTTGATTTTGATGCTTCCGTCATCGCTCACCTCAGCTCCAGGCAGGCGCTTCACGAGCTCTTCGATGGTGGAGCCTTCGGGTGTGCGATAAGCCGCAGAGTTGTACACGAAGGTGTCTTCCTTGAGCACCACTTTCTTGGCCATGGCCGTGACGGTGGCGGCCTTGAGCATGATGGCCTCTGCGTTGATGTTTATCTTGCCCATGGCGAGGTCTTTGCCCTGGGTCATCATGATGCGCCTCACGGTGGGCTTGTATCCTACGCTGGTTATCTTGAGCAGATAACTGCCGTCTTCGGGAGCCTGAAGGCTGAAGAGTCCATTCTCGTCGCTGATGGCGCCTGAGATATAGGTGCTGTCCGCGCGTAGCAGTTGTACGGTCGATGCCTCGACAGGGTCGTTGGTTCCCTTGTCGATAATGGCACCCGTGATGAGGTGTTGCTGTGCCTGCATCATCATGGCGATGAATAGCAGGAGCAGGGTGAGTACTGATTTTCTCATTTCTGTATTTTATAGGTTTTTTTATTCACTTGATAGTTTAGACGCATCCTTTGTGATAAGGTTTAGTCTAAAATGTGTGAAAAGAATGCTAAAAGTGTGTTCTTTTGCATCAAAATGCAGAAAAATACGTACCTTTGCACGCAAGAATTACATTATTTATAATATATTGATTAATTTATGAGTCAGAGAGTCATCATTTCTACCAATCTCGAAAGTGAGATAGCCGAAGCCTTGGCAGAGTGCGAGCACGACAAGATTTTTGTGCTTACCGACGAAACCACAGTTGTCAAGTGCTGGCCTGTTGTGAAAAATTATTTCTCGCTCAGGGATGCGAAGGTCATTACCATTGGTGCCACCGATACGCACAAAGACCTCGACACGATGGTACACGTATGGAAGTCGTTGGGCGAGGGCGGTGCATCGCGCCATTCGTGCATGATAAACCTGGGTGGTGGAATGGTTACCGACTTGGGTGGCTTTGCCGCTGCAACTTTCAAGCGTGGCATCAACTTCATCAACATCCCTACTACGCTCCTCTCGATGGTGGATGCTTCGGTGGGAGGAAAGACGGGCATCAACTTCGGTGGACTGAAGAACGAGATAGGCGTGTTCTGCGACTCCAAGTTTGTCATTCTCGATACTGAGTTCCTGCGCACGCTCGATGCCGAGAACATCTGTTCGGGCTATGCCGAGATGCTGAAGCATGGTTTGATTTCGGACGAAAAGATGTGGGCGGAGTTGGTTGGCTTCGACTTGGCTCATCCCGACTTGCAGCAGTTGCAACGCATGGTGGGCGATAGCGTGGCGGTAAAGGAGCGCATCGTAGAGCAGGATCCTCATGAGCACGGCATCCGCAAGGCGCTCAACTTGGGACATACTTTCGGTCATGCCTTTGAAAGCTGGGCACTGAAGCGCAAGCCTGTTCTGCACGGCTATGCTGTGGCGTTCGGTCTGATTCCGGAACTCTATCTGAGTGTGATGAAGACGGGATTCCCAACGGAGAAGATGCGACAGACGGTGAACTTTATCAAGGAGTACTATGGCTCGCTTCCTATCACCTGCGATGACTACGACGAACTGATAGAACTGATGCGCCATGACAAGAAAAATCAGGATGGCATCATCAACTTTACCTTATTGGGTGGAATCGGTGATATTCGCATCAACCAAAGTGCCACCATCGACGAAATCAAAGAGGCTTTCGACTTCTTCCGTGAAGGATAAAGCCAAAGCGTTATAAAGCACAATAAGTTTTGAGCTTTGAATATTGAGCATTATGAGAGTTATTTGTTTTCTCATAATGATTCAATGTTCAAAGCTCAATTTTTTTATGCGTAATGCTCAAGCTTATGTCTTAATGCGTAAAAAATCAAAATTTTTCACGCCTTGGCTTGACAAATTTATTTGTTGCCGTACATGTTCTCGTAATATTTCTGATAGTCGCCAGAGGTTACATTGTCCATCCATTCCTGGTTGTCGAGATACCATTTCACGGTTTTCTCGATGCCCTCTTCGAACTGCAGACTTGGTTCCCAACCCAATTCGCGCTGCAATTTGCGTGAATCGATGGCGTAACGCATGTCGTGGCCCTTGCGGTCGGTGACGTAAGTGATGAGGTCGAGGTCTTCGCCCTCCTTGCGACCGAGAAGACGGTCTACGGTCTTGATAACCACCTTGATGATGTCAATGTTTTTCCACTCGTTGAATCCTCCGATATTATAGGTCTCAGCCACCTTTCCTTCGTGGAAGATGACATCGATGGCACGGGCATGGTCTACCACGTAGAGCCAGTCGCGCACGTTCTCACCCTTGCCATAGACGGGCAGAGGCTTGCGATGGCGTATGTTGTTGATGAAGAGAGGGATGAGCTTCTCTGGGAACTGGTAAGGACCATAGTTGTTGGAGCAGTTGGTCACGATGGTAGGCATGCCGTAAGTATCGTGGAAAGCACGTACAAAGTGGTCGCTGCTGGCCTTGGAAGCCGAGTAGGGAGAATGGGGATTGTACTTGGTGGTTTCTACGAAGAACTCCTCGCCATAAGCCTCGTGGTTCTTGCCACTTGATGCCTTGGTGGAGAATGGTGCTGCCACGCCCTCGGGATGTGTCATCTGCAAGGCGCCATACACCTCGTCGGTAGAAATGTGGTAGAAGCGCTTGCCCTCATAGCCTTCGGGCAGACTCTCCCAGTAGGTCTTTGCTGCCTGCAGGAGCGAGAGTGTTCCCATCACGTTGGTCTGTGCAAAGGTGAATGGATCCTTGATAGAGCGGTCTACGTGGCTTTCTGCAGCCAGATGGATGATGCCGTCTATCTGATAGTCGTTCATCAACTTGAGCATCAGCTCGAAGTCGCAGATGTCGCCCTTCACAAAGGTGTAGTTGGGCTTGTCCTCGATGTCCTTGAGGTTGGCCAGATTGCCTGCATAAGTCAGCTTGTCGAGGTTGATGATGTGATACTCGGGATATTTGTTCACGAACAGACGGACAACGTGTGAGCCGATAAATCCGGCGCCGCCTGTGATGATGATATTTCGCTTCATTATATTTATTATTTAAAATGTTACTTAAGGAGGTTTGCAATGCACTGCTGTAACGAGTCAATCCAGTAGGGCACTTTCACGCCGAAGGTTTCCTTGATGGTTCGCTTGTCGAGCACGGAGTAGGCAGGACGGGCCACTGGCGAAGGATATTCCGAGCTGTAGCAGGGCTGTATGTCGCACTGTGTGTGTCCGGCTATGCGGGCTATCATCTGTGTGAAGTCGTACCAGGAGCACACTCCCTCGTTAGAGAAATGATAGATGCCGGTGTATTTGCTCTTGTCGTCGGCCGACTTTATCTTGTCTATGACAGTGAGGATGGCGTTGGCCAGGTCGAGAGCATAGGTAGGAGTTCCGCACTGGTCGAACACTACCTTCAACTGTGGCTTCGTGGCAGTGAGGTTGAGCATTGTCTTGCAGAAGTTCTTGCCAAACTCAGAGTAGAGCCATGCGGTGCGGATGATGACATACTGGCAACCGCTTGCCATGATTTTCTGTTCGCCGTGAAGCTTGGTTGTACCATATACGCCTGTAGGAGTTCCCTTCTGCTGGGGTCCGCAAGGTACATTGTATGGTTCCTTGCCAAAGACGTAGTCGGTGGAAATCTGCACGAGCAGTCCGCCTGTCTCCTTCATTGCCAAGGCAAGGTTCTCTGGAGCATCGGCATTCAGTTTCTCTGCAAGTGCTGCCAACTTCTCGTCGTTTTCGCAGGCATCCACATTGGTCCATGCCGCACAGTTGATGATGGCGTCTATATGGTTCTCGCTCACCATCTTGCGTATGGCGTCCATGTCTGTAATGTCGAGGTAAGTGGTTTCCACGCCTTCCACCTGGTTCACGTCGGTGAAGAGATAGTGGTCTGTGGTGTTCTTGCTCACGATTCTCATCTCGTTGCCGAGCTGTCCGTTGGCTCCTGTCACTAATATATTCATTTTCTTTTTTGTTTTGTTGTTGTTTTTGCTCTGCAAAAATACTACTTTCTGTTGATACAGCCAAGACTTCATTGCTAAAGTTTACTAATGCTCTCTTAACGAGCTATAAAAACAGAGCCCCCGCAGACTTTCCTTGATGTGGGGAAGAGTCTGCGGGGGCATCTCTATGAATAAGCGACAGGCTCTCTACGGTAAATGCCTGTCGTGGGGTAATCGCTAAAGCTTAGAGCTTGAACTTGTAACCCAAAGTGATCTGGAATACTGAGTTTTGGCCTGCATCGCCATCTGCAATTTTTGATACACCGATATTGTAACGAGCATCGAGGCAAACGTTCATGTACTCGTAAGAAATTCCTACAGGAATAGAGAAATCAAAAGTTTTTATCTCTGCTCCTTCTGGTGCGTATTTGTCGTAGTCGATACTGATGCCGGCAACTTTTACTTTATTGCTTACATTGAATGCAGGCTGAATACCAGCTTTCAGTGCCAGGCCTTTTGCAACATAGGCGTTTACCAAAATAGGGATATTCACATAGTTCATCTCCAATTTTGGGTCACCTTCTGCGTCCTTAACTGAGGCTCCTTGCATAGAATAGAGGAGACCGGCGCTGATTCCTACCATGGGTGAAACGTGATATTCTCCCTCTATACCGCCAACGAATCCTGCTATATAACCAGCTTCGTCATTTGTTACGGAAGATACGTTCAAACCGACTTTAGGCTGAATAGTGATGTCGCCTGCTGAATACTGTGCGAATGCACCTACTGAAGACAGCACCATAGCTGCCATAACCAATAATTTTTTCATACTCTCTGAAATTATAAATTAATAATAATGTGTTGCACAAACTTACTAACAAGAATGTTCTGCTGTCCAATAGGATGTGTTTAAAACTTCTTATTCTTAGACGGGGCAAAGGTATAATTCCTAAAATCCGCAAGCAATCTCAATGGCAATCTCAATTGCAGTAAAGAGCTTGA
>ERZ773209.1172-NODE-1172-length-16328-cov-3.581270_pt1 | contig 16328 bp, 10 predicted proteins | sample MGYA00511109_ERZ773209 | MGnify/ENA primary metagenome ERZ773209 (study PRJEB29015, sample SAMEA2737786) | human gut metagenome | biome: human gut; feature: human-associated habitat; material: faeces | place: China | collected 2012 ...
GCTGACACCGGAGCTGCTGCGGCTGTTCATCCAGCGCATTGAGGTCGGTGAACGGGAAATAAAATACTCCCGCAATTCCAGCCAGTCTATCCGCATCATCTACCGGGATATCGGTCTGGTGGACAGCGCTATGCAGCCGGACGAGCAGCAACCGAAAATCCTTCCGCCGCTGAGCGAGGTCATTCCGTTCCCGGCATAACGCAGAAATAGAGGGAGCGGATCTCTCCACTCCCTCTCAACCAGGGGGTGACAACTTGTGTCCCTATAAAGGGAAACAGAACGGCTTCCGGGTTTTTTTGCGCCCAATTTTTGAAGTCGGAAAAAAAGATATCAAAAAGGGTTTTGGCAAAATCAGTGGACTTGAACCTTTACCCACGCGATTTTGGGCCGCTTTTCCGGGAATTTTTCGGGAAAGCGGCTCTTTTTTGCTCTCGGCAAAATGTAGAATTTCGACCGACGTTTTTGGTGGTCTTGCCGAATACACACTCCAAGCACAGATGCCAGCGCGTTAGCCAGCTGTGCGACGTTTCAGACGTTAAGACCGCAGGCAAGCCTCCACCCGCTTCAGGACGAAATCACAGCGTATTGGCGATGCTGGGACGCGAGAAAGCAAACCTCCCGTTGCGCTGGCAACGGGAGGTCGTTTATCTGCTGGCTCTCAGCAGAGCATCGGTTTTTAATGTCACGCCCATCATGTCCTTGTGGGCTTCGCGGGTGTCCCGGCAGAGCGGCGAGAGAAACGTCAGCGCGTTCTGAATGCGGCTCAGATCAGATGCGGAGAGCGTATTCTCGTGCAGATGGCGCAGCACCCGGCGATAGGATTCGCGGAGCCTTGCGTCCACGGACGGCTGGAAGAAATAGTTTGAAATCAGGCCGCCGATCAATGCGGCTTCGTTATCGGTGTACTGCATGGTGATTGCCCTCCTCTACGATGTTCACACAACAAACGCGGCAATCATACCACAAGATGCAGTACCGGTCTATGCGCATTGTGCCGAAATATTGAATCACAAATCAATACACAAAATGAAGCGGCGTTTCGCTCTCTTATGAAAAGAGGGTTGAAACGCCGCTTTTTTCTTTTCTTAAATTTGAAACCTGAGACGAAGGAGGTCACAAAAATGTCTGTATTCCGTGTCGAGAAAAACAAAGGTTACACGGTCATGTCCAACCACCATCTCCGCAACCATGCGCTGTCCCTCAAGGCAAAGGGTCTGCTCTCACAGATGCTGTCGCTGCCAGAGGATTGGGATTACACGCTGCAGGGGCTTGCACAGATCAACAAAGAGAGCATCGACGCCATCCGCGAAGCTGTGCGCGAGCTGGAACGTGCCGGTTACATCAAGCGCAGCCGTGAACGCGATGAGCGCGGCTGCCTGCGCGGAACCGTCTACACGATCTACGAGCAGCCGCACGCGGAGCCAACGCCGGAAGAACCTACGCAGGAAAAGCCTGCGTTGGATAACCCAACATTGGAAAAGCCTATGTTGGATAAACCTACGTTGGAAAATCCAATGCAATTAATTACTAAAGGAAGAAATAAAGAAAAACAAAATACAGATCAATCAATTACCGATTCGATTCCTTTCCCTTCCGGTTTCCCGGAGACTCCCGTGCAGAAGCGAACGGAAGCGAAGGAATCGTTTGAACGCTACCGGAACTTGATCTTGGAGAATATTGACTACGACGTTCTGGCAAGTGATCCTCACGTTGACCGGGAGCTGCTTGACGAAATCGTCGACCTGGTGCAGGAGACAGTTTGCAGCACGCGCAGCCGAATCCGCGTTGCAGGCAATGACTACCCGACCGAGGTCGTGCGATCAAAGCTGCTGAAGTTGAACGGCGAGCATATCCGTTTCGTCATGGACTGCCTGAAGCAAAACACAACGCGAATTCGGAATATCCGGCAATATCTGCTGACCGTGCTGTTCAACGCGCCAAGCACGATGAACAGCTATTACACGGCGTTGGTGGCGCATGATATGGCAGCTTAAAGCCAAACAGCAAGGGGCTTGAAAAAACTATTCAACCGATTCAAGTGCGCTGCGGACCATTGCGACGATCATGTTCATCTGTTTTGGTGTGGCCGAGCGGCAAAGAGCAAGCAGGGAATCCAAATCCTGCGATTCTGTCAGGTTCAGGTTGTCCGCAAGCAAATATGTTGGGGAAACATTCAACGTGCTACAAAGCGTTACGAAAACCTGCAGGCTGGGTGTTTTTGCGCCAGACTCTATTTGCCTGAGATATGTCGCATTGATGTTGCAGGCTTCGGACAGCCGTTCACTTGTCCAGCCCCTATCCTTTCGCGCGGTGTTGATTCGTTTTCCCAGCAACTTTTTATCCATCTGATTCTCCCCACCTGTATGCTGATTGAGGCAAATTCGTTCCCTATAAGCTTACATTTTTCTTGACGCAGAAAATAGCGACTGATAGAATACGAAATATAAGCTATTAGACTACATGCGAGGTGATACAAGATGTGCGGAACGAAAAGCTGCGCGATCCTCGGACACAGCCCTATGCGGTTTGCATGGGGATTTGATGAAGAAGCCGTGGAGTGTCACGATATGAAGATGGAGCTGGCTCAGCAGATCATGGTGCTGCGGCAGCAAGGGGTGACGCACTTTTCCGTGGCTTGCGACTACGGCGTTGGACTATATGCCGCAGAGATCATTAACGCGCTGCGGAATGACGATCCGGAGCTGATGCTATTCTGCATCACACCATACGAGGAACAGGCAACAAAGTGGACACCGGAACTGCGCGAACGCTATTTCGATATGCTTGTCAAATGCAGCCACATGACAGCCGTTTACACACATAAGCAGCCAGACGCACAGCTGAAAGCCTACCGAACAATCATCCGGCAGTCTGACATGGTGCTGGCGGTCTACGATCCGGCATCTGCGCGTGGGGATGATACCGATAAGGCGATTTCTTATGCGAGAGAATTGCACCGCCCCATGCTGATGATCCACCCGGACACATTGAAAACGACATACTCCTGCGTGGAAGTCTGATGTGTCAGCACACTGTCCTTTGCTATAATGAGCATAGAAAAGACTTCGTAAATTTCTGCAAATTTACGATGGAACGTCAAATCTCCCTTGAGATCATCGGCATTTCCGCGTTTTGGGTGACGGAAATTTTGACGGCGAACAGGCTTTTAAGCGACACCGCCGAGGAAGCTGATTTTCTGAACGGCCTGACGCTTGCTGTCCATTGACGGATGCACATACAGCCGCAGCGTCGTCGTAATGTCCGCGTGGCCCAGCATTTCACTGACGCTTTTAATGTCAATCCCATTTTCAATACAGCGGGTCGCATAAGTGTGACGAAGTGTGTGATAGCTACGCTTCCGGATACCACACCGACGCAGAACAGATTCAAAATAATATTGATAGGTGCGTGGCTCCATTGGCTTATCCGTTCGGCCTGTCAGGATATACGCATTTTGTGACAGACCAGAAACAGCTTTTTTCAAATACGCCATCATATCATTTGGAAGTGGAATAACGCGCACAGATTTTTCGCTCTTTGGTGTCTGGATGATGAGCTTCGTTTTCCCATTCTGACGGACACGCTGAACAGCGCGCTCAATGCTGACGGTGCCGTTTTGAAAGTCAATATCCGAAACCCGCAGAACACAAACCTCACCAAGCCTCAATCCTCCGTTTGCGGAAAGCAGGATTCCAGCGTCCTTGTGATTGGGTGACGGCGATAGACCTTTTTTGAGCTGTTCAAGCTCCCATGCTGAAAACGGCTCGATTTCCCGCTGTTTTGCTTTCGGCAGCTTTGCGTTTAGCGCATCACAATAAAAATGGTATTCTGCGCTGGCAAACCGGAGCGCAGCTTTTATTAGAACACCGATGTCACGGACGCTTTTGGCAGATAACTCACCGCCATGCAGCCGACCACTTTTACGCTTTTGGTTCAGGAAGTCAGAAAGCTGATTCGCCGTCAAAGAAACAACGAAGATTGAACCAAGCGCCGGAAGGATATGATGCTCGATCAGAAAAACATATCTGGCGCGTGTAGATGGCTTGATCTCTGCCTGTGACAGATACCATACAAAAAGCTCTTTTACCGTCAAGCGGCAGCTTCCGGCAGGTCGTGACACGACCATCCGTTTCCGTTCCTCCAGCTTGGCCTTTGCTGCGGCATAGGTGCGCGCATAGACAGAAGTGTATTTTGCGCATCCATCCGGTTTCCTGCCACTGATAAAGCGCGCTTCCCAACGTCCGTCTTTTCGCTTATAAATGTTCTCACCTGTTTTTGGCAAACGGCACCCTCCTTTTGACGGCTGTTCTGACTGCGAATACAGATACGATGTTCGCACAATAGTATTCTGCATCACCTGATACCGATTGATCTTTACGAAAACGACGCAAATAATCAATATTTTGATACCGAACCGCATTGACTTTTTGCTGTGCTATTGTATAATGGTGTCAGAAACAGAAGATTATTGCGTTTTTGAGACTTCGTAAATTTGCAGAACTTTATGAAGCCGAAACCGTCATGTTTTGTATGTGCAGATAGTATGTCGCATCTATGCTGGCACATACGGAGAATGGAAGAATCTTGACAATTTAATATGTTTGCCAACGAAGAATTGTAATTGCAGGTTATCTCTCGCTTTATAGTCTGCAATGAAAGAGCAATGAATCTACTCGCCCGGAACTGTGAGGATGAGCAAGTTTCTAAAGTAGCTTGGAGGAAACGAAAGACAGCGTTACACCAACAAGCTATGTGGCCGAAAGGTCGCCATTGCGGGAGAAAATCCCGTGAGAAGGTAGGAAACAGAGCGCGGACGCGACCTGCGTCCATAGTCCAAGTCAGGAGAATCGCTTTTCTTTGCCTGCATGAGATGCTGCCTGTTTTATGATCTCGTTACGTGCAGAAGTTGGCAAACAAAGGGTAGATAGCACGATGATCCTATCGGTAATTCGGAACAGGGCTCCGATTTGCTTCTAAAGTTGAAGTAAATCGGTGTTTTTTGTTTTTGAAGCAATCGGATCATCTCGCGTCAGCGGGATGATTTGTTTTTTGCGGAAAAATCGATAGGAGGATTATCTGCGATGAATGAGCAGCAACGGCAAGCATATCTGGACCAGATCAACTATGGCCGCATTGAGCGTGTGATCGCCTACAAAAACGTGCAGTTCATCCTTGAGCATCAAAATGACACTTTGGAGCAGCTCTCGGCATACTTGCAGAGCTGCATGGAGGACATCGGGCATCCTCCTGCGCCGGTCGAGGTGATCGGTGCGGACTACATCATATATCGTTTCGGCTCATGGCAAGCCGCGATCCGATCTTTTTATGCCGGAAAAATCACAAACATCAAAAACCCGCCACATTTTCGTGACCGCAAGATCGTTCAGGATTTATGCGAGATCGAATTGAGGCGGCTTGCAGCAAAGAACGCGGCATCTTCTGAACGGGAGGTGCAGCGATGAATCCGAACAGAACGTATGAGGAAAATATGGCGGCGCTTAAAAAAGTTTTGACCCAACGCACCTATACGGCGCTGTCTCACAGGAACATCGAGTTTGTTCTGAAATATCAAAATGCGTCATTGCAGGAATTGGCTGCATATTTGCGGCGGCAGCAGGCGGAGCTGCGGCATATCCCCGGCAGGACAGAAATAATTGGCGGCGATTTTATTGAACTGCGGTTCCGCGGATGGGTAAATGCGCTTGAAGCGATCGGCGTTAGCAGAGAGCTTGCGGCAAAGCGCAGTACGCCCGCGCTGGAAAAAACGGCGCTGTTTCAGGCGGAGTTCAATACACAGCGGGAGCTAGACAAAGCAGCCAAGGCTGAAGCCAAAAAGCAAAATAAAGCCAAAGAGAAGCCACAGATTCAAGGCAAAGGCCGCCGATTCCGCGCGGATCTTCTTCTGGATGAGAAAATCACTGGAAGAACGATGTACGCGCTTGAATTGCAAGGGTTCAAATGCCCGAAGAATAAGAACGTGCGGAAAACGCAGGAGTTCAAAGCCGAGTACCAGCGGCAGCTCACAAAGTTCCGGCAGGAGCAGGCGGCAGAAAAGGAAGCCAAGCGCGTAGCACGGCAAGCCGAACGGCAGGAACCGGCTGCGGAGGAAAGCGCACAATAATTCATTTGCACAATCCGAATTGGGAACGGATTTGCGATAGACCAGGCTCTACCCCCTAGAGCCGACTGCCAGCGCGTCACCCCCTGACGCGCAGAAATCCCCGGTTCCGAATTGGGAACGCGGAACCGGGGGATCTCAAAACAAATCTACCGGGCCTTCGCCCGTCTCGAAATGATGAATCGCATCGACAACTGAATAGCCACAGCATGAGAGCATATTGCCCCGGTGAAGCGACGCGAAGAAACGAGCGCACCAACGGGCAGAAAACGCGGTCTACGTCGCGGCGGGCGGGAGCGCAGGAAGCGGTAGTGTATCTGTGGTGTGAAGCAGGAATTTGTTGTTTGCAGCAGCTTTTGCTGTGACATAAAAGACCCAATGCTGATGCAGAGCTGTTCCTCGGCTGCGTCGGCTTAACCGCGAGGAACGAATTTATGCGGACAGAAAGGAAGTCAAGCATGAAAAAGATTTTCAACTCCCGCGCGCTGGCACTGATCCTTGTGCTGGCAATGGCCGTATCGCTGCTTACAGTCAGCGCATCGGCAGTAACAAATGTGTCCCTGACCGGACACGGCAGCAACATTGCAAGTATTGTTGCAACTGGTGCTGATTTTGAAGAAATCGACTACGCAGTAAGCACAGACATGCACGGAACGGTCTATGACTATTACCTGACCGTCCCAGCAGATACGGCAGACGGCACAGCACTGACTGCGACGTTCACCGCAGCAGCCGATCAGGACAGCAACTTTGTCATCTCCACTCGTGGCAAAAATGTCCCGAATCCGCCCTATGGTGTTGTGTTCATCCGTCAGGGCGCAGCCACTACCTATACGGCTACAATGACTGAGGGTGCAGCATTGGCAACGGCGTATGCGCACAAGGATGTTGTCAATGAGTTCGGCAAATGCGATACCTACAACTTCCACTACAATCTTCCGTATCCTGTCAGCATTTCCACTGGCGACCCGGTGTTTATCGGATGGAGCGGCAATAGCGGCACGGTCAACGGTCGCAACGGTTCCAGCAGGATTCCGAGTGAATTTACGCTGTGGGTTGATACCCCAACATCCGTCACCGTGAATGGTGTCGCGCAGACAGCCTTTATTCAGAATGAGGGCAATTACGGCTACACGATCACGACCTCGGAGGATAACACGCTCTCTATCGTCGTTGTCGCTAAAGGCGAGACTTATACCATCTCTTGCCCCACCAAGACCCACACCCCGGCTGGCAGCGCGCCCACCTCGGTCGTGAGCTACCTGCCAATCGGTCAGTTTGCAAACAACTCTGCATGGGGTATTCTCGGCTCCAAATTTGCAGGTAAAACGACGCTTGACAGTACCGGCGTTTCGCTGGGTGCGTTCGGTGGCTTCATCGAGTTCGAGTTTGTAGGCGGCATCACAAATGATGAAAAGAACCCCTACGGCATCGACTTTGTGATCTATGGCAATGCGTTCAATGGCAACCCGGAGGCTGGCGCTGTACAGGTTTCCGAGGATGGCACAACGTGGTATGAGCTGGCCGGTTCCAACTACTACAACGGCAACTTTACTTACACTCCGCCTACCAGCGGTTACTCCAACGTCTACTCTGGTACGCAGCGCAACACCAGCGTAGTCTATACCAAAAACACCAATGAGAGCAAAGTATATGCTTCTCTGGCAGGCAACACATCGGTAGCCTTTGGCCCGGTATCTTGGTTCCCGCTGACTACGACCTATACAGCCTTTGCCAGCAATCCGGCTGGCGGCGCACATTGCGGCAACATCTCCGTCAATCTCAGCGGCAATACGCTGACCTTTGCCGGTATCACTGCGGTTGCGGATTCCAACACGAACGCGGACTACGCATTTGGTTATGCAGATATTACACCGATCGGCAGCCCCAGCCAGTATGGTGAAGCCAAGAACCCTTATGACACCGACAAGACCGGTGGCGACGGCTTCGATCTGGAATGGGCAGTTGATATTTCAACTGGCCTGCCTGTTGATGTGACCGGCAAGACGTTCCACTATGTGCGCGTTTACAGCGCGGTTTTGAACCTCGACAGATTTGGCGAGACTTCGACTGAAGTAACCGGCATTTTCACAACTGCAAATAAAGAAAACGCGTCTGTTGGTCAAACCGAAGAGCCTGATTTGACAATCAACGGTGCTGATGTATATGATCTTTCTGAATCTGGAAGAATTACGTTGATGAATACTAGTTATGGCCTTTTTATCAATGCAAGCGGCATGGGCCTTAACAGCGCTACAATTACGGCAGAGTCTAGCAACACTGCAAACGTCTATATTAACAACGTAAATGCGGGTGAATATACAAAAACAAGCAACACAGAATATGTCCGTGTTATTGTGCAAGATGGAACAGCCGCACCGTTTATTGCATTTATAAAATTCTGATTCTATTGCCGGTGGGGAATAATTCTCCACCGGCATTTTTTAATGCCATGAAGAATATAAAAAAAATTATATCGTTTATTTTGACACTCAGTTTCATCTTTTCATCGTTTTCATTAAGTGCACTAGCGGCAGATACGTCAGTTACTACAGACGTTACGGCAAATGTCACATATAAACTCGGTGATTCGGATGATCTTGTAACAGCAACTTTATCACAATTAGGCACTTGCACAACTAAACACACAAGGAAGAAGAATACCACATATACAACCGGAAAAATATGGCTAGCTTCACTTCCGCAAAATGCAACTAATATTACAGTTTCTTTTTCTAGCTTAAGTGATGGGACGACACCAGATGTAATTAACAAGACAGGATTGAAGTTTGATTCAGCTGCAACAGCGGCTTTTAATGATACGGAGAATTATCTTCAAGATAATGAGTTTGTATCCGAGAATAGCAACTCAGCTATCTATATGAATGTTCCTGTTATTCCGTCTCTTACTTTACCAACCACAAATGTAAGCGGGTTTGTTGCCAGACATTTCTCAAAAGGAAACGCGGCTGAAGTTGTCTATGTTCAAATAGCAACGCCACCGGAAACTGTAGAGAAAACCGCTTTAGAAAATGCAATTAACGAAGCAATCCCCGAAAACGGATATTATACGTCCAATGATCGCTGGAACGGTAGGACAGCTAGTGAAAAAGGTTTCTGGCAAGACCTCAATGACATTGTAGATGCGGCAAAGGCAGTATATAACAATGAATCTGCTACGCAAAAGCAAGTTGACGATGCACTAGCTGCATTGAACGAAGTCCTCCCCGCTGCAAAAGCCAACCTGATCCCAACCACACAAGTCAACGCGACGCTTCTCTATGAAGCGCTTCACGCAGATTGGCGCTGGTACAATCATGAACTCCAGCTTGGGACAGGCACGCCTGTCAGTGCGGATAATTGTACGGCGCTGACATGGGGTGCCTACGAAGCCGCAAAAGCGGCCGGACAGACCTTGCTTGGCACTCTGTATAATGCCGATGGCAACGCAACGAGCGAGAACACGGCCGATCAGCAGGCTGCGGTGGATGCTGCGGTGTCGGCGGCTGATCCGCACAAGCTGGTCAATGCTGATTTTTACAATACCGCCTACGAAAATTATCAAAGCCGTAAAGCAGAGGCCGAAGCACTGATCGAGCAGTATAACCCGACCAAGCTGAACGAAAGCGATTACAGCGCAGAGTCGTGGGCAGCGTATGTCAGCGCCTACAATGTGCTCAAGGCCGATATGGAGTACCGCATTGTTGGCGGCACGACAGAAGATTACGCCATGCTGAAAGCGTTCAAAGGCTACGATGCTTATAATGAAAGCGGTCAGTGGACGCATTATCCGGCACATATTGACGCGCTGAAAACTGCGCGCAAGCAGCTCGTCAGCGGTAAAGACATTACAGTTTCTTTCACCTATATCAACAACTTCTCGGCGCTGTACGAGGGATTCCGGGGGAATGGGACTGACCTGTATGCCAATGCCAGCCTTGGTCTGACAAGCGGAAACGCCACGCTCGGTGCGGTGTTTGATGCCGCCGGGATCACCGTCGATATGCACGATGATTCGACGCTCCCCGGCATCGGCCCGATCAACAATGGCGACACGAACCCGGTGTTCGCGCTCTATGTCAACGGCAGCTATTACGGGGACTACCGCTGGTCTGGAAAAGCAAGCTGGAACAATGTTCAGCTCCATGACGGCGACGTTGTGCGCATGGTGCGTATCCCGCTTCAGATGTTTGAAAGCGAAGAATCGTCTGGCTACGATTCTTCTTCCGTCTCGCTGCTTCCGGCCATCACGAATCCTGAATTTTATGAAGGCAGCTACGCCATGATCCATGCTTCAGCTCCGGCCAGCACGACCGTTGGCGCTCAAGCCGCATTTTCGGCTACCGTGACCAGCGCAAATGCAGGTGTATCCAGCAGCAAGAGCGCAGAGAATATTACGCTCTTTATCAGCGACCCGGCGGAGACGAAAACGCTGTCGCAGCCGACGCACAAAACAACGGCGACAACGGATACCAGCGGCAATCTGGAATATATTTTCAGAGAACCCGGCTATTACACCATTGCCTTGTTCAATGTGACACCGGATGATCTGACATTCCGCTCGATTTATCGGGAAGTCACCGTTGGCGAATACTATTCGCTCTATGCTGGTGATTATGCTATCGTCCATGTTACCGAAGCAGCAGATATGAACGCGCTGCTTACCCAATATCGCAGCAAGAACCTTGCGACGGCCAAAGCGTATTATGATAGCTTCCATGACTATGATTTCACATCCGAAAACTATCAGGCGCTCACAGATGCGTATAACGCGCTGAAATCCGGCCAGACCTCCGCGACATCGTTTAAGGCGCTGATGGATGCGTTCGATACGGACTATGCAGCATTGCAGGCAGCAGGTGCAAACGCGCTTGACCATGCGGCGATCATTGCCGCGCTTCGAAAGAACCTGTCCTATCTCCCGGACGACCTGACCACGCTGACCGCAAGCGATAAGGAGCTTGTTGTGGCGCTTCAGGCGGCATACGCTGAACTGAACTATTATCAGAAATCGCTCCTGACCGCAAAGGAAAAGGCAACGCTGGAACAGCTTGCGAAGATCAATGCAGCAGAGTTAAAGGAACCTGTGACCGTTACGGTCAAAATTACACAGCCTGAGCTGCCGTATAAGTCGGATTCGGGTTCCCCAAACTACGGCTGGCCGGATCATAACACGATCCTGCGTGTCAGAGCAGACGGAACAACGGTTGTCGTATCAGAAGCATCCGGCAAAGAATTGGTCGGGATACAGGAGTGGACTAAAGAAAGCGTTGCCGTAGGCAACATTCTTGAGATCCGCCGCTATCTGGAAACGACAAATGAGCAATATTGGCTGGTCTGGTCAACGGACAACGGAACAACATGGAATCGGACAACTGCACAAACGTTGACCAATCAGCATGGCACATCTTATCCCGGTTACTATCTTGTTCAGCTCAAAATTCCGGAGACGCTCCAAACGGATGATACATTCGTCGTTCAGCTCAAGATGGTCTCCAAGACGGAATACCAGCAGATGTTTGAAACGCTCGACGATAAGGCGATCACCAAGCTGAAAAATGCGGCCATTGCCGTTGTCGAATCCACGTTCAACGCCTGCGATCAGAGCAAGTACAATGCAGACGGCATTGCTGCCCTGAAAGCTGCGCTGCAATCCGGCCGTGAGGCCATCAACGCTGCAACAACCGAGGCTGCAATCAAGGCCGCGCGTGACAGAGCTGTTTCCGCGATTCAGGCCGTCCCGACAGCGGACAAGAAGATCACAACCGGCGACATCAAGTACAATTCCGGTGCCAAAGTCGGCACCGTGACCGTTACTGTTGAGAACACCACTTACAGTGCGGCACCGTTTACCGGCACCATCGTCTCCGGCGAATATGAGCTTGGCCAGAATGACAGCATGATGACCGTCGTACTCAAGGCGCTGGAGCTTGGCGGTTACACATGGAATGGCATCGAAGAGCTGACTGCGGATTCTTACACACAGACCACTTACATTGCATCCATCCATAAGGGCGGCAAGTCGCTGGCCGAAAAGGATGGCAGCAAGGGCGCTGGCTGGATGGGAACCAAGAACGATTGGTTCGTCAATCAGGGTTTCGCGGCATTCACCTATAAGAACGGCGGCCTGAAATCCGGTGATGTGATCCGCGTCATGTTCACCACGAATCTTGGTGAGGACATCGGCGGTTCGTGGACGAACAACGAAACGACGCTGTCCAGCCTGAAATTCAGCAGCGGTACGCTGACTCCAGCGTATAGCAGTGCGACCACCGATTATCTCTTGGTCATCCCCGATAAGCAGATCGGCACACGCATCAACTATTCCGCCGCAAATAAGAACTTCCAGACCAGAGCTTATCTGAACACCTACGGCAGCGATAACGCCTACTATGCAAACGGCGACATTATGGCTGTTTCGTCCGGCGACGTGATCTATGTCGGTGTTGGTGATAAGAATTGGCCCACCATGAATAAGGCGTCCAACTACACAACAACCCGCTACACCATCGCTGTTGTGCAGAATGGCAATGCGTCCGACGTGGTGAAGCTCATCACCAAGCTTCCCGCTCTGCGCAAAATCACGCTGGCAGATGCTTCAGATGTGCGTACTGCAAAGGCACAGTATGATCTTCTTACGCCCGCGCAGCAGGCAGACATTGATGATGCGCTGAAACAAAAGCTGGAAGCCTGTTACAAAGTTGTGACAGACTTGGAGGCAGCTAAGATCGTCTCTGACGCGATTGCTGCTCTGCCTGCAACGCCGACTGTTGATGACATTGGCGCAATCCGTTCCGCGGAAGAAGCTTACAACAAGCTGACAGATGACCAGAAAGCCTATCTGACGCAGAGCGAAGTGAACAAGCTGAACGCGGCTGTTTCCACTGTCTCTACGCTTGAAGTTGGATATGTGTACGGACTGATCGCTGCACTTCCCGGAAAAGACACCGTAACGGCAAAGGATCGGGCAGCGATTGAAGCTGCACGCACTGCGTACAACAATCTGAGCGAAGCGCAGAAAAAGCAGGTCAGCAATTATTCCAAGCTGACAGACGCCGAAGAAGCGCTTGAAAATCTCGGTAAGACCGCGATTTATGAGGAGTACCTCAACAATGTACTCGAATACGTCAAATTGGAGACGAGCAACCCGTCTCTCGGCTCGACCTATGGCGAGTGGGCGGTTCTGGCCGAAGCCAGAGGCAATGTCAGCGCATCGGTCTGGTACGACAAGTACCTGTCGAACATGGCAACGACCGTTGCTTCTAAGAACGGCAAGCTCGATAACACCAGTACGCAGACCAAGCACACCGAATATTCCCGCGTCATTCTGGCGCTGACCTCGCTCGGTGAGGATGCGACGAAGTTCACCGGCTCCAACGGCACGGTCTACAACCTTGTTGAACCGCTGTTTGAGAAGAACGGCAGCACCTACCGTGTTTCCGAGCAGGGCAACAACGGCACGGCATTTGCACTGATTGCACTGGATTCCGGCAACTATTACGACAATGCGACCGGCACAACTGCACGCAATGCGTGGATCAATAGCTTGCTTGACGCGCAGATCAGCGATGGCTCTTGGGGCATCGATGCAGATTTCCCCGGCTCCAACGTTGATATGACGGCAATGGTCGTACAGGCATTGGCTCCGTATTGCAGCACAAATGCCAACGTCAAAGATGCGGTAGATAAGGCGGTGAAATGGCTGTCTGCTGAATACCAGAAAACCGGCGATTATGGCAGCTCCGAATCCGCCGCACAGGTCATTGTCGCGCTGTCCGCGCTTGGCATTGATGCAAAGACCGACAGCAGATTCCAGCATAACGGCATCAGCGTTTTGTCCAACTTCCTGAGCTATGCGGACCCCAACTCCAAGGGCTTCCTGCACGACAAGCAGCCGAACAGCACGGTCAATCAGATGGCATCCGAGCAGGCGGCCTACACGCTCGTTGCGTATGACCGCTATGTAAACGGAAGCAAGCGACTGTACGATATGTCCGACGTGACAAAGCGCGAGAACGCGGACGCACAGGCTGTTATCGACATGATCAACCAGATTGGCTATGTCGATGAATCCAGCTATAACGCGATTGCGGAAGCGCGCAATGCCTACAACAAGCTCTCTGCTGCTGACAAGGAAAAGGTCACGAACTACAATACCCTGACTGCTGCCGAAACTTCGTACAAGGCAATTCTGAAGCAGAAGCAGACAGATCAGTACAAGGCATTGAAAGCGCACTATGACGATCTTCTGAACGACAAAACCAAGAAGTACGGTACCGCCGCAAAGAAGAAACTCGCAAGCATTCTCCAGCAGGCACAGACGGATATGAACGCTGCGGAATCCTGCGAGCGTGTCACGGCCATCTATGAAAAAGCTATTACTGATCTGGATGCTGTCAAGCCCGGTGATATTGAAGTCACGTTCCGTCTCATCGGCGCTTTGGAAGCAACGCAGGATGTTGACCTGACGACCGACAGCTATCTGCCCGAATATGTCACATGGGTGCCCACCACGACATATGCACTGCAAGAGAACGCTACGGTTTATGACCTCTTTACCGAAGCCATGAGCGATGCAGGCTTGCGGTATATCGGTGCGGAAAGCAACTACGTCAGCACCATCTATGCCCCGTCCTGCCTTGGTGGATACGCGCTCAGTGAGTTCACCAACGGCAAGAAGTCCGGCTGGATGTACACCGTCAACGGCACGCATCCGAATCAGGGACTCAAGAACTGGACACTGAACGACAATGACGTGGTTGTCTGGCACTATGTCAACGACTATTCGCATGAAGTCGCAGACTGGTTTAACGATCCGAATTACCCGTCGCTTGGCAATGGAACCTACTACAACGGCTGGCTCCGCGCTGCGGACATCAGCCCCGAACAGTATGTCAATGAGCTGCTGGGTAAGATTCTGAAGGTTGGCAAGAACGGCACGGTCGAGCCAAAGCTGACATTCCAGCATATCGGCAAGTCTGTCACCTTCACCTTCAAACCGGACACCGGCTATAAGGTCAAGGACGTCAAGGTCAACGGCAAGTCTGTCGGCGCAGTCAAGACCTATACCATTGACAAGCTCACGGTATCGACCAGAATCGAAGTTGAGTTCACCAATGGTAAACTTCCGTTCACGGACGTGCGTGAAAGCGACTGGTTCTACGAGGATGTTGCATTCGCGTATGAAAACGGTCTGTTCGCAGGCACGAGCGACACAACGTTCTCTCCGAACGCATCCATGACCCGCGCGATGCTAGTCACGGTTCTGTACCGACTGGAAGGTCAGCCCGCAGTCAACGGACGCAGCGGATTCTCGGATGTCCAGTACAACGGCTACTATGAGGACGCTGTGACGTGGGCAGCCGACAACGGCATCGTCAACGGCACCAGCACCACGACGTTCTCTCCGAACGCAAATGTCACGCGTGAGCAGATGGCGGCAATTCTGTACCGCTATGCGCAGCACAAGAAGTATAATACCGCCGCAAGCTCCGACCTGAACGGTTTTACAGACCATGCAAGCGTGTCCGGCTATGCCGCGGCTTCGCTGGAATGGGCTGTTGCCGAAAAGCTGGTCAACGGCTCCGCCGGTAAGCTCATGCCGACCGGCAACGCTACCCGCGCACAGGTTGCAGCCATTCTCCACCGCTTCGTGGAAAACGTGGCGAAAACCACAAAATAATCACTTTGCAGCACAGGACTGCCCCCATTTGGGGGCAGCCCTGCTTGCCGCATTATAGGGGGAAATACAAATGAGAAGAATCAAACGAATTTCTGCATGGATTCTGACCCTCGCGATCCTTTTGACGCTGACTGTTCCCGCGTTGGCGGCATCTAGCGTCCAGAATGAAGTACAAGGCAGCGCCGCTTATATGGTGTCCGCAGTCAAATCCCCGGAGGTCGGTTCCATTGGCGGCGAATGGGCAATTATCGGTCTTGCCCGTTCTGGTTACACTGTTCCCACAAATTACTATGAAGATTACTATGCGCGCGTCGAGAAGTACGTCAAAAACTGCTCCGGCGTGCTGCATGAAAGAAAATACACCGAGTATTCCCGCGTCATCCTCGCGCTGACCGCCATTGGACGCGATCCGTCCAAGGTCGCGGGCTACAACCTTTTAATGCCGCTGGGCGATTTTGAAAAGACCATCTGGCAGGGTCTGAACGGCCCCATTTGGGCATTGATCGCGCTGGATTCCGGCAATTACGA
>ERZ773209.1179-NODE-1179-length-16269-cov-67.564327_pt1 | contig 16269 bp, 20 predicted proteins | sample MGYA00511109_ERZ773209 | MGnify/ENA primary metagenome ERZ773209 (study PRJEB29015, sample SAMEA2737786) | human gut metagenome | biome: human gut; feature: human-associated habitat; material: faeces | place: China | collected 2012 ...
ACGACCGTCAGGTCGAGTTTCCGTTTAAAATCCGTGAGTAATCCGAGGAAGGCGGCTAAGGTTCCGTTTATTCCGCGTAATCCGATGAATAATGACACACCCTCTTTCTCCTGTTGTAACAAGCATTGCTTTCAGCGATGCTTTCTCTTTTGAATAAGCATTGCTTTCAGCGATGCTTCTTCCTGCACTCAGGGCATTCCCCCTTGATGACGAACGAGATGGAGTGGGGATAGAAACCCTCAGGCAACTCGAAACTCGGGATATGAATATCCTCCATGCAAAACGAACGTTGGCACGATTCGCAATAAAAATGAATATGACCATCATGATGATCACACGCACCATCCTTCTCGCACAACTCATAGTTCAAAACCCCTCTGCCATCCTCGAACGCATGAACCGCATCATGCTCCAGAAATAGCGTGAGGGTTCGGAAGATGCTCGACTTATCCATCGATACCATCTTCTGCTCCAGGTCCTTCAGACTCTGCGGATTCTCTCCGCTCGCCAAGGCCTTCATCACCAAAATCCGGTTGGAGGTGGGCTTGATGCCCTTCGCCTCCAACTTGCTGATAATCTCCTCTGTTTCCATATCTTTTTCCTTCTCTTTTTTCTTCATTAATAAGATGTTATTACCTTTTCTTATGTGGCGGGAATAGAATATCTCCCTCTCTAGAGAATCTGAAGCTTTGCTCCAAGCGACAGCCCGAACACATCCCAGAAGTTGGCATTGCCGTTACGATAGAATCTCATAAAATAGATATCATTCGTGCTCAACTCATAGAACATCGTGATGCTCTTCACACGCTTGCGCCTGCTGTTGGGGATATGATAGGTGAAGCGCTCGCCAAATCCAACGTTCGGGCGAACTCTCGTTGAAAACGGATAGTAGCCGCTCTCGTATTTCGTAGGCTGCTTCGTCCAGAAATCATGCCCTAGCACTGTGTTCAGATACAGTGTGCACTCCAGTGGCTCAAACTCCCATCCCTTGCCCCAATCCTTGCGCCAGGGAATGAAGTTCTCCTTCAGCGTAATCGTACACTTCACGGCATCCGAGTCGTATTTCGGGATGATGCCGAAGAGCAGATGCGTTTCCCACTGACGCCTCTTTCCGTAATCCCAGCCGATACCCACCGAGATGATACCCATGTTGCCGCAGGTTTGAATCACCGACTGCGTAGGCATCAGCACATCCCAATGCCTGCGATAGCGGAGGATTCGCCTGTCGTAGCGAGTCAGGGAATCCGTATCTTCCGAATCAGCCAACATTCCCGTCTTTTTCTCTTCCGAATCAGCCAACATCTCCTCCGATATCCTGTCTTCGGCCTTTGCCTCCATCATCCCGCTTGCCGTCAGCAGGCAGGATAACAATCCTATTTTCAGTATCTTATCTCTCATAGCCTTAAAATTTAACAACCTCATACTTGTATTCTTTAGGAGTGATGGTAAACAGATAATACTCATGGAAATGGCAGCTGCTAGCCATGTAGAACAGGGTGCCGTCGCCATACAAATCCTCCGTCTGCGTGTGATGACCATGACCATCCAGGCAGAACTGCAGCTGAGGGAACTGGTGGATGTAATAGTTGAACACCTTAGCCACGTTGTTGTTAAACTGCTCTGAATAGGGAGCCGCATGCATGCACACCACGGTGCGGTTGAAACTCAGCGAATCGCGAGAACGCTCTGCCTCCATAAAGTCGAAGTTAGGCACCGGACGGGAGTAGTCGTATTCGATGGCATTGGTGTTGAGGCACACGAACTTCACTCCTCCGGCGATGAAACTGAAGTCGGGGTCGCCGAAGATAGTCGCATACGACTGGTTGCCGGTTCCCAGACAGTCGTGGTTGCCCAGCAGCACCACCGATGGCATCTTGAGTTTCTTCATCTTGTCTCGAGTCCAGATCATCTCCTTGGTAGCACCGAAGTCTGAAATGTCGCCGCAATGAATCACGAAGTCGATGCTGTCTTTTCTCCGGTTGATGTCGTTCACCGCCGATTGCAGGTCGTCGAGCCATTGATGGCTGTCGCTGATTACGGCAAACCGGATGGTATCCTTGCTCTTCACAGATTCTTCAATCTTCCTTATATTCTTGGCATTCAAGTCGGTATCTCCCTTCACCCTCACGTCGTAGGGGTGCACGTCAAACACGGTGTCGCAAGCTCCCAGCATCATCATGCATGCGATGCTGCAGAAGCCTGTGCTCAGGGCGATTTTCTTCTTGTGTATAAAATTCCTCATATTGTATTTCTTTTATTCATGCAGGGAGCCTCTGCAGGGCTTATCCCTCTTTTATAATTCAAGTTAATTAATTCAGGTGCAAAGGTAAGAAAAAAACTGAATTAAGCCAAAGGTTTTTCTGATAATGACTACTTTTAAGGAGAAATTAATAAGAATATACCTATAAAAGGGGATGGGGGACACGAAAGTCTTCTTCTACGTTTTTTCAAATCTTCTACGTATTTTTTGAAGGATGCCATCAATTTTCTGAAGAATAATTTGGCAGTTATCAAAAAAAAGATTATTTTTGCAGCGTCATTATGAGGGGAGTGAAGTCCGCTGGAGGATGGATGAACTCAGAGGGCAGAATGCCCCATAGGACTTAATGACCTCATGTGACTGCTGCATCGGCAAAAGCGCCGCCCGGCATGATCGGATAATAAATCGGATAGATCATCTGATAATCATCTGATGAAAAGCAGCAGGGCGAAAGATGCCTGCGCTTGGCTTCTGCAGCAAACTGGAAACAATGAACAATCAATTTTAATCTAAGTTTGCCGGACATCCAGACTTGTAACTATTAAGAATTATGAAGAGAACATTACTTGCTTCAGCTTTAGCAGTCATGGCTTTGGCTGCCAGTGCACAGGTTTCAGAAGTAACCAAGATGAAGGGCGATGGTTTTGGTTTTATCCCAAAGAGCCTCACTACCACTGGCGTCATCACCCCTTATTCAACCATCGGAGTTGAATATCATGGCAATGATAACCAGACTGCAGAGTTCACAGTTTATGATGCTTCCTTTAATGTAGCGAAAACTTTCAGCTACGAGCCTAAGGTGTTCAAGGCTAAACGTGTGCCAATGAAGGCTTTGGCCGACTTCAAGACCAAGGAGGTTCTTGATAAAGGTTATGAGAAAGAATCTTTTAGACCTGTTTTTGGAGTCTACGATTATGAAAAAGGTTTTCTGGTTCCTGTTACGACGATGGATGAATTCAAGGCTGCTATTGCCAAGATGCTGAGTGGAGAAACTGTGGATTTCTTTACTGATGACAATGGCAATTTCGCCTTCCGTTTATTAAATGATAAGTTGTACATTGACGGATGGGGAGATGATGGTGTCAGAGTTAGAGAGAGTTTCTATTATTATAATTCTTCAGACAATAGACTTTATAGGGTAGATAATCTCCTGAAGCTAGTAGAGGTTGATACTTCTAATTTGGCTTGGAAGGAGGATGATAGCCGTGAAAGCTATGGGATTACGCTGACAGAGAGTATCTATCCGACAGAGGTGTATGATTATGATGTAAACTGCAATGAGGATTCTTATGGATACCTTTCTCAGAATGTGTTTAACAATGATGATAAGTATGAGTATCTGGTGAAAAGCTATAGAGAGGTATCTACGCCAACAGATCCAACGGGTTCATACCAGCCTGGTTCAATAGAGGTAAATGGTATAGAGAACGGAAAAATCGTTCTAACCAAGGACGTACAGGATAAGTACTATGAGTCTTATCTTGTAGTAAAGGATGAGGACGGAAAGGATCTGTTCACCGTGCCAAATGGTGGTTACAAGGATGATTTTACCATCTATCGTGCCAACGGCAAGACTTTTATCAGTAATTATGAAAGCCAGGGTAGTGGTTTAGGGCAGTATGTTATCTATCTGCTCGACAAGACTGATACCGGCATCACAGAGCTTGCCCGCACCCAGATGGTGAAGTCTGCCAAGACCTTCAATATGGCTGGCATGCTGGTAGGTAAGAATGCCAAGGGCTTGGTTATCCAGCAGGGTGGCAAGAAATACTTTAACAAGTAGCTCTTGGACTTTTGACACACCCTCATCTTTCATGGTAAACTCAGGTCGGGCTTGATGCCCGATCTGAGTTTTCACAGTTTAAATGGTAACGTCTGTAGAGTCGCTTCCCTCAGAACCCGTACCCTGAGAACCGCTGCCGCCAGCGTTTTCACCGCCCTGGCTGGTATTGCCGCTGTCACTACCGCCACCGCTGTTACCACCGCCACCAGTGTTACCACCATTGCCGTCATCGGTGTCGTTCTTGTCAGAAGAAGTCACCTGCTTCACCACCTTACCGTTTCGGTCGTAGCAAGTGATGTTGACGCTAGTCTTGGCGAGCTCCTCCTTGATTTCGGAGTTTGGCACGAAGATGATGTAGCGGCGGTTGATGAGCGAAGAGCTCACCTTGTTCACATCCTCCACGGCGGTAGAGTTCAGACCGAATCGGAGTGAACCGAGACCCGGCACCGCCACAGAGTGACCCTCGGTGGCCCATGCGGTGATTACCGCTCCGATGGCGCCCCAGGCAGCATTGATTACCTGCTTGGCGAGTCCGCTGCGCACGGCAGCCTCCTCGATAACCTTACTCTGGGTAAGCTGACCGTAGAGGTCTGCCTGCATAACGTATGCCCACTTCTGCTTACCCTTCTCAAAAGCGACGTTGCGCTCGATAGCTTTTACTTTGATACCCATAATTCAAATAGTTTTTTTAGTGAATAATTTAGTTTCCTAACTCGTTGTACTTTAGTGAATAATTTAGTTTCCCTGTTTCTACATGTACTGCATGCAACTCGTAACTCCGAGTGAAGTACAGAGTGCAGTGAGCACCGTGACGATGACTTGCAGAATCGTCTTCCAAGTTTCCTTTTTCATTTCTTTTTTCCTTTCCTTTTTTAGTGAATAATTTAGTTTCTGTATCGAGGCATCCTTCCTTGGGCAGGGGTATGATACACCTGTTCGTCAGCGAGCCCCATCAATGATTTTCATTGATGATGCAAAGATACAACATTTTTCGTCGAAATGCAATAGTTGTCCCGGCATTTGAATCGGCTTGTCCCGGCATTTGTGATGTGAGGCATGAAATCCCCTTCGATAGAGCTGCCGTTTCCTACGTCGCGACGTAGGAAATATTACGTGGCGACGCAGGAATTGCTACGTGGCGACGCAGGAATTATGATGTGGCAACGTTGGAAAAGGTGAATGAGGCTGTGAAAAAGTGAACGAAGTGAACGAGGTGAACGGTGAATTTGGTGAATCTGATGAAAAACGAATACCTGCTAAGGAAACAATGATTAAGAATGTCTTATATAATAATGTACGCGCGTAGCTACTACTATCTCTTTTTACAAGAAATTATAGGCAAGAGATGGAAAAACGTGTGATTCACCTCGTTCACCATTCACCTCGTTCACTTTTCGCCTGGCTCACCTTTTTACCCATTTTGTTCTCCTCATAGCCCTGTTGTTTAAAGGCTATTCTTTCCTTTTCTTAGTATACTTTTTCTAAAATTAAAAAAAAATGATAAAAAATGATAGATTGTCAACAATTATTAGTACCTTTGCAAGTGAATAAACAACATAAAAAAAATGGCAAACCCAACAGCAAGAATATTTGTTTATAGGCTTACCTTTGAATCCTATCTGAAGGGTTTGAACGATGAGCCAAGTGTAGAATCAATGAAGAATCTGGCAGATGAACTTTTCGATCTGATAGATGAAAAACTGTTATTCCTGGATGGCAAAGGTCGTTCTGTAGAGGCTGATAATCTCACGAAGTTTGGTAAGGAGATGCTCTACTTTAGAATGGAGAAGCAGTTGCAAAGAACCTTGAATGCAGAAAAGTCGCATAAGGAAAATCATGTCATGGATTTCCCTTACTTCAGTGTTGTGTTCGATTTCCGCCATTCTGATGATTATATCCTTATGGGCATAGAGCATAAAAGTGCAGCCTTTCAGGATATTGACTATGTGCGAAAGAATATAGAGAGCTATCTGGACGAACTTTTCAGGAAGAAGCAGCCTTACAATGTGAGGATTCGGCCTATTTCCATAAAGGATGAGTTTTGGAAAAAAGTGAGATTGTTGTGTAGTAACGGAAAAGACCGCCTTCAGTCTATAGGTCTGCAGATACCAAATATCAAGACTTCGTTCCCTCTGAGTGTAAACGAGCGAGAGCGTATGATGCTTGAAGAGTTCATAAAATATGGAATGGGAATTCGGGCAACTTTTGCCAATTTTGACTATGGCTTACCTGAAGATGCGAGCGTATCAGAAGTGGAGGAACATTTTGATATCATGTCGCGCATAGCTTGCAAAAATGGCTACGAAATAAAAGCTACGCTGGCCAGTGGCAGAGTGATTTCCTCGGCTAAAGATTCGGCGGCTAGCTATCCTTTGGACAAGAGCATCATAGCAGATGTAAATGATGAGGTGGAGGAAAAACTGCCATTTCAAGAGCAGAGGAAAAAGCTTGCTGCATGGTTTGATGAAATCTATCCCGATTTGAAACTTATTGAACAGGAGGAGCAAAATGCTGGAAAGAATAAGCGTCATATCAAGAAATGAGATAGATAGGGCTTACAAGGATCATATCTTCTTTAAGATAATCAGAATCTTATGCCAGCCTTATGTGGTGAGCTTGAAGTGTTTTCATCTGATGCCCGAAGAGGTGTTTCAGGAAGTTATGGCATGGCTGGATTTCATCAGCAGAACCGAAGCTGATGAGGATGTCCTAGTGGTATATTCTTCTGTGCGTAGTCGGATATGGGGGGATATGCGCCTATTGGCTGTGACTCAATGCCCTGATGAGGAAATTGACAAGTCGGCAGATCTGGTTATGGGCATTTTATTTACCTGTCTGATGAAACTGAGTGATGATTTTGTAGATGGATATGGTTTTTATAAGACCTTGGCATTTAGTTTGTTTGAACAAATGACTAGGGAAACAAAAGATAGGGATCATGTAATAAGCTCAATTATCAGTAATTCTTATTATGAAGCGCATAATGAAGAACTGAATGATTGGCTTATTGAGTATATGCTGTATAGCGATAATACTCTAACGGATCACGAAGGCAGACTTAAAACCACGTTGGCGAGAAATGGAAATCCAAAGGGAAGAAAGCCTTCTCTTTTATTCACTAACGCTGATAAGGAAAAAGATGTAGAGGCTACGGAGTATTGGGCTCAGGTATTCAAGAAATATATTTCATCCCGCCAGCGTACGGGGCTTATGCTTGATACGAAGCAGGATAATTTTCTTATTCTATCTATTCATGCCTTCAAGCAATATTGGTGTGATGATAAAAAAATGAAGCTTCCCTCTGCGGGGTCCGCATTTTGCAAGTTCCTGATGGAGGATTGTCTTTTTGAATTGGGAGAAGATGAACTGGGAAACAAGATTAAACTTTCAAGTGTAAATGATACGCTGACCAAAGTGTTATCTAAAAAACTGAATGAATACGATGGTGACTATCTGGCAGTGAACCGTTTTATGCAGCGCTTCCTGGAGTCACCCTTCTAGCTATATAGGTTGCGCGACTGGACTTTAAAGTCCTCTCGGATTGGTGTCCTTTCGGAAAATACGAAAAATGTATTTTCCGAAAGGATTTTTTTTCCCCTTTTTTTTCTCCGTATTTTCTGTTGTGTTATGAGGCATTAGGCGTGTTTTAGGCGGATAATGTCTTTCGGAAAATGAATTATCCGACAATATCCGATAGCCTCACACTCGAATTCTCTTTATATCTTTGCAGCGTCAAAAACAATTATTGTAATGATGGAGAATTCAAAACTTCAGTTGCAGGTGGATTCGCAGAAGAAACCAGCAACCCAGCCACAGGTGGCAACTCAGACTGGAAACCAAAAAGAGGTTGCTAACAATATGAACAATGAAGATGTGCCGCAGCCAGATCTCAATCCCCTGATACGTGACAAGGATTATCCGGCTGGAGTGAGAGAATGGATAATGACGGCCCCTGCTGAACTCAAGTTTGCCACCTTGGCTGTAGCCAGTGCCATGCTTGCTGTGTATGCCACCCGTCTGCGTCTGAATTATGTTTACGACAATTCGCTTTCTGCCATCTTGCTGCATGTTCTTGTATGTGGAGAACAGAGCTCGGGAAAGTCGTTTGCCAGATATTTGATGACGTATTTGATGGCTCCTCTGCAGAAGCGTGATGCAGAACAGAGAAGTGTAGAACAGAAGTACGCAGAATTGAAACGAAGACAGGGTAAAAAGGATGGTAAACTGCCTCCGGAGCCAAAGACGGATATAACGCTGCTACACGAGAATCTGTCTCTTTCTATGCTTATCAAGCGAGCCGATGCTCCTGTCAAGCTGTATGGATGTCCAAAAACATTGTTTCAGTTTGCTGATGAGATTGGTGCTATCGTGCAGGCCAGCAAGCGACAGTTTTCTGATATCAAGCAAATCAACAAGACAGGATATGACCTGGGTTCTCTCTTTGGCCAGGATTATCTGAGTGAATCTAGTTATTCGGCTGTGGTTGATTTGATGTTGTGCTATGTATATACAGGTACTCCGGCTGCTATCAATCGATATATGGACAAAGCTGCCATTGAGGGAGGAAGTGTGACTCGAACTATCCTTTGTAATATAGAAAATCGGTTAGGTGATAATCCGCTGATGTTCAAGCCTCTGAGTAAAGAGCAGAAAGAAAGCCTGGATAGAATGCTGGAAAAGCTGATGCAGGGCTGTTATGAGGAGGATGGTAAAAAATTATGTAAGGAGCGACTCCTTGATACGCAATGGCTTGATTCCACTGTACAGCGTTGGTGTGAGTTGCAGCGTAAAAGAGTGTTGAAGACGATGTCTAAGGCTCTGGATGTTTTTTACAAAAGAAGTAGTGTCAGTGCCTTCCGTATAGCTTCACTGATGCAATATCTTTACCAGCTTGAGGGTGTCAAGGAAGAACAGGAGATACATAAATTGGTAAAGCAAATTTATCTAGCTTGCGCTGATAGAATTCTGCAGAATATGTTGGGAAAATGGGGACATGTTTTTGAGGAAATCAATGCTGAGTCGGAGTTGGTTCCATATAAGACCAACAATTGGTTTGATGAGTTACCACAGCAGTTTTCGCGTGATTTCCTGGCGGAATATCTGAAGCGTAATGACTTGAAGACTCCAGTAAAAAATTTTATCTGTAATTGGACTCGTAAGGGTTGGATCAAGAAAATAGATAAAAATGTGTATTCTAAAACAGGTAAGGAAAGTAAGAAAAAAACAACGAAAAAATGATAGATAAATATGACATTCAGAAACTTCGCGAGCTCGACATCTTGCAGGTGGCTGATCTTCTGGGCATGGGGCTCCGCAACAAGCGAGCCCTCTGCATCCACCACGATGATCATCATCCGAGTCTCGCCTTCAATGTAAAGAAGAACACCTGCCACTGCTATAGCTGCGGATTCTCTGCCGATACCATCGGACTGGTGAGAGAGCGACTGAACCTGGGATTCAGCGAGGCATGCCGCTGGCTGGCAGACCATTTTGATGTGTATATCGCCGATGAGCACAGAGATATTCATCGCAAAGATGTGAAAAAGGCGGTTACGGCATCAGAGAGAAGAATGGCTTCCCTGAGAGCGCATTTTGCAGAAACCCATGTCTCGCATGGACATCTGGCAGAATCTTCCTCTAGTGGAGAAAAGAATGGCAGATGCCAATCTTCGGCTTATGTTGCCAAGGCATCCGTAGATGTGGAGTTTTACCAGCAGATGTTCCGGCAGATGCATCTTTCGGAATCGGGACGGAGATTCCTCTTCGAGGAGCGGTTGCTCAGCCCGGAGGCATTGAAGGTTTGCCACATAGTGAGCACGGAGCAAAGCGTATGCATGGCGAGAGTGGGGTGCGGAGTGTTTGACGGACCATCGCTCATCTTTCCCTATTTCGACCAGGAAGGAAGACTGGTTTCCGTGCAGAGCCGCTATCTGGGAAAGAAGAGGCCAGAATCATCATTTGATATGAATAAGGTATCTCTTGATGAAGCAAAGCCGAAGGAGATTCCCCGATTCAAGTTTGCACCAGGCAGTCATCGCATGATATATGGGCTCGACCGATTGAAGGATTATCCTCCTGGTGAACCGCTGCTCATCACCGAGGGGCCCTCTGATTGCTGGACGGCATTGACCCTGGGCTTTCATGCCATAGCCATCCCCAGTGCCACGCTTTTCGATCGCCGTTTTCAAGGGCTTCTTGCCGGAAGAAATCTTCACATTTTCCCTGATCAGGACGAAGCTGGGTTGAGCCTTTACTTTGAGCTGAAGAAAGCATTGCCCAGTTTGGTTTACCATCAGTTGCCCGAAGGTTGCAAGGATTTGAGTGAGTATTATCTCAAGCTCCGTCGTAGTGAAGGGATGACGCTGGAGGAGGCGAAAACCAAGGTGCGAGACATCGTAAATGTCTGATAATTATGCTTTTTGTTATTATGTTTATTATGTTTGTTATGTTTATTAATTTGCTTTTTAATTTAATTTAGGTAGATATGGAAATTTATGTTTATCGTTTATTGCGTGAGCGTGGCACCATCATGGGCACACTCAAAGTTGTGAAAGAGGTTGCTGGCGAAGAGATTGAACTTGTGAAGGTATGCGGTACCGTGGAGCGTGAGGCAGATTGTCTTCCGGCAGGAAAGTATCGTGTGTGCATTGGCAAGTGCATCTATCACCATCGCAAGATGCCGTTCCTGGTTCCGATGGATTCATCCCAGTGTGAGCTTTGCTGCAAGGCTCGTCATTCTCATGAGTTTGGCGATATTTCAGCCTTCGCCTCCCTGCCATGTGAGATGATTCAGCCGGGCAACGGTCCGTTTACGATGAGCCGTGGCAGCATCCTGGTGGGCGAGGTTCATGCCCCCGGCTATGTATTGAAGAGCCACCCGCTTTTCACCACCCTCTACGAGCGCATCAAGAAGGCGGTGTGGCGAGGCAACGAAGTGACGCTGGAGATTAAGGAGATGTAGAAAGGAGGATGCTTTTGTTATAATACAGTAAGTATTGTAGTAGAATAGCTGATGATATTGTAAAAGAAAAAGCAGTTGTTGCGGTAAGAGGCAACAACTGCTTTTCTATTGTCAGAACCACCGAATATCCCGAAAAATACATTTTTTCGATGATAACAAATGTTAAATCATACACTTTTTCGAGGATAAGCTCAAGGACGCAATCTTGTTAATTCGAGGCTAATAATAAGCTTTGTAAAAGAACTTTAATGATTGTTGGCCTTATTGTTGGCGATAGGATGCAAAATATCATTCCTAGTTTCTGGTCCACCTTCTTGTTTTCTGGACCACCTTTCTGGACCACCGTCAGGCGTCTTTTAAACGTTTCTCTATAACCATCCCCAGTCGCTCCAATCGGCTTTGGAGGCAATGCTGTTGGTTTTCCACCACGAACCGAGAAGGAAGGCTGCGAATGATACCCCAAAGATGGCTGCACAGATATAGCTGGCTTCTCCGTTGCCGATAAAGGCTAGGATGAGTCCGATGACAAGACTGAAAATGCTGACCCCCAGGCAGAAAAGCACGCTGAAGGCATAGAAACTACTTATCTTATTCTCCTTCTCTTTTTCTTTCTCCTTCTTCTTCTGTCTTTTGGGGCTTCCTGCTTTTGGCAGAGCACCATATATTCCGCAAAGTAAGATGCCAAACAGGCAGAGGAATATCCCCACCAATGGGTGGCTGAGACAGTCCATAAAGCACAGTATCAGCAAGAGAGAGATCGTAAACCCCACCAAACCTATTACAGCAGTCTTATCCCAATATACTTTCATAACGATCAGTTTTAATCAGAACGACATTTTCTTCTATGTGTGCAAAGATATAAAATATTCCTGAGATATGCTTCTTTTTTGATGCAGAAAAAGCTATTTTCTTGCAGATTTTCTTGCGGTTTCCAATCTTTCTTTGTATTTTTGCACCATCTTTACATAAGAATCGTGGAACTTTAATAGCAAAAGAAATATGGAGGAAAAGAAATATCATATCGAGGAATCGAAGATAGCAGGGGATAAGGTCTGCGAGCCATCGCCTGCTTATCGTTCGGCAGCATCATCAGCATTATCAGTATCATCCGTATCATGGGATGAGGCTTACGATACCGATTCCTATCCTATGGGGCGTTCGCTGGAGCAGGTGATGGAGCATTGCGCAGAAATAGATAAGCACTTGGATGACCCGAACTATGGTCATCCAGTGGATGATTTGATTGCAAGATTAGAGCAGAAGATTGCGCAATGGAGATAAAGGCAGATGATTTGTTTGATAGCGAATTTGACAAATGTGTAGATTACGCTTTGTTGGAATTCGGCAGAAAAACAGCCAAAAAGTGGATTGATAGCTTGATTGGTATTAAACATCAGCTGAGGTTGATGCCTGAGAGTTATCCGTTTGTGCCTGAACTGCAGAAATGGAGAAAGTATCGTGTTGCCATCATCATGAAGAACTTCAAGATTATCTATTTCTACAATGAAGAGAAAGATATCCTCTGGCTGGTGGATCTCTGGGATTTGCGCCAAGACCCTCATAAGCTGAACCTGCGAGCCAGGAGGATAGAAAGAAAGGAGTATCATTAGAACTTTAAAATCCGCTAGGCGTCCTGCCGGATTTGCAATTCGGCATAAGGAATGTTCGACCATTTTGGGTATGGCGGATTTGTAATCCGCCTCACCTGGATGGGCAAAAAAGAATTTGCAATCTAGCTTGCTGCGGATTGCAAATCCGTCGAAACTAAATAAGTTTTGTAATCTAGCGACTTCTGGCTTTTCTCAAAATAAACCAGATGATGCGTGCAGGAAGAGTGATTGGAAAGGCAAGGCAGCCCCAAAAGCAGGATCCTGCCTCTGCGGTGAAAGAATTGTTCTTCCTTTTTAGTCTTTCTTGTTCTTCGGCAATCTCATCCAGGATTCCTTTGTCTAATTCCTTGAAATCTACGTAGCTTGGAAGTGGCTCAGCGATGTTATAGAGTTCTTTAGCTGTCAGCTTGATGTCTGTACCCCATGTTATACTGTATGGATTTACCTTGTAGCTCTCGTAATAATCAATGTCCTGAAAACGCTTTAACTTTTCTTCATCAGAAAGCATAAGCTTCTTGATATCAATAAGTTTGCGCTCCATATTGCTAAACCAGACAATCAGCTTGTAATCCTCCTGATACCAGACAAATATAATTCCCAGTTTGTCTTTTGGATCTAATGGGGTTATGTGAATTTCCTTCATCTTGCTCAAATTCTCAATCTTGGCAAGGGGCTTCACTTTTTTGATATAGCGATAGTGCTCCATCAGCTCACGCTGATGAAGGTGTGCCCAATAGTTCACCAGGCGTTGTTGATCCTTTGGAATAAATGCATATTCAAACTCTAATTTCTTGAAATTATATGATGCGCTCTCATCCTTATATCTGATGGAAAAGGATGGCTCTAGCATTATATCATCATTGAAATGAATATATATATCATAGAAGTTTACCTTACTCATAGCTATAGTTTATAAATGAAAAAAGCCCAGCCTATTTAAGCATTGTTAAGAGGCTCGGCTGGAACTAACGGTGCAAAGATACATATAATTATTGATACTCCAAAGATTTTGAGAAGAATATTTTGATTTCGCAAGAAAAAATGGGGGATAATATAAAAAAGGTGGCGATTCTTTTTGTTATCTTTGATTTTTGCAGTATCTTTGCAAATACAAAACTGCACTCGGCAATTTTGAAAGCAAGCTTTCTTTGCACTCAGAACTTCGGAGGATGAGGATGCACCTAGCTATATGGTCCTGGGGGCTGATAAACCCATATAACTGCTGCATAAGCAACTGTTGATTACATCGGGGATACATTTACCATCTATCGTGCTAATGGCAAGACTTATTTTGGTACTGAGGAATACCTGGGTAATAGCCTATATCAGTATGTCATCTACTTGATTGACAAGACTGATACCGGCATCACAGAGCTTGCCCGCACGCAGGCGGTGAAGTCTGCCAAGACCTTCAATATGGCTGGCATGCTGGTAGGCAAGAATGCCAAGGGTATCGTTATCCAGCAGGGTAGCAAGAAATACTTTAACAAATAGTATCTTGATAAAAGGTTAAACTCAGCACGCCCTGTAAGGACAAAAGCATTGAATACAAGATACTTTTGCTCTTACAGAGCGACTTTCTCTTTCACGCCTGATGGATTTCCGTTAGGTGTCTAGCTAGATTTGCAATCTTGCTTGCATTAGTTGACACTAAGATTTCGGTATAATCTAGCAAACTCTTCTAATCTAACTACTAGTACTCTTGGAAAATCGATGTTTTCTAATTCTTTGAAATGTTTATCATCAGAAACAATGAAATCAGCATTGGCAAAGACTGCACAATCCACAAACTTATTATCATCGGGATCCTGTGTGATAAGATTCCAATGATAATGAGCATCAACTCTTTGGGTATTCGGAGCTTGAGTTATAATCTCCAATACCATAGTTGCTATTAATCGATTCGTTTTTAAACAAAGTATTTCTTCGTATTCTTCTAGAATTTCAGTTGTATAGCAAAGACAATAGTCCCCATTCAAGAATCCTTCCCATAAGAAATAATTCTTGCTTTTCCTTGCAATTATCTGCAAGAGACAGTTGGTATCTAAGACGATATTTCTCCGCATAGTCAGTTTATTTATAAGCTGTTCGCAAATGTTCCGACTGCATTTCCTGCAACTTTTCATTGCTCATTTCGCCAGATTCCCAAAGCTTATCCATTTCTCGCTGCAAGCGATCATTCATGAACTTTACTAATGTTCGTTTCAAATCTGCCAAGTCCTGTTCTGACTGCAAACAAGAGATAACATTGAGCACAGCCTGTTGGGCTTGATTGAATTGTAATACTTGTGTTGCCATAATTGTAATTTTTAAACATTTCATGTGCAAAGATACAGATAATTATTGATACTCCAAAGATTTTGAGAAGAATATTTTGATTTCGCAAGAAAAAATGGGGGATAATATAAAAAAGGTGGCGATTCTTTTTGTTATCTCTGATTTTTGCAGTATCTGGATTGATTCGCATAATCCATTAAATTTCAGTGTTCTCTGCCATTTTCTTTCACATTTTCTTGCGAGTTTCAATCTTTCTTCGTATTTTTGCACCAAAATAAGTAACGTGGAACTTTAAAAGCGAAAGAAAATATGGAGGAAAAGAAATATCATATCGAGGAATCGAAGATAGCAGGGGATAAGGTCTGCGAGCCATCGCCTGCCTATGCAACTGTTGCATCAGAGCCTGTATCTCATCACGTGATTGATTCTGGGATAGAGCAGGAAGATGAAATTCCAGTTCTTAAAAATCATTTTAGCTATGAGGGTCTTTTGGATAGTATCGATTATTGTGAGACCATTAAGGATGATCCTTCTAAATGGGAGACTGTTGATGCCTTTAACGAACGTTTATATGAGGAATTCCCATGGCTGAGATAGTTGTTCACAAACTGTATGAAGAAAATCAGTCTCAAAATATATATGTAGAACTTTAAAAGCGAAAGAAAATATGGAGGAAAAGAAATATCATATCGAGGAATCGGAGATAGCAGGGGATAAGGTCTGTGAGCCATCGCCAGCTTATCGTTCGGCAGCATCATCTGCATCATCTGTATCATCAGTATCATGGGATGAGACTTACGATACCGATTCCTATCCGATGGGGCGTTCGCTGGAGCAGGTGATGGAGCATTGCGCAGAAATAGATAAGCACTTGGATGACCCGAACTATGGTCATCCAGTGGATGATTTGATTGCAAGATTAGAGCAGAAGATTGCGCAATGGAGATAAAGGCAGATGATTTGTTTGATAGCGAATTTGACAAATGTGTAGATTACGCTTTGTTGGAATTCGGCAGAAAAACAGCCAAAAAGTGGATTGATAGCTTGATTGGTATTCAGGTGTCCCAACGGATTTTGAATCCGGTAGGACACCTGGCGGGATGTTTGTTTGGAGTTGTATTTTATAAAGACTCTTCCACTTCTTTCCAATCTATCAATCCCTTGCCTGTTTCGTCGAGTTCCACTGCCAGGGCGATGATCTTGCGCTTGTCGGCCTTGAAGGGCTCGATGTAGCTCTTTTCCTTTATCTGGCTCTCGGCAGCAGAAATGCCGCCATTGTTCGATAGCTTCAGCTCCAGGACGTAGATGAAGGTTGGAACCTCCACAATCATATCAATCCTGCCAGTGGCCAGCATCCTTTCTACTTCCACCCTAAAGC